>ENA-ORPF01002257-ORPF01002257.1-human-gut-metagenome-genome-assembly--contig:-NODE-2257-length-13367-cov-2.782903_pt1 | contig 13367 bp, 17 predicted proteins | sample MGYA00242140_ERZ509070 | MGnify/ENA primary metagenome ERZ509070 (study PRJEB26280, sample SAMEA2338713) | human gut metagenome | biome: human gut; feature: human-associated habitat; material: faeces... | reverse complement strand
CATTAGAATTTAAAATTTATCTATTTTATGAGTCCTTTTTCTTGACGTAGTACCAATAGCTAAATATAAATAGAATTATAGAAATACTGTATTGCATATTCTCACTAAATTCTAAACTTTCATATTTAAAGATTTGATAAAAGATTGCACATCCGCCGGTTGTGAGCATTGTTGAAAATGCATAATATTCTATAGTTAAAGAACGGAATAGAAGGATATTCATTGTTTGAAATAAGACAACAATCAAATTTGAAATGACAGATTCTAATATATGATATTCTTTTGTAGAAACATTCAAACATAGAATGGGAATCAACAATTGTAGAAATATAGATAGCCAGTTTATATGTATATATTCACTGGTCAAAAATACACATAAACCATTTAATAAGAATGAAAGAATGCATTTTGGATATAGTGAATTCTTCGTTATTTTTAAATAGAAACATTGTTTGCAAACATAATACATACTGTTCATTAGAATATTCATATGCTTGTCCTAATCTGAATATAGTGTTCTTTTACCTTTTTCCATCTTCGAACACTCACAGAAATAATCGTACCATTTAACATAATGATTTTATGATTGTTTACATCCAAATAATCGACTTTAGAAAAGTTAATAAGCACATTATTATTTACGCGGATAAAAGAATCCGATAACTGAGCCTCTATCTCTTTTAATGTTTCATTCACTAAAGATAATTTCGTTCCATCTTTCAATAAGACGAAGACGCCATTTTCAATTTGAAAATACAGAATATCATCCCTATACACATACCTTGTCTCATACGGTAAATTCAGTGCAATCTTCTCTAATTGATGAATACGTTGTTCTACTTGATTTACCTTTTCAACTAAAGCATCTTCAATTCTTTCTTTTGTTATAAATCCTAAAACATTTGTATCGAATGTATCAGCCATAGCTTCACTATGACTACTTACATATACGATAAAGCGTTGTTTATCTGGATGTTTTTTTATAAATTCTATGCCATTTTGACTTCCTAATTCAATATCTAGCAACAATAAATCAAAATAGAAATTGGATTCCATATATTCTTCAACTGCACTAAAGAAACAAAGTCTATGACTTAAATCTAATAGATTTCGTATTCTTTTTTGTTGAATCAAACTATCTTCTAATACTGCAATTCTCATAGATCAATTATAATGGGTAATGCAGTAAATGACAAAATTTAATCTTTAAGATGAATAATCTTTTGTGAGTACCCATCTGACAACCCTAGGTATTTTCCAAGCCCCTAGCCGTGGCATATTGGTCCATTGAATCACGAATCATCTTTCGAGTGGCTATGCTTGATTGCATTATATAATTCTTGATCTTATCCATGATAGACTTGCAGTTCCTGTGATTGAATCTCCATTCGAATTCAGAATAATATAAGGGCAACATTCTTTTGGTAACGCCATGAAATCTATCAATAAACTGACTGTTTAAATTGGATATGATCTTGTTTAGAAAGTATAATCGATGGTTATCATTATCGTAGTCAATTACTTCGTTGTTTACTTCTATCCTATTTTTTAAGATATTGTATGTTGTTTTGCCATCTGTATTCAATTTTCTTTCTTTGGACATTTTTACATATTTTTCAAAATATCCTTTTATGATATTGCTTGAATCTGTGGTCACTTCCTGCATCTTAACAAAACGTGGATACTGATTTTCTTGTTCTGTTGAAAACACTATTAAAAAGGGCTGTTTATCAGTACCCAGCCCTCGCTTTCCGTTATGTGATGGAGCTCCTGTATAGGCTACATCTGATTCATAAAAATCCGAATCCAAAAATCTCTTTGAATTCGAATTTTTCATAAGTATACGAGCTTTAGTCTGTAATAAGCAGGCTGTTTTGTAATTGACCTTCAATTCTTTAGAAAGTTCCATACTAGAAATACCATTATTTGCAGTAAAGATTAGAAACAAACCGTACAATAAAACGTTTAAAGGCAGTTTGTTATCCTGAAAGATCGTATTGGATAATAATCTTTCATCATGTTTGCAGTTAGCGCAACGATAGCAATTCTTAGTTTTCATGAAATAGTAGTGAGTACAGCCACACTTTTCGAAATAGTAGCCAGTAGGCCATTTGATGTCGTAGAAAAATTTACGACAAGCATCTAAATTTGTGTAATATTGAATAATGAAATCAGAAGTAGACATATAGTCTCCACGACCACTAACAGACAAACGTTTATTATTTCTTTTGTAATACATAACGAGCACCATCCTTTGTACAAGGATATAGTACCTGTTATATTGACAATATCGATGTCTATTTAGTGCATGGGGTCGTTAGATGGGTACTCACATTAAACATTATAGGAATGTATTCTTCATCTTTACCCTAAGCTTAGGCGTAGCCGGAGCTGCCCTATCTACATTACTATCAAGATCATCAGTGCCCTTATTATCCTGATCCTTTTAAAACAGCCCAAACAAGATTTATATATTGATTCCTATTTAAGTATCCGACGAGAAATTGAAACAATCACAAAAATATTAAAAACAGGTATTCCAACCGGCATTGAAAATGGTATGTTTCAATTTGGAAAACTCGTCATTCAATCCACTGTATCCACAATGGGATCAACCGCCATTGCCGCCCAAGCCATGGTGACCATGCTAGAAAGTTTTGCATGTCAAGCAAGCATCGGTATTAGACTTGGTATGATGACTGTCGTAGGAAAATGTGTAGGTGCTAAAGAATACGAACAAGCGAAACACTATACAATCTTACTCACAAAATATGCATGGATAGCCTGCATTATATGTTGTGCAATAATCATGTTTCCAATTCAACAAATCACTAGTCTTGCTAGAATGGAGCCAGAAAGTGCCAAACTAGCCATTTGGTTAACACGCATTGTCTTCACATACAAAATGATATTCTGGACACCCTCATTCTTACCAGGCTATGGCCTAAGAGCTGCTGGTGATGTCAAATTTAGTATGATCACATCCACTCTATCTATGTGGATCTGCAGAGTTGTAGTCACAATCTTTTTAGTCCATCAATTCCATATGGGCCCATTAGCTGTATGGATTGGTATGGGATCTGATTGAACAGTACGCTCATTTATTTTCTTAGCTCGTTTTAAATCAAATAAGTGGCTAGAACATAAGGTCATCTATCACAAAAAGAGTAGTTCACGCTACTCCTTTAAAAATCTAATTGTTCACAAACAGAAGCATAAATATCTTGTTGCGTTAAAAGAGTGTCAATCAAATAATTTCTTTCAAAATCATATTCATCTGAATCATCATTTCTTTTGATAATGGTTCATTCACTGTTTTTAACATATAATCAAACAACCGAAAATGATTTTGTGTTTCGAGTGCATCATCTGAATCCATTGTTAAATCGTTCGTTTCAAATATTCTCATTGTTTGATCCTTTGACAATTTAGAGCCTTCAATTTTATTGAAATGATACGCAAAGTTGATTTGTGTCCACACATACAAATTCGAATGTGAAATCAACTCGTTTTTAATATTAGTCATACTTTCTTAAATATTTGTCCCATAAAATACTGTAGCTGTATCTTCCACCAAGGCCAATCATGATAGACATCATAACCCCAGAAATCACACCAAGCCTTGATTTGTTGATCATATAGAATGGTGCTGATTTGTCTTAATGATTCAACGCATTCTTGTTCCCAATTGCCTTGTCCTACACAAAAGATCAATTTGGATTGTCTATACAATTCCATATAGGGATGATCTAAAGCCATATTTTTCATGTAGGCACATGGATTATTATGGTACGTATTTTCATCATGATAATCTCCATAGAATATTTCTGTATCATAAATACCAGATAAGGCTAATAAGGCATCGAATTGATTTGGGAAACGGAAAATTAAATTAGCGGCATGCGTTGCACCTAGACTTGCCCCTGCAACCATCCACTTATCATGATTGTTCATCTTTTCTTGTACACTAGGAATTAATTCTGAAAGAATATATTCAAACCAAAGTTCATGTTTCAACATACGCACCTTTGTATTATAAGGATAAGACCAAGTTTCTGTATCCAAAGTATCACACGTTACGATCGTTAATTGATTGGCTTCAATCCATTTAGAAACTTCATGAATCATACCACGATCTTCCCATTCAAAAAAACGTCCATTTTGGCTTGGAATAGCTAGACACAACTTACCGCCTTGGCCATAGATTTTATATTCCATTTCACGATCCAAACAATTTGAATACTCTTTTATATATTGCACTTGCATGGTGTTACCCCTTTCAGAAAAATTTTGTTTTATTATAGCACATTTTATTGAGTTTTAAGGTTTCTTGCTTTATAATTGTACTGTTTTTGACAGGAAAGTGAGTGACAGTATGTCCAATAAAGAAAAAATTCTTAACATTGCCGTTATCGCCCACGTTGATGCCGGTAAAAGTACGTTAGTAGATGCGTTTTTAAGACAGAGTGATGTTTTCCGTGACAACGAAGAAGTTGTTAACTGTATCATGGACTCAAACGATCTAGAACGTGAACGTGGAATTACTATTTATTCTAAAAACTGTTCCGTTATTCATAACGGTGTAAAAATTAATATTGTAGATACGCCAGGTCACGCCGACTTCTCAAGTGAAGTTGAACGTATTATCCGTACCGTAGATACAGTTATCTTATTAGTTGATGCGAGTGAAGGTCCAATGCCTCAGACTCGTTTCGTATTATCAAAAGCTTTGGAAATTGGTTTAAAACCTATTCTATTGATCAACAAGATCGATAAGAAAGACCAAAGAGCTGAAGAAGTTGTCGATGAAGTTTACGAATTGTTCTTAGACTTAAATGCCAACGACGAACAATTAGACTTCCCTATCCTTTATGGTGTAGCTAGAGAAGGACGTGTTCAATATGACCTTAAAACACCTAGCGACAACATCGACCCATTATTCGATACAATCTTAAAACATTGTGATGTATATCCAGATATGGATGAAGAACCTCTTCAAATGCAAGTATCTGCCTTGGCATACGATGAATACATTGGTCGTTTAGGAATTGGACGTTTATATTCAGGTGTTTTAAAACAAGGTCAACAATATATTCGTTGTAACCAATCTGGATTGAATGCCAAAGAAAGCTTATCTAAATTATTCGTATACAAAGGATTATCTAGAACAAGCGTTCCAGAAGCACATTCAGGAGATATCGTTGTTATTGCGGGTATGCCAGATATTAGTATTGGTGATACAATCTGTACAGCTGATCATGTTGAACCAATGGAACACATTGAAATTGAAGAACCAACTCTATCAATGAACTTCCATGTTAACTCAAGTCCATTTGCCGGACAAAGTGGTAAGTATGTGACAAGTCGTAACTTAAAAGAAAGACTTGAAAAAGAACTAGAAGTAAACGTTGGATTAAAGGTTGAACCAACCGATTCAGCCGATTGCTTCAAAGTAAGTGGTCGTGGTGAATTGCATATTTCTGTATTGATTGAAAATATGCGTCGAGAAGGTTATGAACTAGCTGTTTCTAAGCCAGAGGTTATCCTACACAAAGACGAAAATGGACACAAAGTAGAACCAATCGAAGAAGTTGTATGTTTAGCTCCAGAAGAATATTCAGGAACAATCATCAACAAATTAAATCTTCGTAAGGGTGTTATGCAAGATATGTCTGAAGAAAATGGATATGTTAAGATCGTGTATACAGCACCTACTCGTGGTTTATTAGGTTTCCGTTCAGAATTTATCAATGATACACACGGTGAAGGTACATTAGTACGTCGTATTAGTGGTTATGAACCATATAAAGGAGAAATCGCACAACGTATGGAAGGTGCTATGATTTCAACTGAAACTGGTGAAGCTATGACTTACGCCCTATGGAACCTTCAAGAACGTGGTCAATTATTCATTTCTCCACAAACACCTGTTTATGAAGGTATGATCATTGGTCAAAGTTCTAAAAACATCGATTTGGATGTTAACCCATTAAAGAACAAGAAGTTAACAGCCATCCGTTCAAGTGGTCGTGATGAAGCTATGCTATTAACACCACCAAAAATCTTCTCACTAGAAGAAGCATTAGAATGGATCAATGATGATGAATTAGTAGAAGTTACACCAGATGCGATTCGTATCCGTAAAAAAGGTTTAACAGCTCTAGATCGTCGTAACTTGTATCGTCAAAAGATGAATGCTCAATAAGGCTTGGATAATTCCAAGTCTTTTTATTCAGCCCACTCTATTGCTTATTTTATGATAATAAACATGTACGAAATATGTATTAGGGTGAATGGCACGTATACTATAGGTAGGCCTCTACGCCTACCCATTTCTTTTTATATGGAATACGAAAAAGGTAGGTACACAACACCTACCAAGTTACGCGGGCTCATCACCCTAATACTTATCTATTACCAGCTTCCGCCGCCTCCGCCACCGGCGCCTCCACCAGAGAAGCCACCAAAGCTAGAGCCCATGCTATCGGCTGTACTTTTCATTTGTTCTGTTTGATAATCCATTAAATTCTCATGAATCGGTTCATACATATTTCTTGTCAACATTCTGTAATAGAAATAAGAAGAGTATGGATCTGAATAATAAGAATCATACCAATCTGGTTGTGCCAAAGGAATCGTACTAAATTTCTTTGTCCACATTTCAGATAATCCAAATACCATCGCATATGGAATGACATCATAATAATAAGATGGATTTTCTAAAGATAATCTTTCCAATTGTGGTACTTCTGCCTTTTCAACAAAGTCTTTAAAACCTAATAGTTCAGGAGCTACACTTTTAAAGTATTCACTCACCACATTAAATTTAGAAATCAAAAGTATTGGTAGTGAAACAACCACAATGCCTATCATCATAAATTCAAATGGTACAATACTTAGAATCGAATCGCATTGTCTATAAATAAAGTATGCTAGAACCAAAATAAACGCAATACTTAATACTTTCTTTAATACAACTAGTTTATTCTTGTTAAATACATTTGTTGCTGCTGCAGAATAATTTAAAACCATCATAAGCACAAAGCTAAATGTCGCAAAAATAGTTTCAATCAAATTATCTACAATACTATATCGAGTATTGAATAAGATACATACAATCATACAAATCGTGGCTAGAATAATCGTCGCAAAGCCATGATCAATTGTTGATAAATTCTTATCTCCACTAAATTCATCATTCAAAGCTTCTTTGGCATCATCCATAGCCTTACCAAACTTACTTGATAATTTTGATAATTTCACACTATTTTTAGTTTTAAACAATCCGTTATAAATCTTCTTTTGATGCTTTAAAATCGGTGGTTCATGATTCTCTACCTTTGTAAGTACTAAATCATCCTCTTTTTCAGAAATGGTTAAATATCCCTTACTAGCCCAATATGGAATCAATGCCAATAAATCTTCTTGATCCACGGACTCATCTACAATCGTTCCAACCATAGCTGGATCCATATCTTTTAGTGGATAGAAATTCACAATTGGTGTAATATGCGTTTTCTTTAATAAGAATGCACGAATCAAACTATATAAGCCAAATAGAATAGCTAACCCTAAAAAGACAAATGGAGTCTTTGAAGTTGTTTGTTTGGCACCTACAAAATAGTTCTTTCTTAACTTACCAAAGATGGTAATGGCTTGTTTTACACCAATATCATAGGCATCTCCACTAATAGAATTCGAAGTAATGATTGGAGTTACATTTAAATCATTCGATTGATTTCCTAGACTTCCACTAAAGACTTTAATATTAGACATCTCATCTTCTGTCAAAGCCTTCTCAAATTGAATATCAAAATTAAAATGAGAAATGGTTGTATCCCAATTGTTTCCAAGTACAGAATAATAAATAAAATCTAAATCTGAATGATAATCTTCTGGAATCACAATCTTGTATGTCAACGTATAGGTGTGGGGGCCAATGATTGTATAGTCTGCACTTCCAATTTGAATCACACGATTCCCAGAATCACTATCTACATCATACTCATCATTTAATACGTTGATATCTTTAATTTTTAACTTATACTTTTCATCACGATTGATATACATCGTTTCTGGAATATTACGATAAATACCATGACGATAACTTGAAAAGTTCACATCAATCACTTCTTTAACATCAATTGTATTATCCGAATTGTATGTGGCATTCACCGTATAATTATCAATTGTATATCCTCCATCATCAGCATATATGTCGATACATCCAAAACAAAGTACAAATGCGAATAAGAAGGCAAAGACCTTCTTAAAATTTAACTTGAACATTTTCTCTTTCCGAAGCATTGGCCACTTCAAACATTGTTTTCTTTTCGAAATGGAATAAAGATGCCACAATATTTGTCGGAACACTCATGATCACATCATTATATTCACGAACTAAAGCATTATAGTATTTACGAGAATTTGCGATATCCTCCTCGACCTTCTTCAATTGGTTTTGAAGATCCATAAAATTTGTGTTGGCCTTTAAATCCGGATATTGTTCTGCCACCGCAAAAATACCCTGAATCGCATTTGTGATCTTATTTTCACTATCCATAACATCCTTTGATGTTTTTGCCATATTTCTTTGTGCAATCACTGAACTCAATGTATCCGCCTCATGTTTCGCATATCCCTTCACTGTTTCTACTAAGTTAGGAATCAAATCAAAACGCTTCTTCAAATACACGTCCATTGTAGAAAAACCTTCATCTACCTTATTTGATAAACGAACAAGTTTATTGTAGCTAAACATTAAGAATAGTACTAATAAAACTAAAACAACAATAACAATAACTAGAATCATAATTAAATCCTCCTAGATTGATTATACTCTATTTTTGATAAAATAAGAAATATAGAAAGGAATCGTCATTATGTACAAAACTATTTTAAAATGGATCTTACCCATTCTTATTTGTTTATCAAGTTTTTATATGGTTGCACAAAAAACATCAACACCCGAATTTCATGAGCAATCCATTCAATATTTAGACGAAAAAAGAAATACGGTCATGACACTAGCCGTATCGAGTGCTGCCATCTCTACATCCATTACCATTTTACCAGGAGATACAGGAACTCCCATTGCGAATGACTTAGCGGATTTAAGTTCAAAATTCTTATTAGTTCTAGGAGCCATCTATTTAGAAAAATACGCTTTGACACTCACATGCATGGTCACCTTTAAATACATCATTCCAATACTTTGTTTGGCATGGCTAGTCAACAACGTCATAAAATGGGATTAGTTAAGAATTGTATGTATTAAGATTGGCATTATGGCGGTAGCGACGTGCCTAATCATGCCTTGTAGTGTAAAATTATCTAAAACAATTAAAGCCACCTATGAAACAAGTATTCAAGAAACGATTAATAACGCGAACAACATCCAGAAAAATATCAAAAAGGATAAAGAAAATAAAAACTTCTTCGGAAAAGCAGCTGAAGCATTTTCTTCAACAGCACAAAAATATACGAAGACGTTTAACAAGTCATTAAACAATTTCATGGAAGCTACAGCCATCATGATCGTAACATCTTGTGTTATACCCATCCTTGTAATTCTATTCTTCTTATGGTTTATCCAAACCATCAGTGGCATGACAATCAACACAAAATGACTAACAACATTCAATCCTGTTTCTAAAGTACAAAAACAATTATTAAATCCAAAAGAATAATGAATTTGGCATCTTCGGATGCCATTTTTTAATGGAAAACAAAAAAAGTAGAAGCACATGACTTCTACTTCACACTCATATATATTACCAGTCTGTCGCAATATCTAATTGAGTATCTGAATTTTGCGTAAAACTTCCAGTATCACAGACGATTCCTTTTCCTAATGAAGTTTCTACAATTGTACCTCTAGGATATTTATTTAAATCGGCCGCAACAATAATATAATCCCCCAACATTTTCGCACCATCTTCACGAACCCAATATGCATCATTATTTCCCATACCACGCATAATGTCGACTACTCCTGACATATTTAAATTATAGTATGTTTCTTTACCACTAGGTCCATAATAAATACCACCAGAGGCAGTAAGTGCATTCACATTACTAATGTATTGTGAAAGTGATGGTTGCGAGTAAACGATTTGTGTAACAGCATTGTAGTTATTTTGAATGAACTGCATATCATTCAATAAATCTGGCTGTTCCATACTCATTTCTTCAACGCTCTTCGACTCTTCTTGTTTCTTGCTAGATTCTTCCTCGATATTTTGAATCTGTTCTTCGAATTTCTCTTTTAATTCTTCAGTTCCATTTTTTGTATCAACACGCATTAAGATATTTTCATCTGTGCCATTTGACTTGGCATAGACCTTACTTTCTTCCCCAATAACTGATGATGTTGTTAGTAATGTTAATGTAAGTGTCGACATCAATAAACCTGAAACTAACCCTTTTCTTAATAAACTACTCTCTAAATTTTCTTCTTTTATAAAGTTCAAAACACCCTCCAATCTTCCCCTTAAACCTCATAAAATACGAGGCAAATGTTGTCAAATAATTGAAAACAACAATTAATACTATACACAATTCTAAAAAAAATGCAAATTTTGACCTAAAAAAAAGGTCGTTTCATGCCAAAAGTGGCGAGAACGACCCAATTTTTTAAAATTTAATGTAGAAAATAATCATACAATAATCGTAACTCCAACTTTCCATATCTGATTCAAAAAGTGCAAATTCAACGTTGCCAAACGATTATGCTTGTCATACTTCACAATATAATCATCCATATTCTTTAGTGGACCTTGAGTCACATGAATCTTTTTATTCACTAATTTACCATACGACATTCTTAGAACCTTTTCATCATCCAACAACATATTCAAAATACGAATCTCCTCATCTGTTAAAGCTGAAACTTCCTCTTCATATTTCAATTCATGAATAAAAACACTCTGCAAAGGAAACTTTCTAAAAATGCGATCCACTTCTACCTGTGACAATTTACTCACCACAAATACATAGCCACCGAATAAAGTTCGCAATTGGATCTGTTTAGAAACCCTATGATAAAACTCCATCTTAGGACTAAACGCAAAAATACCCTCGTTTTCATTCAAGTATTTACATACTTCCTCTTCCTTAGAACGTATGGTCAATAATACATACCAATGTTCATCCAAATTCATACATAAAACCCTTTCATTTCATATACTAAAAGTATAAAGTGGTTAGTTAGCTATGTCAAATCGATTAAAACGGTAAATCAATTTCTGGTTCTTCTTCAAAAGTCGGTAAGTTCTCTAAATCTAATTCTTCAAATCTTTCATAATCAAAATAAGGTTCATCGATGAACGGATTCCAATTCATACAATAACTATATACATAATCCTTTTGTTTGTCTGTTAAACCACTTAGTAGTTCATCAATCGCTTCTTCCTCACGCAACCCAAACAACCACTGTAAATCATACGCACTATTCCCTCTATCTACCCACCAATGAAGTCTCTCCTTCTCTTTCTTTGTGAGTTTATTTTCCTTTAAAATTTTTCTTAATTCATTCTTACGAATTCTATATTTACCTTTACTCTTCTTTTTCATAAACAAAAAATAAGGATATGCACATGGCATACCCTAATATCTTTTATAAACTTTTTAATTGCTTTTACCATATTTTTCCATTTTGTATCCAATTCCCCACACCACCTTTAAATATTTTGGATTTTTCGGCGTAATTTCGATTTTCTCACGAATGCGCCGGATATGAACCATGACGGTATTTTCTACGCTGTAAGCATCCTCCTGCCAGACCTGGCTGTAGATTTCTTCGGCTGAGAATACATAGCCGGGATGCTCCATCAGAAGCTCCATAATTTTGTACTCGGTTGCGGTCAGGCGGATAGGTTCACCGTCCACCAGGAGTTCTTTGGTGTTTCGGTTCAGCAGCAGACCGCCGTTTTTCAGAATATCCTGGCTTTGTGTGGTTCCGTTTGCGGCGCCTAAGGAGAAGTAACGGCGGAGCTGGGATTTAACACGGGCCATGAGTTCGGCGGTATTATACGGCTTTGTCACGTAATCATCGGCGCCCATCGAAAGTCCGATGACTTTATCGCTCTCTTCGGTTTTCGCGGAAAGCATGATAATCGGGATGTTGTTTTTTTCTCTTATTTTCATCAGGGCGGAAAGGCCGTTCATTTTGGGCATCATGACATCGAGCAGGATCAGATGGATCTGTTCGGTCATGAGGATGTCGAGTGCCTCCATGCCGTTGTAGGCTTTTTTTACCCTGTAGCCTTCCAGTTCTAATAGTTTGCCGAGAGATCTTACGATTTCCCGGTCGTCGTCTACGACTAATATGTTGTATTGGCTCATCTCGTTTTTCCCCTCTTGGTTCTATGGTGTTTATCATAGCAGAAAAAACGGAGATTCTTTGGATAAAAAACTGACATTTTTCTTAAAATGTAATCCCCCATTACGTTTTCCTGCTTTTTTTACAAAAAAAACACTGATTGGTAGAGTTGTAAGCTGGTGTAAAAAATAAAAACAAACGCATATAAATTAGTAAAAATGCCTGCCATAGCACCTGAAAATGTGGAAAAAGATAAAAAAAGTCAATATAAGTGGACAAAATACACAATATCAAACGGGGATTTTATTTGATATAGTGTAAATATCACAAATAAGCAAAGAAAATGCGTAATAAAAACGCACAAAACAACGGAAAGGATGGGGAGTATGGCGAAGGAAAAAATGAAAAAGAAAAAAGGGCAGAAAATCGCCCCCGCAATTTTATGGAAACAGCGCTGGCTGCTTGTGATGTCAGTACCATTTGTAATCTGGCTGATTATCTTCAAGTACATTCCGCTGTGGGGATGGACCATGGCATTTCAGGAGGTAAAACCGGCAACGTTCGCACTTCCGATCTGGGAGAGAACCTGGGTTGGATTTAAGAACTTTACAGATGCATTTAAAGACCGTCTGTTCACACAGACATTAATCAACACATTGGGAGTAAGCTTCCTTGACATCGCGGTTGGAACGATCGCAGCAATCGCATTTGCGGTTCTTCTGAACGAGATGTTCTTTATGAAGTTCAAAAAAGTAACGCAGACCATTTCTTATCTGCCGCACTTTGTATCCTGGGTTATCATTGCAAGTATTGCAAAGAATATTTTCAACGACGGCGGTGTTGTTGACAGTATCTTCGGCAAGAACCTGCACCTGATGAGTTCCAACTCACCGCTTATCTGGGTAACCATTATCCTGATTAACTGCTGGAAAGAGGTTGGCTGGAACGCAATTATTTATCTGTCCGCCATGGCAGGTATTGATCCTGGTCTTTACGAGGCCGCTGATATGGACGGTGCAAGCCGTCTGCAGAAGATCTGGCACAT
>ENA-ORPF01002253-ORPF01002253.1-human-gut-metagenome-genome-assembly--contig:-NODE-2253-length-13394-cov-2.496739_pt1 | contig 13394 bp, 9 predicted proteins | sample MGYA00242140_ERZ509070 | MGnify/ENA primary metagenome ERZ509070 (study PRJEB26280, sample SAMEA2338713) | human gut metagenome | biome: human gut; feature: human-associated habitat; material: faeces... | reverse complement strand
AATTCTATCTCATCCAAATCTGCATTCTGCATGATTTCCCAGGTCTCTATTCGCATGACCGTTCCCTCCTTTTGAGTTAGTCTTTGCTAACTCATTTATATAATAACTAACCCTATTATTTTCATTCGTTATCTTGATATGATACCACTTGTTTGCCTCCAACAAATGGTCGGCATCTGTATATTCTTTCAAGATTGCGGGACGGGCTTTTGCATTTGTAACAGCCGCTTCGTTGCCGTCATAACGGCGAAAACGTGTAGTAGAATTATGATTCCCACCGTATCCCATATAGTAAAGTTGCAGGGAATAACAGTTCAGAAAGATGCCATTACGCCATTTCTCACGTTTCCAGATATTATCGGGGTATTGAGGGTCCGAAGCCATCCAAAAACAATTCAAGTCACTCAAGCGATCGCCTTCTGCCTCAACAACGACACACGCATCGTACTCAATGGTTACCTTGCCACTCATCTTTTCTTTTCGCCAAAGAGTTAAGCCTTTGGGAGAAAGAATTTCAGCGGTATCACCACGAAAGGTTACTTTATAATCCGGAGATTCGGACTCTACTTTCCAGTATTTATGAAACTGGCGGGCGTTGAGTCCGGAGGTTTTATTATCCTGGGCGTTCGATGCCAAAGTAATAAGCAAGAACAAAAAAATAGATATGCTTTTCATATGCAAATAAACTATCTGATGTTGCAAAAATAAAAAAGGTCATCAAAGAAAGAAATAGAATATCATTCATTTCTATGTCTATTTGTGCAACCATTACATATTTTTCCAGTTTTACTATGTTTCCAATAGAAAAAGATTGCCACTTATTGTCTCATGAATCTTAATAATCCATACGCAATAAGTGGCAATAAGATAAGAATAACACTCTAATCTATTTTTATTCAATCAGAATCACTGTATAAACACCAGTTCTCCGACCTTCTCATCTGTACTAAAAACAACTGAACAAAGTCCATCTTTTATTTGAAGGATTTCCATTCCTGCCAAAATGAGTTCTTGAGGCTCCTCTGCCTCCTGATTACTTAAAATTAGAAGTTTAGCATTATCCTTTGCTCCTACAGAAGAGTCACCATCCCACGAGAGTATAAATTGTTTTCCTTCCATCAAATTAGTGACAGCAATACTACATACCTCTTGCGTTATCGCCCAATTGTTAGCCTTATTAAGTTCTATCATATCTCCCCAGACAAATCGCTGCGTATCAGTATTCAATACCTTTGATACAATTACGATATCTAAGGTAGCAATATGTCCCTCCATATCGGTTACTTTCATTGTCACCTTTCCGTATTTCTCTCCCTTGATATAAATTAGATTCTCACGGTATTTAGCTGACGCATACCCCTCGTCAGAAAAAGAGAACTGATATCCACCACTCCCATTTTCCACCTTCAATATACCTTCACTTCCTTCCTTGATTTGGATAGCTGCACGATCAAGCTTTAGTTCTCCCACAGTATCATCATCCTTACAGGAAGAAAAGAGACTAAACTGCAACAGGATCAAAACAAAACATAGTATATGAGCATTTATAAACTGTTTCATGTCCTTTTAAGATTATTCGGTTATTATCTTTTTATTTTCAATGTAATACTGCTTGTTACGTTTCCATTTGCATCTTCCACGGTAGCTTTCAGATTCAGGATACCGCTATATGACGACAGATCGGCCGTCTTATCATAAGCATCTTCCTGCTCTTCCCCGTTCTTATTGACGTATATCTTCGTAAATTGGTCAGCATTAGGTCCAACGACACTTGCTCTGTTACCCACCACAACGATAGTCGGCTTTTTCAACCAATCGAATTTGAGTTTGCTTGCATCATTCGAGGCAAAACATCCCATACCCCAAAAACGTAATTCAGCATCAGAAGTCAACCGCAAAAAATTAATATCAGGCAGACTTCCGTCAGCCTTACGCTCTTTCAGCAACTCCGTTTCATCCAAACTTAAAAAATCAGTATCCGCCAATACGTCTATTAAATCGAATGAATTGTTCTCTACGGTACTCTTACCTCTGTTTAACATTTCCAAAATAGTACTCCCTCTTTCACCTGCAAAAGACAGATTATTCCTGATTATATGATCATAGCCGGAAATATCTTCAGGAGGTAAAGTAATACCGTCTTTACGGTTTCTCATGTCAAAGTTACTTCCGCTTGCTGCTACAGTATTGTTTTCAAAAATAATTCCGCCCAAATGATGATTAGCATAAAAGCCTCTGGCTCTGTTATAATATGCAAGACAACCACGTACTTCATGTTGAGGTATCACACTTGGCAATTTTGGCAATGTAGTTGTACTCATTCCATAGCCTCCGGCTTTAAATCCCGTACCATTTCCGGCAGCATCTAGACTATTCGGCTTATATCCGTTATAAAATGCCCAACAGTTGATAATCTTCACAGCATCAAAGCAGTTGATTAAATCAAATCCGTCGTCACAATTATACCAAGCACGACATCCCTCAAACACATTGCCTGTACCTCTGCCTTGCCCGTTGATATGGCATCCGAAACCATCTACATTTTCTCCGCTCCCACCTTCGGAAACTGTGTCATAATTGTTATATGCATCACAATTGAGAATATGATTATTGTTTCCACCAGTCAGATAAAATCCGATTGCCATACCATCATGAAGTTTTAGGTCCTCATATAAATTATCATTGGCTCCTTGTACAACACGAAAACATTCAGACTGAGTATGTTCTGTTATGGTTACCTGAGTTCCAATCACATCAAATCCCTTAAAATGTAGATTAGAACCAGTTATATAAAACACAGTGACACGCTGCCCCACTGGCTTAACCTGAGAAAGGTCGAATATCGGTCTACCGGACTTATTAGGATTTGCCAGATAAGAAATAGGTTTACCGGCCTCTCCACTTTTACTCATATCAAACACACAATGATAAAGTCCATTGGTAGTGGTTGTCATTGGGGGTTGATCAGCAGGAACCACATAGATCCCCGGATTAATATAAACTACATCTCCTGCTGCTACCACCTCTTGTACTTTCATTATTGTAGCAAAAGGTTTACTTTCCGTTCCCGGATTGGTATCCTCTCCTTCCGGATCCATATAATATGTCTTTTGCGCAGCCAAGGGGACTGATAACATCAGTCCCAAAAGCAAACATGCTATTTTTGTCATATCTTTCATACTTTTCTTTTAATGAAGTTAAACCGTTTGAATTAATGAGAAGAAGCTGTCTTAGTCAAATCCCAAGGTACAAAATAAGCATTACTATTTTCAATCTTGCTCCTTATCTCAGCCTGCTTGCTCTCTGGATATTTCTCACATACAAAACGGGAAATAAGTGAATAATCATTCCAACGTTTGGCAATGCGAATCATGAGAGGATAAGTTTTACCTTCACATGGAAATTCAAGTAATGCTTCCTTTAGCAACTCAATATCGTTATGTTTCTTTATTTTCTGTTGAGCATCAGACAGTCCACTCAAATTATACTCTTCCTCAAGTTCCGGTTTTTCTTCCAATGCAGCATTCATATCATCCTCTGTTTCCCAAATTTCACGGTTTCCCAAACTTCCAAAAATTCCCCGGATACCCGCATCCGGATATCCGCGTCCATCAAATTTTGTCCATTGGTTGGTAAATCCTTGCCACATCACCGGGTCACCTAAGGTAACGTCACCGTTGTTAAAATAAGTATTCACACCTTTATTCATCAATACAGATACCGGAGTATAGCGATTCTGGAGATTCAATGCTTCCACCAACATAAAGTAAAGATCTGCAGTGTGATAAATATTAATATGTACATCATCGTTCTCTACTTTATGTCCGGATTTACTAAAGCCCCGATATTTCTGAATAGAATATTCTTCATCTACTACAATTTCTTTGAACGCCTTAAATCGCCCATCTGAAGTCTCTCTGGCTTTGTCGTCAGAAGGAGGATTGAAAGTTACATCCTTAAAACGTTTCACAGCCGGTAACGCAGCACGCAACATATACCCACCGCTGTAATCAAAATGCTTTAACAATGAATTCTTCTGGTTATATTTATAATCATACATAATTACCGATTCAGTAGCAGCATTCACCGGAGTAGCATTATCATACTGTCTTCCATACTGAGTAGAATAACTTCCTGAACGCATATACTTCACTTCGCCCGAATTATTAGCGCATCCTTCGAATGCCTTATTCATTTCCGACAACAACAGACTGGCTGCTGTAGCTCCGTCATTCTTCCATAATGCTATTTCTGCTTTCAATACAAAAAATTCCGGAACCATCATATCCCATCTTTTATATTCGTCGGAAACAGATGTGGAGCCTTCTGACGGATCCAACCATTCCCCCCATTTCATCAGATAGGTACCATCTATTCCATCATATCCGGTATTTAGCAAGTTATCGCAAGCATCAATGATTTCCGTCAGATCTTTTGTTTCATATTTTGAGAAATCGACCATACCATATACCGGATCATCAAACCAAACAGCTTGCCCATATATCTTTCCTAAAGTAAGATATATCCATACTTTAACTCTAACTGCACTACTGATAAGTCCTTTATAGTGATCAGCATCAATAGAAGTTTCATGAGCATCCTTGTATTCTTTCGCTTTATGCATATAATCATTGCATGCAATAATAACATCATAATATTTAGCAGGATCAGCATATGAATTTCCGCTCAAATCATCGTCATAATTATAAAGACTATATAACTCACTCGGAGTGTTCTCTGTCGGTTCCAACAATTCAGCACGTATATCAGTCAGATAAATAGCCTTATCGCCAATAGCTTGCATCTTAGTGACAATACCCAAAAAACCGGAATAAAGTTCCCCAACTTCCTTAACGTAATCGTCTCCTCTCAACTGCGTATCATTATCCGTTTCAAAGAAGTCGCTGCATCCAGTGCTTATAAACACTAGTACTCCTATCAATATTATATTTATATAAATTCGTTTCATTATTGTTAGAATTTTAAGTTAACGCCCACTTTTACTGTTTTGGGCTGCATCAATTTACCGTAATCTAATCCTTGAACATTCTCCGAATATGAAGAGGAGAATTCCGGATCCATTCCCAAATAATCAGTAAAAGTCAACAAATTCTCACCTGTAACATAAAGGGTTCCTGAACGGAAGAAGTTCCACACTGTCTTGGAGAAAGTATAGCTCAATGTCACGTTCTTTAGACGCAAGTAAGAAGCGTCTTCAATCCAACGTGAAGAAAAATAACTATTCCCTACAGGATCTTTCCATCTTGCGCGTGGTACATCTGTTTTTTGACCATCTACTGTCCAACGGTTCAGCACAGATAAGCTCTGGTTATTAGTAGTGGACATGGATTCTAGTTGTTGTCTTACAGCATTATATGCCATATTACCTTTTGAATAAGAGAATTCTGCGGAAAGAGCTAGACCTTTATATTTCAATTGAGTATAGAAACCTCCGAAATAGTTAGGAGATGCACTGCCCAACAATACACGGTCTTTATCATCAATTCTATGATCACCGTTCTGATCAACAAAACGGACATCACCAGCACTATAGCTTCTACCTGTACGATTGACAAGAGCTGCTTCATCAGCCTCAGCCTGAGTCGAGAAAACTCCATCAGCTTGATAACCATAGAATTGGTAAGGAGACTCACCCACACGATTCACGAGTTGCATGCCATTATAATTACCATCCAGTATTACTTGTTTTTCACCACCTAGTGCTTTGAGTTTAGCTGTAGATTTGGCAATATTCCCACCCACAATCCATTCAAAATTGCGTGTACGTAACAAAGATGCCTGTAAAGAGAATTCAACTCCCTTATTCTCCATTTTGCCAACGTTGGCATAGTACATTCCTGAACCGTGAACGGAAGTTGTAGGCATAGCGGTAATCATGTCACTGATTTGATTGTTGTAATAATCAACAGACATGCTCAAACAATCACGGAGTACTGACAAGTCCAGCCCTACATTCAACGATACATTACGTTCCGGTTTCAATGAAGTATTCGGTATGTTAGAACGAACAATAGTTGAAAGTTGCATATAAGGAGCGGTAGAATAATAAAATCCTCCCATTGTAGACGAGAAACGAGTATTACCTGTTAATCCATACTCAGCACGCACATTCAATTTATTCATCCAGTCAGCATTCTGAAACAGCTTCCAGCCTTTACCCAATAAAGTAACTCCTACCGATGGATAGACATAGAAACGGGAGACATCTGTACCTGTAGATGAAGCAGCATCTATAGCCATATTCACAGATGCCTGTAATATATTGTTATAAGTATAATCAGCATGTGCATAATAATTCATCCAGTTCCAATTAGTAGTATATCCAGAGAAATAACGTCCTATAGTGTTAGTGCTTCCCAATGTCTGATAGAAATCATTACCTGTATTGCGTCCGTTTCCGGCATCATATTCATACTTCGATGTCAGCATCTGCCAACCTGCAATAGCGTTCAATTGATGCACATAATTGAATGTCTTCTTATAACTAGCATTCAGGTTCACAAACACTTCAAGCATTTCTACATTTCCTTCACTCACTGCATTCTCGCGTAATCCATATGTATCACTTACAGGTACTATAGTCGGATCGCTCTGTCCAGGAATAAAAACGTGCTCATTGTTATAATTATAAAACATGCCTACAGTTCCTGTCAAAGTCAGTTCACAAAAAGGATTATAGTGTAACCCAGCCCGCATATTCAAATCATACTGACGATTTTTAGCATTTAGTGTATTTATGATGGCAAGCGGATTACTTACACTGTAACTGCGATTCGTACTCCTACCATAATAATGAGGAGCATAAGTACTTAATGTGTTTCCATCCCGGTCTTTATCATACGGACTCAACATAGGAGATCTTCCATAAGCAGCCAAAATCGGATTGGTGGCAATATCCATACCTTGCATTTGATAATGTCCGTTCAAATATGCCAGACCAAGAGTAGCAAAGATATTCACTTTTTGGCTTACCAATACATTACCATTCAGTAATGTATGGAAACGCTCCATACTGGTATTATCCATTAAGCCATTCTCACGGTAATATCCTAGTGAAAGGTCATATTTAGCAATATTGTCACCACCTTCTACACGAAACAAATGATCAGTAGCAATGCTATTTCGATATATCTCATTTTGCCAATCTGTATTATTGTTATACAGATAGTTGTAACGCGGATCATTTGGATTTTGCATAAAAGGGAAATCCTTATAGAAATTCTGCGGATCAGAAGAGATAGTCATCCCTACATCTGCCAAATAATGTTTGTAATCTTCTACCCCCATCAACGGCATTCTTTTCTCATTCCAGTTTACTCCAAATGATCCATAGTAACTTACCCGAGTTTCCATATCATTGGATGCAGCCCCCTCAGTTTCAATCAAAACTACCCCATTCGAGCCCATCGAACCATACATAGCAGCTTCTGCTCCTTTTAGCACTGTAATGTTCTGTATGTCCTGCAAATGATAGAATTGGAAGATGTCACGAGTAAAGCCACCAATCAGTTCTGAAGATGTCTTGTCAGGCATATAGGGAACCCCATTGATAACCACTAACGGTGCATTATCACCAGTCAGTGTACGTATTCCCCGTAAGTTAAAATAACTACCTTCTCCAGGCATACCGCTATTGCGCTTCATTTGCAAACCGGCTATTTGTCCCGTTAAAGCACGATCTATTTTACTAGTCCCGGGCATAAAATCCTTTTTGTTGATATTGGTAGCTGATGTATAATCCGAAAGTTCCATTTCCCCTTCACGACGGAAAGGAAGTATCATCGATTCATTATATTTGTAGCGATCTTCCGGTGTCATCATAATAATGATATGCTGACGGTCGTTTACCAATTGTTTGACTGAAAAATATCCAGGTGCCCACACACTGATTTCTTTTGCTTTCGAAGGGTCTTTCAGAGAGAACTGAAATGTTCCATCTTTTGTTGTCGTTACGTTCATTGTATCCATAACAGTGACAATAGCTCCCTCTACGGGTTTATTCTTGTTCGAAAGAATCTTTCCCGTCAGATTATGGCTTTCTTGTCCCCACACACTTGCTACTCCAAACAGTAGCAGTGCGGAAATGCTTAGTATCTCATTTATCTTTTTCATTTTCTAACCTGTCAAGATTAATAATTATTTTCTGTCGGACGGAAACACCAGCATAGCGGTTCCATACTTGCAGTAGTACCTATAGGCAATTCAATTGTAACTTCAATCTCTATTGGATCTCCTTCCGGAATAGTGAATGATTTACAAATTTCACCTCCGTCGCGATCATAGTTATTGTGATGATAAAGCTCATTGTAGCCTCCACCTGAACGGTCAAAATTAATTCCGCTTATTTGGGATTTAGTCATTTTCGCTATTTCCTCACCATTAATGTAAAAAGTAGCATCAACTTTTGAATGAGCACCATGGAATCCCATATAGAATGTATATTCTCCAGGAGGGAAAAGATATGCTTTCGGAGTCTTACCAGTAGGAGATGATGGATCATCCACCATTTGATAACATCTGAACTTGAACCTGCCGGGTTTAGTAGAATCCCGTGCATTAAGTATCAATATTCCATACTGAAGTTTCGGCCAATTAGGATTAGGTTGAAAATATCCAGGACTAGGAAAACAATTAAATTTCACTCTATTCAGCTTTATATTCTCACCAAAATCTTTGTCATACTGACCGATATATTTATATTCGGGATAATAAAACTCTTTAATCTGATCCTCAGTTAATTGATCCAAAGTCTCAAATCTTTCTTTAAACCTCCAAATCAGAATCTTATTTGTTGGAATCTTTAGTGAGGTTACCTTATAAGCCACTCCATTACTTAATTGAACAGGATTATTAACATCTACTTTATTAACCGTTGTTCGCCATTGCTGATCAAAAATAGAGTATAGGTCTATTTTATTTTCGTCTTCAAAGACTTCTTTCTCATACTGTTCTTTGAAGAAAGCGGTTTGGAAAATCCAATTCTCTAAAATAGAATCTTCTCGTTGTAATCCCCATTTGTCTAATTTAGCATGTGCTTCATTCAACGCTTTCGTTATCAAATCATTGTTAGGAACCAACAATGTTGCATGAATTGCCTCAGAATATATATCAAGCTTCTTATCCTTGAAATATTGACTTTGTACTGTAAATACGGAGTCATAAACAGTATTTCCAGTCTGATCAATTCCAATCGGTGTACTAGAGCCTTTATCAAATTTTTTTTCTGTACGAGCCAATACCATTTGCTTGAAAATCGAATAATTCTCATCCGGAAGGGTTTCCAAATATTCCATCAATGATTTAGGAGTATTAATATATTCCTCCAACTCATATATAAATGCATTATTAGTCTGAATTACCCTTTTCACCTTAGCTCCATTAAAATAAATTTCCTGAACTGAAGAACGGGTAACATCTGTTTCCGGCTTGGATACATTCACATATTTTCCATTCCACATGAGTAGTCGCTGTCCATCTTGCAGGCTACTTGGCGAAAGATAGGCATCAGTTATGTGAGATTGTGCAAGGAATGCTTTATCTGTTTCGGCATCAACCTCCTTACCATTATTTACTACCATCATGGTATATAATAACTCTTTTTCTTTCACTGTTTCAATAACACCGGTTTCTTCAAACAACTTATACATGTCCTGATATTCAGGTTCACTTTGTAGAAATTCACTGACCGGTTTATCCACTAGTTGAATGTTCATGTTTTCCACAACTGTTTCCTGCTTGGAATAGTGTGAATTCCAATCATCCGAACAGGCACACAGTCCAATAGAAACAACGACAGATGCTATGATATATTTACAATCTTTCATGGCTTCACTTAATTTACAGGTTCAAATAATAAATAATCCAACATTAAACGGAAATTTGCATTTGTGCTTGCAGTCGGGTCTTGTATTGTCAGTTTCAAAGAATGTGACTGCGTTTTATCAAACTCAATAGCATCGAACAGTGTAATACTTTCGTAAGTATGATTAGTATCATCTTTTTTACCGTCATAAACACGTTTAGAACTAGATTTGGAGCTTGAATTAGAACCATCAAATGAGAATGCAGTCAATCCTCCGTTACTGTTATTGGCTCTTTCACCCATAAACTTCATGGTAGGTTCATAGGCAAAGAACAAAGTGACTTTATACTTTCCTTTCAAAATGACCGGTGTGGTCATAGTCAACGTTCCATTATACCCGATATTAATAACAAGCATATCATAGTTCAAAAGCTTCCACCAGTCATATGTTTCAGATCCGCGAGCTATGCCATATTGCAAATAGTTCCATTCTGAAGTTTTAGCTCCACTGGGACCCAATGTCATCTGATAACATTCCACCTGAGAAACGATATCTGTTCTTCCAACAAGCTTCGCCAAGTTCGTATACTCTTCACTTTCATCGCGAGAACGTTGCTGATAAGGTTGCGCTTTCCCATAAGCAGCAACATAGGCAGCAATTTCTGGAAAATCACAAAAGTCAAAAGCGAAAGCAACAGGCTCCTGTGACACAATAGGTAAATAACCATCAATAGGCTGTATATAACCATTCTTAACCAGTTCATTGGCTTTCTCAGTAACAAATGTTACGCCTGCACCATTTCCGTCATCATTCAAATAACAGATTTGATTTACTTCAGAGGCTAAAATCAGGCTGTCAGCTCTGGTACCCCACAGTTTTTTCTTCTCCAAGATATTGTCATATGCTTGAAAAGCAGATAGTGTACGCGCCCCATTCAGTATATGATAAGCAATATAACTATTCAAGGCGTTTTCCCGATTTTCATAATCAGAGCCAGCATTCAGTTTAGCAACCAAGTCATCGAAAGAAGAAATTCCATCTCCAGCAAATACTTCATCAGATACTGAAAGTACTGTAAAATTTCGTTTCTGCTCTACTTGCATTCCAGATGGCCCACTAAGCAAAGATGTTACAATATTCAATGTATCCCGCCATCCGGTCCGTTCCAATGCCTGACAGAAAATCTTGTGATCTGTTTTTGTTGAGAGACGTTCATAAATGGTCTCTATTGCAGGGTTTAATACATCATCAAGTACATATATACGTCCATTAGCAGTAGTTATGGCAAATTCACTCACATGGGCTTCCTGATTTACAAACACGGAACTAAGCCCACCTTCAACAGTATTGTCATCAAAAGTAATCTGTAATGCATCCCCCGAAAGTGTTCTACCAGGTAGTTCGCCCCCCTTCACAAATTCTTCTTGATCAATAGAGTCATTGATAATATGATACTTAGCCAAAGTACGCGCATATTCACGTCCTAGTTCCTCTATAGAAGAAATATTCTTCTTTTCATAAAACCGTTGTACAGCATCATTTGTAGGTGCCAGTACGGTAAAAGCATCGTCGGCACGATTGATTGCATTAAACAAGTCTCCATATTTCAGTATCTTTATCCATTCGGAAAAGTCATTCGAACGGTTTTGAAGATAACTGCCCGCAGGCTGTACATCGTACACCTGATATACCGTGTCTTTATACGGATCATCACACGAATAATAAGCAACGAATCCGAGCAATAAACAAAGTTTTATTATATTTTTCATAGCAATTAATTAATTTGCAGTTACATCATAATAAGGATTTTGAGTCAGTACCGGGTTACGGTCTATTTCGTCCTGATGGATAGGTAAGAACCAAGCATTGTTGTCTTTCAACACTGAACGTAGCCATTTAGAACCAATAGAAGAATTATTGGCTACAATCAAATCTATAAACGATGTCTTATACTTATAGTTCTTCGCTTTTCCGAAACGCACCAGATCATACCAGCGTTTTCCTTCAGCAGCAAGTTCCATATCCCGTTCTTCCAATAAAGCTTTCAGCATTCTTTCCTCGTCGGATTTAACATCATCATCCAGTTTGTTGATTTGAGTACGGGTACGCACCTTATTTATCAATTCCAAGGCGGTAGTATAATTTATCTCACCACCTAGCCAAATCAAAGCTTCCGCTTTCATTAACAAAACATCAGCCATACGGTAAAGAATCCAATTGGCATCTTTCGTACCTCGGTCACCATCCAGCATATAACCAGATCCCTGAAATTTCCAAATGCAATATCCTTCTACAGATGTACTGTTTCCAGATGGTTTAAAAGCACCCAGATAAGTACGTATTGAAGCCGGATAGTGCGTATATTCCTGATTTAAACGCTGACACATCGCTTTGGAATACTGGAATTTCGCAATTGAAGAGATCCCCCAAGGGTAAACAGTAGATGGACTATTGGCTGTTTGCGCATAAGTTTTTTCATCAAAATTTATTTCAAAGATAGACTCATTACTATTGCCGGGATTATACATATTGAACCATTGAGTCGGATCCTCCACAAATGCAGGACGATAAGCAGATGTTGAATTAATCAACATATCTGCATATTCAACACAGCTTTCATAATCTTCACTCCACAGACAAACATCCGCCATCAACGCATATAATGCCCACTTTGTTATGCGTCCTTTTGTCATGCCACTCCAGTTATCATCATCATAAAACTCTTTGGCAGCCCCAGTAGATAATGCCGTCTCAATATCCGATTTGATTTGGGCAACGATTCTCTCTTCAGAAGACTTCGGAACAGAAACAGCATAATCATCAGTCATATAAGGTTCCAAAATAAGCGGTGCTTCCTTAAAGTTACGTACCAGCGTGAAATAAATCCATGCACGCATGAAATATGCTTCTGCCAAATTGGAGTTCATTACAGCCTCATTATAGGTTTCATCGATAGCCTGTACGTCCGGTGCATATTTAATAACAGAATTGGCAACGTTTAAAACATTATAAAACGGTCCCCACTTGCAAAGAGTAGATGAGGCTGTTATCTGAAAGTTCTGTAAATCCTGCATCTTAGTATCCTGGTAAGCATAAACTGAACCTCCTCTGAGTTCCCCCCAATAAACAAGGGATGGAACTGTTGTTCGCATTTCTGAATAGCCTTGTGCCAGTACCTCTTCAACCTGTTCTTTCGTCTTCCAGTAATCCGCAGCCACCTGCTCGTTGTTGGGAACCACGTCCAGCCAGTCATTACAACCGGAAAGCAGCAGACTTGCTCCGGCAATTGTTAAACTTATAAATATCTTTTTCATCATTATAATCGCATTAGAAACTTAAATTTATACCAAATGTATATTTTCTTGCAACAGGAGTTGTCGAGCCGTCTGTTGCCAGTTTCGTTGGTTCTGACGGAATAGAGACTTCCGGATCTTGACCGGTATAGTTAGTCCACGTAAACAAATTGTAGCCTGTTGCGAAAATACTCAGAGAGTTAATTCCGAATCTGTTGCATATCTTTTTGGGGAATGCATAATTCAAAGTCAGTGTTTTCAGACGGACAAATGAAGC
>ENA-ORPF01002248-ORPF01002248.1-human-gut-metagenome-genome-assembly--contig:-NODE-2248-length-13420-cov-4.102058_pt1 | contig 13420 bp, 10 predicted proteins | sample MGYA00242140_ERZ509070 | MGnify/ENA primary metagenome ERZ509070 (study PRJEB26280, sample SAMEA2338713) | human gut metagenome | biome: human gut; feature: human-associated habitat; material: faeces... | reverse complement strand
CTGCCAGCGACAACAAGCGGAAGCGCTCCTGAAAACAAACAGTTCTATTTTTTATTTTATAAAGTTGTTATGCATGCAATACAGTAGCTCTGGAAATCCGTAACACCACCTGCAAGCGGCAGTTCATAAGTTAAACTCTGGTTATAAATACTTGCGGATTTCTTCAATCAGGGAAGCATATTCTGCATCTGACAGGAATTTTTCACCCGGATTCATGGCAAAAACGCCACCCCATTCATAGCCATCTGTGTATTTTGGTACAAGATGGAAGTGAAGATGATGTCCGGTGTCACCGTAGGCACCATAGTTGATCTTCTGAGGATGGAATGCCTTGTGAAGAGCCTCTGCTACATGGTTGATATCTTCCATGTAAGCAGCGCGTTCTTCGGCAGTCAACTCTACAATCTCACTGACGTGTTTCTTATGGGCAACGATCACACGTCCTTTATGGCTTTGTTCTTTAAATAAATAAACTTTGGAGGATGGAAGTTCACAGATTTTAATGCCAAACTGGGCAACTAAGTCACCTTCCATACAATAAGCACAATTCTGATCTGTCATAATCTGTCTCCTGTCTTATTTCTGGTTGAAATGTACAGCGAAACCGGCGATTTCATCTTTTAAATAAGCAACTGTGATATTTCCTTTTGCATCATATTTGAAAGAAGACTCATCAAATACAAAACCACGTTTCTCTAAGTGGTACATTGCACGTGCAAGATAGTTTGTCTGGATTGCGATATGACCACAGGTTCCACGTCCTGGATTTTTCATCATTTCGATAAGAGAACCAACAAACATAGAGCTGTTTCCAACTTTTACATCCTGTCCAAGTAATGTAGCGAATTTTGCAGAATCAGAAGCAGCAGCTTCCTCAGATGCATTGTTTACACCAACGTGAAGAAGTTTGAAACCTAACATGGTAGAAACTGCTTCTTTTGTGAGTGCTGTGATACCAGCCCAGTCTTTTGCAGCAACAAGGTCTTTGCTTACCATCCAGGAACCGCCACATGCGATGATTTTGTTGAAATCAAGGTAATTTGTAAGGTTCTTCGCATTGATTCCGCCGGTTGGCATGAATTTCATATTTACATAAGGAGCTGCCATGGATTTGATCATGTTTAATCCGCCGGCTGCCTCTGCAGGGAAGAATTTTACAACATCAAGACCAAGTTCAATAGCAACTTCAACGTCACTTGGGTTAGAGCATCCAGGAGTAACCGGAATTCCTTTTTCTACACAGTATTTCACTACTTTTGGATTTAAGCCAGGACTTACAATGAATTTTGCTCCGGCGTTTACAGCGCGGTCAACCTGCTCTGTAGTAAGAACGGTTCCGGCACCTACTAACATTTCTGGGAACTGCTCAGCCATAATACGGATAGATTCCTCAGCGGCAGCAGTACGGAATGTAACCTCTGCACAAGGAAGTCCTCCGTCACATAATGCTTTTGCTAAAGGAGCAGCGTCCTCTACGTGATCCAGGGCGATAACAGGTACAATACCAATTTTGGAAATCTCTTCTAATACTTTGTTCATGATGATTCTCCTTATCATTCTTATTTTCTCATCCATGTTTTGGATGATTGTGTTCTAATATAAAGTTCCATTATACGAAACAATGTTCCATAAAACGGTACGATTTTATTATAACATCAGAAAAACGGATGTCAATAGTTCCAACTCAATTCCCTTGACATTTCTAATAGTAGCTGTTAATATGAGAAAAAAGAAAGTTCCACAATATGAAACGAGAATTTGAAATATGAAACATATAGGTAAATCCAGAGTTTTTTTGATTTTACAGAATTATATTGTGAACAGGAAGAAAGGGACACCTACGATGGCAGAAGAAAAAGAAACAAAAAATCCGGTGCAGTCTGCAGAGCGGATTTTCCAGGTGCTTGAGATGTTAGCAGAGCATGGCGAGATGGGGTTAATGGAGATCAGCACAGAACTCGGACTTCACAAAAGTACGGTCCACCGCTTATTAATGTCCTTGATCTATATGGGGTATGCAAAACAGGACGAGACAACGCAGAAATACATGCTTTCTTACAAAATCGTGAGCATGGCGGGAAAAATCTTAGAGCGTACCGACATTTTACAGATCGCAAAACCTTATATGGAGCGCCTGTCCGATATCAGTGGGGAGGCAGTGCATCTTGTACAGCGGGAAGGCAACAACATTTTGTACATCTATAAAATAGAAGCAAAAGTTGGCACGATCCGCATGGTATCACACGTCGGCATGGTGCATCCGATGTATTGTTCCGGTGTGGGCAAGGCGATCATGGCAACGCTTCCGGAGAAAGAAGTAAAACAGATCTGGAACGAGAGCATTATTGAGAAGAAAACGGATAAGACGATCACTGACATTGACGAGATGATGCAGGTGTTAGAGGAAGTCCGTAAGAACGGTTATGCGTTAGACGACGAGGAGAACGAGGAGGGCGTGCGATGTATCGCTGCCTGCCTGCATGGTTACAGCAAGGAAGTGAAATATGCATTCAGCATTTCCGGACCGGTCAGCCGTATGACGAGAGAGCGCGTGGAAGAACTTGCCGTGGATGTGAAAAAAGTACAGGAAGAATTATCAAGAGAACTGGGGTATTATCCACAAAATTAAATTTTTTTACAGAATATGTATAAGAAAAAAATCGATGGTCATACTATTTTTGAAGAACAGAGAAAATATACTCTGTAAAAGAAAAGGAGAAATGACTATGAGAAAGTGGAAATTACTTTTGGCTGGAATGATGCTTATGTTATCGTTGAGTGCTGTCGCAGGCTGCGGAAATAACAATGCAAACGATAAAAATAATGGCACAAACGGTACAAACACAAGCACGGAAAACCGTCTGAATAACAATGCGGACACTACCACAGGCAATGACAAAAATAATATTGACACCACAGAGGATAAGGACAACAACCGTGTGGATGATAACGGCAACGTGATCGAGGATGTAGTGGACGGTGTTGGCGACGCCGGTAAAGATGTGATCGATGGTGTGGAAAATGGTGTGAATGATCTCACAAACGATGCAACCGGCGGAGATGCAGAGAATACCAACGGAACCGGTGGGAATGCCGGAAATGGAACTGCAAATCCGTAAATGATAGAGAAATACAAAAAAAAGAAACGGCTTATCGTTTCTTTTTTTGTGCCTGTTTATTCAGATACATTTCATGGTCTGCTTTGTCAAGCAGATTGCGGAGCGTACAATCTTTGTAATTCATGGAGTAGCTGTAACCATAGGCGTAACTGATCGCATCCGGCATATTGCTGGAATGATACTGTTTGATCGTAGCATGTAGTTTTTCCAATAGTTCGTCTGCCTGCCCGGAGGTGGTGTCATACAAAATAGCGATAAATTCGTCACCGCCGTATCTGCCGACAAAATCTTTTTCAGGAACTACCTTTCTTAAAATGTGGGCAAAATTGGCGATCATCGAATCCCCGGCAGCGTGTCCAAGGGTATCGTTCACTTCTTTTAAATTATTTAAGTCGAACATAACAAAACACAGCGGCTCAGTGATAAAACCGGAAGAGTTCAAAAGGTCTTCACAGCGGCTTTTGTTTGGAAGTCCGGTGTGCACATCCAGATAGGCTTTCTTGGATAAAATATGATTTTCCCTGACAGCCTTAATGTGCTGGATCTGCTGCTGGACGATCAAAAAGATTAACAATAGTATATCAAGCGCAGAAATAATCTCGGTCAGCCGGATACGTGCGGCAATCTTTTCCGAGTACTGTTCGGCAGCAGTCACCGTCTCGTCGGCATATTCAAAATAAGTTTCACTCATTGAGACAACATTGGTGTTTTCATAGCCCTTTTCACGAACAGTATAAATCTCTTCTTTCAGTAGTTCCCAATATTCAATCTGATTGTCCAGACACTGCTGGTAAGCAGGATCTTTCAGGATTACCAGATTATAATTTCCATCTTCATATTTTAAACCGGACAAAATTTTATCCAGATACTCAATCTGCATGTCATCTGCAGTTCCGGTAATCTCAAGCTTGACTTCACGCTGCGTGGCTCCGCGCACAAGACCGGCATAGTTTACCACGTGGGCAGTTCCATGTAGATTCTGGATCTGCACCATCATAAAAATGACAAGGAAAATCAAAACGAAGATCAGAATTTGCTGCAGCAGTGAGGCAGCATGCTGTTCTGCCTGTTTCATTCGTCTGCTAAAAGAGGTTTCTTTTGTATACATGAGTCACCTTTCCGGAAGTTTTTTTGTGTGTAGCTGTATTCTAACCCATAAAATCAGGAAGGTCAAATATTAGTATGTTTTTCAAAGAAAATATCTTAAATAAAAATGAAATCTTGCCAAATTAGTTGTGATTCATTTTTATTTGAATTATAATAAACCCATCGCATTTTTTGAGGCGACGAAAACAGAAAGTAATTTCAGGGATATTAAGGAGATTTCAATGTCAGATAATGATTTCAGAGAGGTAATCGACGGAGAAGAGAACAAAGAGCCGGCAGCCTCTGACAATAATTTACATACAACGGAAGCAGAGAGTGCGGAAGTGGTGAACACCACGGCAGATGCACAGGAGAGTGATGAGAAGAAGGATGATGAGTACGAGGAGATCTGCTACATCTGTCACAGACCGGAGCATATAGCCGGAAAAATGATCAGGATCCCAAACAGCATTTCCATCTGCCATGACTGTATGCAGAGAACTTTCGACAGCATGAATGGTACCGGATTCCCAATGGGCGATATGATGAACATGGGAAGTTTTAATAATATGAATCTGGATAAGATGCCGAATATCAGCATGATCAATCTTTCCGATCTGCAAAATATGATGGGCGGTATGCCAAACAGCCAGAAGATCAAGAAAAAGAAACCAAAAGAGGAGAGAAAGCCGGAGATCGATATTCATGCGATCCCGGCTCCACATAAGATCAAAGCGTCGCTGGATGAGTATGTGGTTGGACAGGAACATGCCAAAAAAGTCATGTCCGTGGCAGTTTACAATCATTACAAGAGAATTGCTTCTGATGTGCAGGACGGTGTGGAGATCGAAAAATCCAACATGCTCATGATCGGACCGACTGGAAGTGGTAAGACTTATCTGGTCAAGACACTGGCAAGATTATTAGATGTGCCGCTTGCCATCACGGACGCAACTTCCCTGACAGAAGCCGGTTATATCGGTGACGATATCGAGAGTGTAGTCAGCAAACTGTTAGCGGCTGCTGACAATGATGTGGAGCGCGCAGAGCACGGCATCATCTTTATCGATGAGATCGATAAGATCGCAAAGAAGCGCAACACAAACCAGCGCGATGTCAGTGGAGAATCTGTCCAGCAGGGAATGTTAAAGCTGTTAGAGGGTGCGGAAGTGGAAGTGCCGGTAGGGGCAAGCAGTAAAAATGCGATGGTTCCGATGACGATGGTCAACACGAAGAACATTCTTTTTATATGCGGAGGAGCGTTCCCGGATCTTGAGGATATCATTAAGGAGCGTCTGAATAAGGAAGCTTCCATTGGATTTAAGGCAGACCTGAAGGACAAATATGACAATGACGAGAACCTGCTTGCAAAAGTGACGACAGAAGATGTGCGCAAATTTGGTATGATCCCGGAATTTTTAGGACGTCTGCCGGTCATGTTCACATTGGAGGCACTAACGGAAGATATGCTCGTGCGTATTTTAAAAGAGCCGAAGAATGCAATCATCAGGCAGTATGAGAAGCTGCTTGCCATGGATGAGGTAAAGCTTGTATTTGACGAGGATGCGCTTCATTCTATCGCAAAGGAAGCAAAAGAGAAAAAGGTAGGAGCGCGTGCTCTCCGTTCTATTATCGAAGATTTTATGTTAGATATCATGTATGAGATCCCGAAGGATGACAATATCGGCATGGTAACGATCACAAAAGATTATGTAGAGAAAAAGGGCGGTCCGCTCATCACGATGCGCGGCTGTGCAGCGATCGAAGAAAAGCCAGCAATTTAAAGGAATAAAAGACAAAACTCCGGCATTTATTGTAAAGATAGGTGTGCGGAGTTTTTTATGTCTGACTGTGAAGAAAAGATTTATTCCAATGATTATGTGGATTTTATCATATCGAAAGATGTTTTGGATGTGATTGACCTTTCAAGTGATTGTATCCAGCGGATCGATGAGGAAAAGGATACTTATTTTTATCCGAGGAGTTTTTTTCGGATATTTGATTTTCCGGCAGATTCCTATGCTTCTGTTCCAAAGTGCTATGGACTTCTGGATGAGACGGCGCTTGAGGTTTCGGGGATATTAAAATTACAGCAGCAGCCGGCACTCGCACTGAAAGGGCAGGGCGTGATGATCGGGTTTATCGATACCGGGATCGATTACCGAAATCCGGTATTTCAGTATTCTGATGGGACAACAAGGATTTACCGCATCTGGGATCAGACGATCCGGGATGGAACAAAGCCGGAGGGGATCGCATATGGTTCCGAGTATAAGACAGAGCAGATCAATGCCGCACTCCGGGCAGAAAATCCGCTGGAAACCGTTCCGTCCATGGATACCAATGGACATGGAACCTTTGTGGCCGGGGTGGCATGTGGAAGCGAGGATGTGGAAGATAATTTTATCGGGGCGGCGCCGTTTTCCGAGATCGCAGTCGTAAAACTGAAAGAGGCAAAAACTTATCTGCGGGAATTTTATTTTATACCGGATTCTGTTCCGGCGTATCAGGAGAATGATATCATGATGGCAGTCAGCTATCTGGACCGGCTGGCAAAGGAGCGGGATATGCCGCTTGTGATCTGCATTGCACTGGGAAGCAACATGGGAAACCGTGGCAAGGACGGACAACTGGCAACTTATCTGGATATTGTATCCAGAAGGCGGAAAAGATGCAGTGTGGCAGCAGTAGGAAACGAGGCGAATGCAAGACATCATTTTCTTGGAAAAATACAGCCGGACATGGAGTACGAATCGGTGGAAGTCTCGGTGGAGGAAAATATGCCGGGCTTTTTCATTGAGATGTGGGCAAATGCGCCGGAGCTTTATGCGGTATCGGTCAGCTCGCCCACCGGGGAAGTGCTGCCAAAAGTGCCTTATCGGAGCGGTGGAAGACAGGAGTTTGTCTTTATTTTCGAGCAGACAAGAGTCAGCATCGACTACCGGCTGACGGGCAGGCGGCAGGGAAACCAGCTTATTTATTTACGTTTTTCAAACGCAGCGCAGGGGATCTGGACGATCAACGTGTATCCGCAGAGCATTGTGACAGGGGATTACAATATGTGGCTTCCCATGCGGAATTTTACGAGTGGAAATGTTTTTTTCCTGCGGTCAAATCCGAATCATACGATCACCGTGCCGGGTAACGCAGGGCAGGTCATAAGCACGGGCGGCTACAATGTGGCAAATGGCGGTCTGTATCTGGACTCGGGCAGGGGATTTACACTTTCCGGTGAGGTAAAGCCGGATTTCTGTGCCCCGGCGGTGAATGTGTACGGACCGGGACTGCGGAACCGCTTTGTGACCATGACCGGGACGAGTGCGGCGGCAGCGATCACAGCCGGGGCATGTGCGCAGATCATGGAATGGGGACTGGTAAAAAGAAATCAGATTTTCATGTCCTCTGCGGATATCAAAAATATGCTGATCCGCGGCGCTGACCGGGCGGATGACAGGAGTTATCCGAATCCGTCGTGGGGGTATGGAACGCTGGATGTGTATGGGGCGTTTGAGGATCTGCGGAGGTAGCGGACATTGGCTTTTCATTTTCTCTTCTGTGAAGTATAATAATATGTGGAAAAAACATTTTGCAGGCTTCCTGTGACAGTAAAATGGATCACAAGAGGTATGGAAATATTATAATTACGCAGGAGAAAAGAAAATTTTATGATAAAGATCGCGTTTTGTGATGATGATATGGAAGTGCTTCATCAGATGAACGAATTATTAGACCGCTACTGGGTAGAGCGGAATGAGGATATTACCTATGCGGCATTCCAGAGTCCGTTTGAACTGCTGACGGAGATTGAGAAGGGCATAAGACCGGATATATTATTTCTCGATGTCGTGATGCCGGGGCAGAATGGCATGGATGTGGCAAAAGAGATCCGGCAGTATGACACGAATATGAAAATTATTTTTCTGACTTCATCCCCGGAGTTTGCGGTGGAATCTTATTCGGTTGGAGCTTATTTTTACCAGTTGAAACCGATCTGGGAGGAAAGCTTTTTCCGGCTGATGGATGCGGTGCTGGCGGAGTGTGAGAAGAAAAAGAAGAATAGCCTGATCCTGCGCAGTAAAGACGGTATTACGAGGATCGATCTGCAGCAGCTGGAATACTGCGAGGTGCTGGGACGAAAACTTTTATTTCATCTGGAAAACGGAGCAGTTCTGGAAAGCGCAGGGAGTCTGGATGATCTGGCAGGACAGCTGATGCAGTACAGCAATTTTTTCCGTCCCCACCGATCCTTCCTTGTGAATATGGAGTATATCCAGAACATTTCCAGCCGTTCCATCAAAATGGTAAATGATGCGGAAATCCCAATTCCGCATGGAAAATGTTCGGAAATCAAAAATACATATATGGAATATGCGTTTAATGGAGAGCAGGCTGTCTTATGACGGTCTGTTTTTTTCTTTGATATAATAAACTACATGAATAGTAAGAAAGGACATGGTCGATTCAATACATTTTACGGTCGATTCATGACAGTACGTCCATTTTTTGGGGAAAATCGTGTATTGTAGATTCAGACAAAGGAGAAAGCCAAAATAAGCACACAAAAGAAGGGAGGATTAAGAAGAAAAAATGTTAGGTATGGAAATCTTGGTCATTATTGGTTTGATCCTGCTTTTACTTGTTCTCTGGATCATCTCCGTGCAGCGGAAGTTTGCGGTGATGGACGGAAATATCCAAAATGCCATGAATCAGATCGGAGTGCAGATTTCCTCACGTTTTGATGCACTATTTGCAGTGCTTGATCTTATGAAAGGATATGCAGCAGATGACATACAGCCGCTGATGGAGCGTGCAGCAGCCAGACGAAGTGTGATCACTGCTCGCTCCGCACCTGAGGAGGTATCAGAGCAGGAGCAGGTGATAGAGGAAACCGTAAAAAGCATCCGTCTGGCAGCAGAACGCAATCCACTGCTCTGCGCAGATAAAAACTATACCAAATGTATGGATGCGGTGGAATGTTATGGGCGCATGGTATATACCAGCCGTTTGATCTACAACGATTCAGTGACAAAGTTAAACAGTGCGCTTGGTATGTTTCCTACAAATGTAATTGCAGGTATTCTTGGCTTTCATAAAAGAGAATATCTGTCACAGAAAGGGGATTAATATGGGATTATTCAGTAATAATAAAAAATTATGTCCGGTCTGCGGGAATCCGACACCGCGGCTGCTTGCAACAAAAATACAGGACACACCGATCTGTAAGGAATGCGATAAAAAAATCTATCTGCCAAAAGGCAGGACAGATCGGATGACCATCGATGATTTTAAGCAGTACATCCAGTTTTACGAAGATAATCAGGCATTGAGAGATCAGTTCGAGGAAAACTATTCGTTTAATTTTGGACTGTTTGGTGGAGATCTGGTATTAGATATTTTCCATGGACTTTTCTGTGTGAACTGTGACAAAGACTCGCTCGCATTTCAGGCGGATAATTTAAAGTCTTTCCGTATTTTAGAGGACAGCCGGGTTTTATTTGAGGGAAATCATCAGGAATTAAAGCATTACGACAGTAAAGTTCCGGAAAAAGTAAAGCAGCTGGAGCCGCAGATCGCACAGTTTCAGATGCAGATGAGGGAATATGAAATGTTTGAGCGGCTGGAGCGGATGCATGAGGAAAATGACAAAGATGATAACCATTATCATGAGTATCATCCAAGACCATCTTTTGACGTGGCTTCTCCGGCAGATACCTTCCATGTGGAGCTGACGTTTGACCATCCTTACTGGGATAATATCATGTGGGATTGGACCGGAGTTTCCTTTGACAGTGACAGTCCAAGTGTCGAGGCGTTTTTAAGCTGTTATGAGGATAAAACAGAGAGTCTGCACACGCTGGCACTCAATCTGGCACACCTGATGAATCCGAATGTCAAAGAGATGACAGCGGGGGAGAAAAAACAGGCTGCAAAGCAGGAGACCGGATATTTGGAAGAGCAGAAGCAATCTTCTGAGAGCGATACGATCGAACAGCTGCAGAAGTACAAAGGTCTTTTGGATGCAGGAGTCATCACAGAAGAAGAATTTACAGCGAAGAAAAAACAGTTATTGGGAATTTAATGATAAGGCTGATCCGGAAAGGGTCAGCCTTATTTATGAAATCTGCAAAAATAATTTTCAAATGTTACGTTAAAATTTGTGATGGAAATTGAAAATTTCGAGTATATTTTGTGCCGGTTTTATTGTATAATATTCTTTATGTTTGTAAATAAAAAAGTGAATGAAAAATAAGGGGATATCAGGGATGAGAATAGGATTTGACAATGACAGGTACTTAAAAATTCAGTCGGAGCACATCAAAGAGCGGATCAACCAATTTGGGGACAAGCTTTATCTGGAATTTGGCGGAAAATTATTTGACGATTATCACGCATCCAGAGTATTGCCGGGATTTGCACCGGACAGTAAACTCCAGATGCTCATGCAGCTTGCGGATATGGCAGAGATCGTGATCGTGATCAGTGCGGCAGATATTGAGAAGAACAAAGTCCGCGGGGATCTTGGAATTACTTATGATGTGGATGTTGTCCGGCTGATCGGAGAGTTTGAGAAAAAGGGTCTGTATGTGGGAAGCGTTGTCATCACGCAGTTTGCAGGACAGAGCGGTGCCGTACAGTTCCGTGAAAAACTGGAAAAAAGAGGCATTAAAGTATATCAGCATTATAAGATCGAGGGCTATCCGGCAAACATTCCGCTGATCGTCAGTGAGAACGGATTCGGCAAGAATGACTATATCGAGACGACCAGACCATTAGTCGTCATCACCGCGCCGGGACCTGGAAGTGGAAAAATGGCAACCTGCCTTTCCCAGCTTTATCATGAGAATATCCGTGGAACAAAAGCCGGCTATGCAAAATTTGAGACATTCCCAATCTGGAATCTTCCATTAAAACATCCGGTAAACTTAGCTTATGAGGCGGCTACCGCAGACTTGAATGACGTGAACATGATCGACCCGTTCCATCTGGAAGCTTATGGAAAAACGACGGTCAACTACAACCGTGACATTGAGATCTTCCCGGTTTTGAACGCTATTTTTGAAGGGATTTACGGAGAAAATACTTATTATAAATCACCGACTGATATGGGTGTCAACATGGCAGGAAACTGTATCATCGATGACGAGGCATGCTGTGAAGCCTCCAAAATGGAGATCATAAGACGTTATTACACAGCGGTAAACAAACTGGTCAAAGAGGAAGCGACGGAAAATGAAGTTTACAAGATTGAACTTCTGATGAAACAGGCCAAGATCACAACGGACGACAGACATGTCACAGTCGCTGCAAAAAAACGTGCAGAGGAACTTGGCGTTCCAACTGCAGCGATCGAACTTTCCGATGGCTGTATCATTACGTCCAAGACATCAGATTTTCTCGGTGCATCTGCAGCATTGCTCCTGAACGCATTAAAATATCTGGCTGGCATTGAGCATGATGAGAAACTCATCCGCCCGGAAGCGATCGAACCGATCCAGGATCTGAAAGTCCGTTTCCTCGGTGGAAAGAATCCAAGACTTCATACCGATGAGGTATTGATCGCCCTTTCGCTCGCTGCGGTGACCAATGAAAACGCAAAGAAAGCATTAGAGCAGCTTCCGGCACTTCGGGGATGCCAGGTGCACACTTCCGTAATGCTCTCTGAAGTGGATATTAAAATTTTTAAGAAGCTGGGTGTGGATCTGACAAGTGAACCGGTGCGCAGTGGATTGAAATTGTATTAGAATTTGTTTGTCAAAAAATACATGAAAAATTGTGAATAATGTATAAAAACCCTTTTATAAAATAAGGTGTATGGTATAATAAGCACAAGTGATGAGATCACGAGGTAATACATGCGGCCTGATTGTTAAAAACATAACAATCAAAATAAGCACATACATATTTTATAGGAGGGTTTTTACAATGGCAAGATTTACGTTACCAAGAGATTTATACCATGGAAAAGGTGCTCTGGAGGCATTAAAGACATTCAAAGGAAAAAAGGCAATGATCTGTGTTGGCGGCGGTTCCATGAAGCGGTTCGGATTCCTCGACAGAGCAGAACAGTACCTGAAAGAAGCCGGAATGGAAGTTCAGCTGTTTGAAGGCATCGAACCGGATCCTTCTGTGGAAACCGTGATGAAAGGTGCAAAAGCAATGATGGAATTTGAGCCGGACTGGATCATTGCGATGGGCGGCGGATCCCCAATCGATGCAGCAAAAGCAATGTGGATCAAATACGAGTACCCGGATATCACGTTCGAGGATATGTGTAAAGTATTTGGTATCCCGTCGCTTAGAAATAAAGCTCATTTCTGTGCAATCTCATCCACATCAGGAACAGCGACAGAAGTGACAGCATTTTCAATTATTACCGATTATGAAAAAGGTATCAAATATCCGATCGCAGATTTTGAGATCACACCGGATGTGGCAATCGTTGATCCGGATCTTGCAGAGACAATGCCGCAGAAATTAGTTGCACATACTGGAATGGATGCTATGACACATGCGATCGAGGCATATGTTTCTACCGCTAACTGTGACTTTACCGATCCACTGGCATTACATGCGATCAAAATGATCCAGAATGATCTGGTTGATTCCTACAACGGAGATATGGCTAAAAGAGATTCCATGCACAATGCGCAGTGTCTTGCCGGAATGGCATTCTCCAACGCTCTGCTTGGTATCGTTCATTCCATGGCACATAAGACAGGAGCTGCATTTGCAGATTATGGTGCACATATTATCCACGGTGCAGCAAACGCTATGTATCTGCCAAAAGTTATCGCATTCAATGCAAAAGATGAGACAGCGAAGAAACGTTACGGCGATATCGCAGATTTCATGGGACTTGGCGGAGACAGCTTAGATGAGAAAGTTGCGTTACTCATTGCATACTTGCGCAGGATGAATGATGACCTTAAGATTCCACACTGCATCAAAAATTATGGCGCAGACAGCTACCCGACAGAGCAGGGCTTCGTTCCGGAAGAGGTGTTCTTAGAGAGACTGCCGGAGATCGCTGCCAATGCGATTTTAGATGCATGTACCGGTTCCAATCCTAGACAGCCGAGCCAGGAAGAGATGGAGAAGCTGCTGAAATGCTGCTACTATGATACCGAGGTGGATTTCTGATAAACCGGAGTTTAACTAGCGTAGTGTCGCAGATTCTGTGGTGCTTTTATAGGTTGTGAAGGGCAGATATAAGC
>ENA-ORPF01002236-ORPF01002236.1-human-gut-metagenome-genome-assembly--contig:-NODE-2236-length-13470-cov-2.436526_pt1 | contig 13470 bp, 10 predicted proteins | sample MGYA00242140_ERZ509070 | MGnify/ENA primary metagenome ERZ509070 (study PRJEB26280, sample SAMEA2338713) | human gut metagenome | biome: human gut; feature: human-associated habitat; material: faeces... | reverse complement strand
GCAATGCGCCCGCCGGAAGCGTTTCGGTAATGGTCTTCAGATCTACCAGGCCGCTTTGACTGGCCGAAAGTTCTTCGAAAAGATAAGGAGACAGGAAAAGAACCGAAACATTTCCCGTCATGAGGACGCTTTGATATTGTTTGTATTCCTGGGCATTCTGATAGGAACTGACGCTCCCGCCTGCGGCCGCCAGTTCTTCGGGTGAAAAGACCGGATAGTGATACAGATCCACTTTCCGCTCCCCGTCACCGTCAAAATCTGCCGGAAGATAGGTGGCAAGACAGGAAAGCAGCGCGCGGCGCCCCGCATCGCTGTCCGAAAATCCGTAAGGACCGGCCATCAACACCGTGATGTCCCCCTTCTTTTCCCGATGGCACATCTGCACGATGCAGACCGTGAGCAGGCAGATGACAAAAAGCGCCGCCAGCACCTTCCATTTGTGATGGTACCAGAAGTTGTCCAACCAGCGCGCCACGCGCCCCTTGGGGAGATCCCATTTGGAACGGGGGGCCAGTTTCAGTTCCCGGCCGGGCAGTTTTTCCTCTTTTTCTTCATTTTCCGGTTTGTTCGGGCGATTTTCGTTCATCATAGCCTCCATTTTGGCCGCCTTGGGCGGTTTTTAAGAATATTCCACCAGCACGCTGACCGTGCCGCCCTTTTTATAGGGTAAAATACCGTTGATTTCTTTTCCCCTTACGCTTATACGGTCATACCCGGTGTGTCGGTAAAGCACACGGTATGTGCACCCGCGGAACATCTTGGTCACGCAACTGCCACCCAGGTTTTCCGGCATACAGGGTCGGAGCGCCATTCCCGCCATCGTGGGAGTAAAATCGAAAACATAGTTTACCATGGCCTTTAAAAACCACTGAGAAGAGGCGGTGCGCCAACTCTGACCGGGGGTGCCGTAACGGTATCCGGTCTCCCTGCCCATATAGCTGTTGCAAAGCACATAGGGTTCCGCGCGGCCGGCCACCACCGGATTCCGGAAAGGTAAAATGCGATTCACATCCCACGCCACGCGATCCCGCCGCCCCAAAAGAGCATCCGCTGCCAGTTTCCAGCACATGGCATGGAGATAGACGCCGCCGTTTTCCTGAACGCCGGGCGCTTTCCGGGTCATCGAGCCGATACCGCCGTCAAACGCAGTATAGGCCGGTGTGGAGACCGCCGTGCCAAGATCATAGGAAAGCGCCGCTTCGGCGCAATCCATGGCGCGTTCCTGCCGTTCTCTTTTTGTGATGCCCGAAAGCACCGCCCATGTCTGCGGGTTGAGAAAGATCTGCCCTTCCCGACATTCGTGGGCGCCGATCTTTCGCCCCTCGTCATTATAGGCGTATATAAGATAGCCTTTCTCATCCCATCCGTATTTTTCGACCAGCAACCGGATCTCCTCGGCTTTTTCCTCACAGGATCTGGCGTTTTCCTCTTCGCCGAGCCAACGGGAAATCTCGGAAAGCTGACAGCAGGCACGGTAAAAAGCAATACTGAGCCACACGCTGACACCGCGCCCTGAAAGGCCCGCCAGATTCATGCAGTCGTTCCAGTCGCCGCCCCAGATCTTAATAAGGCCGTGAAGCCCGCGGAACCCGTAAAGGAAATTCACGCTGGCAAGCAGATGCTCGTACACCGTGGCCTCACTGCCGTCATTATAAGGCACCGGCTGAGAAAGAAGAGAAAGATCGCCCCGCTCGCAAAGGATAGCGTGCACCGCGAAGGTGAGCCACACCGTGCAATCCGAAAAGTTTTTGTCCTGAATTTTGCCGTCTTTGAAGGTGCGGGGAGCATAGCCGTTTGAATACTGATAAGAGAGCAGGCGTTTGATCCGTTCCCACGCCAACGGCGCGTTGAAAACGGCAAGACACTCGGTATCACTGGCAATATCCCGATAGCCGTTGTGCCGGGCGCGGGCCCAACGGGAACCCATGTTGGTCTGATAACAAAGCCAGGGACAAAAGCGTTTATTCAGGGTCTTATCCGGCGTTTTTTTCATAGACCGGCAGACCGCACAGATGCCAGCCGCGCGTGCCGTCGTGAAGATAAAAACCGCGGTCGGTCACGCTGAAAATCCGGCGCCCCAGTTTGCCCTGCAAAAAAGACTGACCTTTTCCGGCCTGGGATGTAAAGGTGATGTAGGATCGGTATAAAAATAATTATACCAGTTTCGCGGGATATCCGGCGTGGTGATGATAAACTCGTCCGAGTGTGCCGAAAAATGACCGTACTTATTTTGCTTTTCCTTCATTTTGCTCCTTTTTCCGATAAACAACGCGCCCCAGGCGCGGCAGGGCCGGTAAAATATCCCGGATAAGGTAGACCACCGGTGCGGCCGCCCACGGATGGCACAGGCTGGTGTTTTGTTTTTCATCCTTTCCCCACGCCTCAAAAGTGGCGGTCGCGCCCTCGCGGACCATCCGAAGCCAGGAATGTTCCCCTTCGCCCACGATCAGGCGATAGGCGTCCTCATAGCGGCCGATGCGGCAAAGCGCGCCAAGGAAGAAATAGGCCATATAAACGCCGCAACAAAGCCCCCTCCCAAGGAGAAAATCGGCCACTTTGTCCGGGTCGGCCGCCTGACAGAAGCCAAAATACAACGGAAGAATGTTGCTGTGAAGCGCGGTGTGAGCGCTCACCTCGCTGTCACGGTAGAGCCCTTTTTCCGGGTCATAAAAAGCGCGGTGGAAAGCGGCGATCAGGCGCCCGGATTCTTTTTCACGCGCCACGCCAAGGATCGACCTGATCTCCTCGGTAAGCAGTACCGCCCCGATATAAAAAGCGTTGAGCACATTATGCGCCGGAGAATCGGCGGCAACCGGACGGGTAAGTCTGAAATCATAACCGTCCCGCAGTTTTTCCGGCCAATCCACCAGATTCCATTTATCCGTGACGCCGCGAAGAAGACCGTCCGCCCCTGCGAAAGCCGAAAAATGCGAAAGAACGCCCTCGCAAACCGCAAGGTTCTCGGCAAGATAGGCACGGTCGCCCGTGAAGCGATAGTAATGGAGCGCCAAAATCGGAAACTGCAAAGAGTAATCGGCAATTTCCTGCATAAATGACCCCGGCGTGACGGCCAGCAGACCCGGGCAAACGAAAGCGGAGGCCATCTGGTTATCAATGGCTTTCCGAAGGAGCGCGGGGTCTCCCGTGAGCAAAAGGTGCGCGTGCGAAGTGACCGTAAGATCTCCGGCATACTGCCCTTTTTCACGCATCGGGCAATCCACAAAAGTTTCCTGAGCGCCGCATCGAACCGCGTTTTTGCAGATCTGAAAAATCTTCAAAAGGCGCTCGTCTTCGGTTTCAAGACGGCAATAATCCCAGTCAAACGGCCAATGCCGGACCAGTACCCGGATCTCTTTGATTTGAACGCCGGGAGACGGGCAGAGTGTGACATAACGGAAGGCCTTGTAATCATACTGTGTGCGTTGATTTTCGCCCTCCCTCAGCGTCCATGTTTCGTCGCAAAGGCAATTGCAACGCATCCGGTAACGCACGCGAAGCGGCGTATCCTCGGTTTCTTCCCCATGGAGGATGCGGACGGTATCGCCCGCATGACCCTGCGCCGTGAGGGAAAGATGGCCGGTCAGTTCTTCCCCGAAATCGCAGAAAATACCGCCGTCCGGAAGCGCTTCGTTTTTTACCGGCCGGCGCTCCGAAAGGGAAAGCGTGCCGGTCGGCGTGGGATGCAGGACGCGGTCGCTTTGAATCTCGGCGGCCGGCCTGTAATCCGGAAGTTCCGCGCGGCTGTCATAATTTTCGGTGAAAGCCGTGTCATACCCCAGCGTTGCAGCCGCCCCATATGCCGGGATCCGCCCGCACTGCCAATGTGTTCCGGTATATTCCAGCGTGTTGCCCGCCGGGTCAAAAAGTTCGGCCAGCAGCCCCACGCGCCGGTCGCCGCTGGCAAAAGAGCGGGAGATCCGGCCGTGATAATACACATCCGCAAAAAGTTCGTTTTCGCCGATGCGGAGAAAAGGCGTCAGGTCATATTCGTTCCAATAATAATCAAACGGATAGCCCTGCGCGGGCCCCATGCCGACCAAACGGCCGTTGCAGTAAAAATGATAGGAGTCGTCCGCCGTGATCCGGAGCGTGACCTTGCCGCAATCATTCATGCGAAATATGCGGCGATAGGCAAGGTGAAGGTTTTGAAGATCTTCCGGAAGTTCCACGCGAACGCGTACATTTTCTTTATGATAGACCTGCACCGGGGTAAGCGTTTTCAGTTCCTTTGGTACGATCCATTTTGCTTTTTTGAAATTCATATATTCCCTTCTTAAAAATGGGCAATTCCGAGATGGAATTGCCCATTTTCGGAGACAAGGCCATCGGGATCCGCATCTCTCCGAAACTCTGCGAGGTCTGTTATTTTTCGATGGGTTTCATCGTGGGGAAAAGGAGCACATCGCGGATGGAAGCGCTGTCTGTCAGCAACATTACCAACCGGTCCACGCCAAATCCCAGGCCGCCCGTGGGAGGCAGGCCGTATTCCAATGCAGTAATATAGTCCTCGTCCACCTGCGCGGTGGTGTTCGGATCCTGCGCACGCTTTTCCGCAACCTGCTTCTCAAACCGCTCTTTCTGGTCGATAGGATCATTGAGTTCCGAAAATGCGTTGCCGAATTCGGTAGCGTTGATAAAATATTCAAAGCGTTCGGTAAAGCGCGAATCGTCCGGCTTCCGCTTGGCCAGCGGGCTGTTTTCCACCGGATAATCGTAAATGAAAGTCGGCTGGATGAGGTTTTCTTCCACAAAAGCATCAAAGAACTCGGCAAGCACCGTGCCGGCCGTGGCATCGGCGGGAACTTCCACCCCTTTCGCGGCGGCGGCGTCCCTGGCTTCCTTGTCGCTCTTCCAGTCGTTGTAATCCACACCGGCGTACTTTTTCACGGCTTCTACCATGGTGAGCCGCTCCCAGTGCCCCATATCAATGGTCTGACCCTGATACGGAATCGTGAGCGAACCGCAGATTTTTTCGGCAAGCAGTTTGTAGAGTTCCTCCACCAGATCCATCATACCATGGAAATCGGTATAGGCCTGATAAAGTTCGATGGTGGTGAATTCGGGGTTGTGCTTGGTATCCATGCCCTCGTTGCGGAAAATACGGCCAACCTCATAAACCCTGTCCATACCGCCCACGATGAGACGCTTTAAATAAAGCTCGGTCTCGATACGCAGGTACATATCCATGTCCAGCGTATTGTGGTGCGTGACGAAAGGCCGGGCGGTCGCGCCGATTTCAAACGGCGTGAGGATGGGCGTATCCACCTCCAAAAAACCCTTTCCGTCCAGATAGTGACGGATCTCGGTGAGGATCCGGCTGCGCTTGATAAAAGTATCTTTTACTTCCGGATTGACGATGAGATCCACATAGCGTTGACGGTAGCGGGTGTCGGTATCTTTAAGGCCGTGGAACTTTTCAGGCAACGGCAGGAGCGATTTGGCCAGCAGTTCGATGCTTTCGGCATGAATGGAAATCTCGCCGCGACGGGTACGGAACACCCGGCCGCCAAGACCGATGATATCGCCGATATCCCACTTTTTGAACTGCTCATAATCTTCCGCGCCCACATCGTCAATGCGGACATAGCACTGAATTCTGCCCTTTCCGTCGGCCACATCAATAAAATTGGCCTTGCCCATATCCCGGCGGCTCATCATCCGCCCGGCAATCCTGACCTCTTTGTTTTCATAAGCGTCAAAGTCGGAAAGAATATCGGCGGTATAGGTATCAAAGTCATATCTGACTTTTTTAAAAGGATTGTTTCCGGCGGCGCACAGCGCGGCCAGCTTTTCCCGGCGGACCCGGAAAACATCCGAAAGGTTTTCTTCCCCGGCGGCGTTTTCCGCCGGATTTTTCATTTCTTCTGCCATTTTGTCAATCCCTTGTTACTTCAAGAATCTTATAAGAGAAGGTATATCCGGAGCTTTCCACCGTGCCGGAGACCACATCGTTTTTCTTGTGCCCGATGAGTGCCTGACCGACCGGGGACTGATCGGAAATTTTACCGGAAAGAACATCGGCCTCGTTGGAACCAACCAGATGAAAGACCGTTTCTTCTTTGCTGTTGTTATCCAGCACCCGGACCTTGGAACCGATATCGGCCACGCCGCGCACGGCCTTGGTGTTATCGTAAATTTCGGCGTGCTCGATGTCATATTTCAGCTTCTGAATCCGCGCCTCGTTTTCGGCCTGATTGTTCCGCGCCGCGTCATATTCGGCGTTTTCGGAAAGGTCGCCGAAGCCGCGGGCGGTGACAATGTCGTTCTTAATGCGTTCGCGCTCCTCGCCCTCGCGCCATTTCAGCTCTTTTACCAGCTCGTCATAGCCCTCTTGGGTCATTGTAATCTTTTTTTCGTTTGCCATGATGGTCTCCTTTATTGTGATAACTTGATCTTACGAAAAATTGCGGACTGCCGCGGAAACGGCCGCACGCAGCTGGTCGTCTTCGGCCTCGGTGAGAAGATAAAAATTCTTGCCGCCGGCCGCTTCCCCCTGCTGTTTCTGAATTTCGGGCGTGATGCCGACTCCATGATAGTTTTCGCCGCAGGGCGGACAGTAATAGCCGGTGGTCAGTTTGATCGCGCCCTTGTAGCCGAAATGGGAAAGGTCATAAATGCTTTGCAGTATTCCCTTTCCGAAGGTCTTTTCGCCCACGATCTGCGTCAGATGATAGTCCCGCAGGGCGGCCGTGAAAAGCTCGGCGGCACTGGCGGTATTGCCGTTGACCAGCACGGCGTTCGGATAACTCCGGTAGCGGCCGATATCGGATTTTTCAATGCTGCAGCCGGCGTAATCGCCGTTATATTTGGCAGGTGTGAGGTAGCTCTTTTCGGTATCGCCGTTTTTGGCCACCGTGCTGAGCACCAAATCGCCCTCATTGAGGAAAAAAGCAAGCACGGCCGTGACCGATTTCAGGTCGCCGCCGGGATTGTTCCGGAGATCATAGACAAACGCGGTGCACCCGCCGGAAATCAGTTCCTCCATCGTTTTCCGGAACTGAACCGGCGTGGCCGTATCGAACTGTGAAATGCGGACAATACCCACGCGCGGATCTGTCTGTGAGGCATGACCGGATACCGAAACCATGGTAACGGCCGCGCGGGTCATGGTAAAGGCACGGGGCTCTCCCCCGCGGGAAACCGTGACTGTCACCTCGGTGCCGGCCTCACCCTTGACAAGTGCCATGGCGGATTCGTAGCTTATATCTTTGAAGGAGACAGCATTTTCACCCGAACCGACCCCGACAATGACATCGCCCGGCAAAATGCCGGCCGCCTGTGCGGGTGAATCGGGGAAAACGCTGACAACGACCGCACCGCGCGGATCGGCGCTCTCCACCACCATCACGCCGATGCCGACCATGCTGGCGTTGTTTTCGCTCATGAGCGCTTTGTATTCTTCCTCTGTATAATATGCGGCATAATCGTCGCCGGTGGCGGCCGTATACGCCTTGAGCATCTGATCAAGAAGCAATACGCCGTCCGTATCGTAAAGGCCGTATTGCCTGAACATTTCGTCAATAAGCGAAATTTTGCCGGAATAATCTTCCGCGTTTTCGGCATTGGTCGTGCCCAACACATCGGAAGAATTTCCGGCGAGGATCAGTCCGACGCCAATGGTCAGCGCACCGCCGAGGATGGCAAAAACCAGCGCCACGGCAATCAGCGAAACGATGAAGGTCGGCAATCCGACCTGACGTTTTGGCTTCTGAACCGGAGCCGGCGCATGGATGGGCTGACCGGCGGGACGGGGATTGATCGGCGGCGCGCAGGTGTTCTGCGCGGCGCCATAACCGCCTTGGGCGCCACAGCCGTTGGCGGCCGCACCGGGATTACCGGCAGGCATTTGTTGCAGCGTCAGCCTGACGCCCAGCGAACCCACGCGGAAGGAAAGCGCATCGCAGACCGCCCGGACATCACTGCCGTCCGGCAGATGAACGCAAAGACAGTTTCCTTCTTCGTTGAGTTCGTAGGAAGCCTCAAAGAGGCTGCCCGAAAGCGCACGGAGCAGTTCTTCCCGCGCATCGCCTTCTCTTTTCGGGACAACGGAAAAATAAAGTTTCATAATTTCCTTTCTCTTGAAACCTGCCTTATAAAACAGCTTTTGCAGCGAGGAAAGGCAAATCAGAATTTGTTCGGTTTGGAATCCAGATATTTTTTCACCATGAGCGCCACCTTGAAGGTGATGGCGTGCTCAAATTCACGCAGATCAAGGCCGGTCAGCTTGCGGATCTTTTCCAAACGGTAGACCAGTGTGTTGCGGTGAACAAAGAGCTTGCGCGAGGTCTCGGACACATTGAGGTTGTTTTCTAAGAAGCACTGAATGGTCATGAGCGTTTCGCGGTCAAGCGATTCAAGGCTCTCTTTTTTGAAAACTTCCTGCAGGAACATTTCGCAAAGCGTGGTCGGGAGCTGATAGATCAGACGGCCGATGCCGAGGTTGTTGTATGGTACCACGTTTTTGTCTGCGTAGAAAATTTTTCCTACCTCAAGCGCCATCTTCGCTTCTTTGTAGGAACGCGAAACACTCTTAATCTCGCTGACCGGATTTCCGTAAGAAACACGTACCTGGGACATTGCCTCTGCATTCAGCATATCAACCAGCATTCTTGCGGTCTGGTTCATATCCTCGAAGGTGTCGGTATCCTTCAGTTCTTTTACAATGATAATGCTCTTCTCATCGACTGCGGTGATGAAATCTCTCGGTCTTGAAGCAAAGAGGCTCTTTACTGTCTCCTGTGCGCTGATGTCTTTTTCCAGCTTCGTCTCTACCATGTAAACAACGCGGCGCACATCTGTGTCGATGCGAAGCTTTTTCGCGCGGTTGTAGACATCCACCAGAAGAAGATTGTCGAGAAGAAGGTTCTGGATAAAGTTGTTTTTGTCCAGACGCTCTTTGTATGCAATGATAAGATTCTGAATCTCACATACGGCAACCTTTCCGATCATATATGCATCGTCGCTGCTTCCTTTAGAAATCAGAATATACTCCACATTCTGGTTGTCATATACTTTAAAATAATGATATTCCTGTACAATCTGGCTGTCCGCAGCGGATAATACAAAAGAACGGATGCTTTCTGCATCAATCGCGGTTTCCGGGAATGTGGTCACCAGCAGAACACCATCCGTATTCGTCACACATAAATCAATTCTTGTAATATTTCTTAATTCATCAAGGGTTTTCTGTAATACCTGACTTGATACCAAATCTGCCACTTCCTTTCTCCTGGCGTATTTTACTCCAGGGTGCGTCTTATCTATAACTATAGCTTATTTTTTTCTCATTGGCAACTATTTTTTGCTTCGCAAAAGGAGGGCGGTGCATATGCAAAAAGGACCGGCATCCGAACGGATGCCGATCCTTTTCTCTATGTTTGCGCATACGCGCTGATGTTCATATGGATTAGTTGGTAATGGTGATCTCTGTCTCTTTGTCGAACAGATGAACTTTCTCCATATCCAGAGCAAATTTAACGGTATCACCGCTTCTTGCAGTTGTACGAGGATCTACGCGGGCTGTCATTGGGAAGCCTTCGCAATCGAAGTACAGGTAAACTTCTGCACCTAACAGCTCGTATACGTTGATCTTGCACTCAACTACGCTGTCTTTGGAAGTTTCGATGAACATCTGAGAATCATGTACGTTCTCAGGACGGATACCCATAACAACGGTCTTTCCGTCATATCCGCCGTCGATAACAGCTTTTGCTTTGGAAGCCGGCAGTTTCATGTTGTATTTACCAACAGTAAGAGTAACGTCGTTTCCGTTAACTTTTACTTTTGCATCCAGGAAGTTCATCTGCGGAGATCCGATGAATCCTGCAACGAACAGGTTGCCCGGTGCGTTGTACAGGTTCTGCGGGGTATCTACCTGCTGAACAACTCCGTCTTTCATAACAACGATTCTGGTACCAAGTGTCATAGCCTCGGTCTGGTCATGTGTTACGTAGATGATGGTAGCGCCCAGTCTCTCATGCAGTTTGGAAATCTCGATACGCATCTGTACACGAAGTTTTGCATCCAGGTTGGATAAAGGCTCATCCATAAGGAATACCTTAGGATTACGAACGATTGCACGACCCATGGCAACACGCTGTCTCTGTCCACCGGAAAGAGCCTTCGGCTTACGATCCAGTAACTTCTCCAGATCAAGGATTCTTGCTGCTTCCTCAACCTTTGCTTTGATCTCATCCTTCGGAACTTTTCTTAACTTAAGACCGAATGCCATGTTATCAAATACTGTCATATGTGGATACAGAGCGTAGTTCTGGAATACCATTGCGATATCACGATCCTTTGGCTCTACATCGTTCATTACCTTTCCGTCGATGATCAGATCACCGGAAGAAATCTCCTCAAGACCTGCGATCATACGAAGTGTTGTAGATTTACCACATCCAGATGGTCCTACGAAGATGATAAACTCTTTATCTGCAACATCCAGATTGAAATCTTTTACTGCCTCAAATCCGTTTGGATATACTTTGCAAACGTTCTTTAATGATAAACTTGCCATTTGAAAAACCTCCTGATTTTTGCTTTTCGTTATTTTTCTTTGGTGAAGTTTCTTTGAACTTCCTGACAAGTGTATGATAACGGAATCTGCCCGAAATTACCACCGTCAATCCGTCCAAATATTTACATGGTTTCTTGGCGAAATAACGAAAGGGGACATTGTTGTAAACAATGCCCCCAAAAATTACAGTTTTGAATATCCAAAACCGTTAACCATCGCCTCAATCTTTTGTCCCTGCCGGCAGAGCGGACAGTCTGCAACCGGATATGCCGCATATCCGGTGACATCATTTTCATCAAAAAGTGTCTCGACTTCTACGCCGTCTACCGAATTGATCGTTCCGAATAAAGAAGCCACCCACTCGATCTCTCCTCCGTAATACTGGATACACTCGAGTGCTCTGCGGATGGTCTCGCCGGTTGTCGTAGTTGCTAAAAGAAGCACAACATGTTTTCCGTTGATGGCAGCTTTATTGTTATCCCTAAACAGCATCTGGTTATTGCTGTTAATCTCCGGCGAAATCACATACACCGTCTCATGCTGGTTTGTGGTGCCCATAATTCCGTCCCGCTGGATCTCCTCCGTCAGAAAGGTACCGACCACTTCCGTTCCATCCATACACACAATGGTATCCACGTATTTTGTCTTTGGAATTCTCGAATACAGTACATGTGCCGCCTGTTTTGCTTCCGCCACACGTGTCTTGATACTTGTCACATCCACATAATAATTAATGTGGGAATGACTCGTTGCAAAATGTCCGTGCATGGCATGCAGCGCCAGCATGTTGCTTTCTTTTGAATAAAATTTCATCATACGATCTTCCATAGTATAATCCTCCTTCTCCTGTTGCTGTTATTGTTATGATAATCCGGTACTGCCAAAGCCACCGCGATCTTTCCCCGTCAGATGTTCCACCTTTTCAAATACAATCTCTGGCTGGTTTTCCACGATTCGAAACTGTGCAATGCGGTCATTTACGTGGATCACGGTATCCCTGGTTGCATAAACCGGCATCCGCCACATATCGTTGTCCCCGCAATAGGAACCATCTACAATTCCAACACTGTTTGTCTGGATAATTCCCCAGTTTTTAAATGTGGAACTGCGCGGCACAAGATGTGCCTCATATCCCTTTGGAAGTTCCATTGCCACGCCAAGCGGGATCAGTGCAAACTCTCCCGCTTTTAAAGTTACTTCTTCCGAAGCCCGCATATCAATCCAATCGGATTTTCCTTCAATGTAATCCAGCGGTTCGATTTTGTCTGTAAAATATTTAATCTTGATTTTCTGCATATCAGTTTTCCCACTTCAGATTCAGATGCTCCACACGTTTTTCGCGGACCATCAGATCCTTTACACCTTCCTTTGCCGGTTTGTCATCGAACAGTACTTTATTCACTTCTTCTATAATCGGAAGCTCCACATCATACTTTTTTGCCAGAGCAAGTGCTGCCTTGGCCGAATAAATTCCCTCTACGACCATTTTCACTTCGTCGGTAGCCTGCTTCATGGTATACCCCTGTCCGATCAGCATACCCGCCTTGCGGTTTCTGCTGTGACGGCTCTCACAGGTGACAATCAGGTCTCCGATACCGGTCAGTCCGCAGAGCGTCTCCACTTTTGCCCCCATCTTTACGGCAAGTCCCGCAATCTCTGCAATGCCGCGGGTGATCAGGGCCGCGCGGGCGTTGTCGCCGTAGCCAAGGCCGGTGGAGATGCCCACGCCCAGGGCAATCACGTTCTTCAGGGCACCGCTCAGCTCCACGCCCTTGATGTCGGGGTTGGTGTACACGCGCATACAGGTGTTGCTGAACACCTCCTGCACTACCTCGGCAGCCTCCAGATCCGGGCTGGCGGAAACGATGGTGGTGGGCAGATCCAGCGCCACCTCCTCGGCGTGGGTGGGGCCGCTGAGCGCCACCAGACGCACCGCCCGGGGGCCGTTCTCGTGGCTCAGCTCGTCGGCAAGGATCTCGGTCATGGTATATAAGGTATCGGGCTCAATGCCCTTTGCCACATCCACGATGATCTGGCCGGAGCGGATATAGGGCCGCGCCTTGGCCGCCGTGGCGCGCACGAACACCGACGGCACCGCAAACAGCAGCACGTCCTTGCCGGTGCACACTTCCTCTATGCTTTTGGTAAAACGCAGCTCCTGCGGGATGACCATTCCCGGCAGATTGGGGTGCACCCGGGTGGTGGAAAGGTTGTCCACCTCGGCCTCAATGGCCGACCACACCTGCACATCGTTGCCGCTGACGGTCAGCATCCGTGCCAGAGCCATGCCCCAGGTGCCTGCACCCAGAACACCAATACTAAACTTTTTCACGTTCGTATCCTCCGTGTCTGCACCGGGCAAGGGGCAAGCCCCTGCCGGTGGATTTGCGCCGCGCCGGGCCGTTGCCCCGCACCCGCGCACTGTTATGTTCATTGTACACGAAAGCGCCCACAGCGTCAAGCATCTGCCGCATTGCACAAATATTTAACAAGTTTATGCAATTTTTCGGGCACATCACACGTTTTGTGCAAACTGTTTGCGCTGCGGGGCATTTCATGCTATTATAGTATTCTGGTAGGTTTTGTAGGGATTTGTGATTCAGTCTCTTGACTTTGACCCTACTTTAAGGTATATACTGCTTTAGCCGGCAAAAGCCTTGCCGGTCTGCGCATTTTATTTTGAGGAAAAAACGATGTTTGAAGCACTTTTATCCAACCGCACGGTCAGCGTGCTGATGGAGGCGCTGCCCCGCATCCTGACGGCAGGCCTGACCATGACCATTCCGCTGACCCTTCTCTCCTTCTTTTTTGCCATGATCATCGCAGTGGCGGTGGCGCTGGTGCAGTACGCCAATGTGCCGGTGCTGCGGCAGATCGCCCGGTTCTATATCTGGGTCATCCGGGGCACGCCGCTGCTGGTACAGCTGTTCATCATCTTTTACGGCCTGCCC
>ENA-ORPF01002234-ORPF01002234.1-human-gut-metagenome-genome-assembly--contig:-NODE-2234-length-13481-cov-5.744823_pt1 | contig 13481 bp, 14 predicted proteins | sample MGYA00242140_ERZ509070 | MGnify/ENA primary metagenome ERZ509070 (study PRJEB26280, sample SAMEA2338713) | human gut metagenome | biome: human gut; feature: human-associated habitat; material: faeces... | reverse complement strand
TTCGGGTTATGAGCCCGACGAGCTACCAGACTGCTCCACCCCGCGATATTTACTTGTCTGCATCAGCTGTTCGCTGACTGCTCAAGTATAATACCACAGAGGCGGGTGGATGTCAAGGGTTTTGGAAAAGTTTTTTACTTTTTCTTTCTGGGGTGGCGGACACGGTAGTAGATCACGCCGCAGACCGCGCCGATGAGGATGGCGGGCCATGCGCCCACAAGGAACACCGCCACGGCCTGTGCACCGGACACGAAGCCGGTCCAGCCATTGCGCAGGGCGGCCAGCAGCTTTGCGCCGAAGCTGGTGCTGGTGGGGGTCAGGGTCTCCACCTCGTTCAGGGTGATATAGACGGTGCAGCAGGAGACCTGATTGCTGTACCAGTCCAGCTGGCTCTGCCAGCTCTCGATCTGGTACTGCACATCGCTCAGGCTGGACTCGATCTCCAGCAGGTCGGCCAGGGTGTCGGCCTGGGCCTGCAGCTCCTGCAGGCGGGTGCGCTGGGCGGTCAGGCTGGCCAGCCGGGCCTCGGTGTCCATATACCGGGTGGTGATATCCTCCGCCTGCTGGTTCTGGTAGGTCACGCTGCCGGACTGGGCAGCGGCGGCCAGAAAGCTCTTGTAGCTGTCCTGAGGCACCCGCAAAGTCAGGTTGACGCTCCGGGTGCTGTCGGTGTTGGTGTACTCGCTGCTGGATTCCATATAGCCGTCCGCGTCAGAAAGGGCCGCATCCAGTGCCGCACGGGCGGTATCGTAATCCCGGGTCTCCAACGTGAGGTTGGCAGTATAGATGATCTTGGCGCTGTCGGCGGGGCGGGTGGAAGCATCGCTCTCCGCTTCGCCGGAGGTCAGCAGGGAACCGCCGGTGGCAGTGTCTGCTGACCGGTGGCCGTCCTCTGCGCTGAAGGAGGAGATACCGTTGTCCGCAGAACCGTAGGTGGCGTTTTCGGTGTCCTCCATGGAGTAAACAGCTGCCTGCGGGGCGGCTGCCCTGGTGGCGGCGGCAGAGTAGTTGGAGGAAGAGCCGCCGCCCAGCAGGGTGACCCCTTTCCATTCGTAGGCATACACGGCACCGTACAGGCAGACCCCGCAGACTGCCGCGCAGGCGGCCAGCTGGGCCCAGCGCCGGGCGGGGAAGCGGAGGGGCTTTTTCTGTTTTTTGGGGGTCGGGGAAGGCGCGGGCATGGCGATGCTCTTGGCACCGGGGGTCTCGGCGGCATTGGCCTGCAAGGCAAGCAGCTTTGCCTTCAGGTCATCGGAAGCGTGCAGATCGTCCACTTCCATTTTGTATTCATACCACCTCATCTTCGATCTCCTCCTTCAGCAGCGTATGTAACTGGGCGCGTGCCCGCCGCAGCCAGCTGAGCACCGTGTTGGTGGGCGCACCCAGCATCCGGCCCACCTCGGCGGCGGTGTAGCCCTCGTAATAATGGAGGTACACGGCGTTGCGGTAGTTTTCCGGCAGAGTGCGCACCGCATCGAGCACACTGCCGTCATTTCCGGATTCCGGGGCAGGAATGTTTTCGTCCAGTTCGGTGTCCCTCTGGCGCGCGGCCCGGGTGATATCCCGGCAGCGATTGATGGCGACCCGCAGCAGCCAGGCTTTGAGGTGCTCCTCACTCTCAAAGCGGCCTTCGTAGCGCAGGAGCTTCTCAAACACATCCTGCACCACGTCCTCCGCGTCGGCGGTGCAGCTGCAATTGTGCATCGCGGCGCGGAACACGGTGTCGCTGTATTGCTGTACAGCCAGCGCAAAAACTTCGTCTTTGGTCAACTGTCCCATAAGTCTCTTTCTCTCCTTTGCGGCCCCGGGCGGGGCTGGTGGAAACAACTGTTTCAAAGGGACGTTTCACCCCATATACGGGTGAAGCGCACGGATTATTGCATTAACGATAAAGCCTTTGGAAAAGGGCAATTTTCTCCGCAAGATACAGATCTGCTTTGGGGTGGGCCAGCCAGTGCTTCTGCCGGGTGGTCTGGCACAGGCGGCGGGCAAGGGCGGCAGGGTCGGTGTCGATGGCCTCCACATCCTGCAGGGTCAATTGCAGGGTCAGAGCGGCCGGGACATCCGGCAGGGGAGGCAGCGGGTCCTCCCAGACAAAGGGAGGCAGCAGCTGCACCGCGCAGACAGCGCGGGAACACTCCTCGGTGAGCAGCAGGGCGGCGGGGGAACCATCCGGCTCCACATGCAGGCTGCTGTAAAGCAGCTGGAGGTTCCGGGGAGCAGAGAGCAGAACAGCACCCTCGTCCGCCGTTTCGCTGAGGGTGAGGCAACCGGCGGCCTCGTCGGCATAGATGCGCCGGGCCGGTGCCCGGAAGCTGGCATAGAGCGCAGGCAGGTGGAAAACGCCCGCCTTGTCCAGCCCGTGCTGCAGCAGCAGATAGAATTCGGTCAGCGGGTGGTCCGGGTCCGGCTGCGGCATCCCGAAGTCCGGCCGGGAAAGATGTCCTCCGCCCATAGTCTCCCTCCTTTTCCAGTGCATTACCCTTTTAGTATATGGGTTTTGCAACGGATTTTCAACTGTAATTGCAACGCTTTCGGAGAATGGGAAATTTTCCCGCGCGGCCAGAACCCTTTGCAGGGGAGCCTCCGGCAGACCAAAACGGGAGACAGAAACAAAAAGCCCGATCGTTCGGGAACGACCGGGCCTGTGCATATTGTGCTGAGAGAGACGCGGTTACTTCTGATAGCCCAGCGTAGCCGCCATCACGGCTTTGATGGTGTGCATCCGGTTTTCGGCTTCGTCAAAGACGATGCTCTGGGGGCCCTCGAATACCTCATCAGTCACCTCCATGGCATCGCGGCCAAAGCGCTCGCCCATCTCTTTGCCCACAGCGGTCTTGTGGTCGTGGTAGGCGGGCAGGCAGTGCATAAACACGGCCTTGGAGCCTGCAATATTCATCAGCTCCTGATTGATCTGATAGGGGGCCAGGTCGTGGATGCGCTCGGCCCAGACCTCGATGGGCTCACCCATGGAGACCCACACATCGGTGTAAAGGACATCGGCACCCTGGGCAGCCTTGGCGGGGTCCTCCTCAAAGGTCAGGGTGGCACCGGTCTCGGCGGCAATGGCCTGGCACTGTGCGATCAGGGCGGCATCCGGCTGATACTTTTTGGGGGCGCAGGCGGTGAAGTGCAGGCCCATCTTGGCGCAGCCCACCATCAGGCTGTTGCCCATGTTGTAGCGGGCATCGCCAAAGTAAACGAAGTGGATGCCCTTCAGGTGACCAAAATGCTCCCGGATGGTGAGGAAGTCGGCCAGGATCTGGGTGGGATGGAACTCGTTGGTCAGGCCGTTCCACACCGGGACGCCCGCGTAGCGGGCCAGATCTTCCACGATCTGCTGGCCGTAGCCCCGGTACTCGATGCCGTCAAACATGCGGCCCAGCACCCGGGCGGTGTCGGCAATGGACTCCTTTTTGCCGATCTGGCTGCCGGAGGGATCAAGGTAGGTCACTTCCATGCCCAGATCGTGTGCGGCCACCTCAAAACTGCAGCGGGTGCGGGTGGAGGTCTTTTCAAAGATCAGGGCAATGTTTTTGCCCGCAAGCTGGTCATTGTGGCGGATGCCGGCCTTCTTTTTTGCTTTCAGGTCGGCGGCAAGGTCCAGCAGTTCCTCCATCTCGGCAGGGGTGTAGTCCAATAGCTTCAAAAAGCTGCGGTTCTTCAGACTCATTGTATATTTCCCTCTCTATGCAAGTATTATTGAATATTTATTCGAGCTGTATTTCTATTATACAGATATCCTGTAAAAATTGCAATACCCTGTCGGATATGTTATACTGATCGTGCTGCCCTTCTCCATTCTGGCAACAGAAGGGAGGTGAGCCGGATGATCGATATTTTTACCAACTTTATCGTGGCTGTCGCAGCGCAGGTAGCTGCAACCTACCTGTGCAAGTGGCTTGAGAGTCACAGAAAGGGCAAGTAAGCACAAAGAACCCCCGCGGAGCTGCAACTCTGCGGGGGTTCGCTTTTTGTGAGCCGGTGATCTAACCTTACCAACTTTCTATCTTTAGTATATGCGATCCGGCGCAAAAGTCAAGATGCTATGAAAAAATTCACACTTTACAGCTCCAGCTCGGCCCGGCGTCCGGTGGGGGTGTAGGCAGTCAGCTTCACGCCGGCCTTTTTGAACATGAACCGCGCCGCCACGCTGGAATCGCTGTCGTGGTACTTGTCGCCGTAGTACACCACCTCGGCAATGCCGGACTGGATGATGGCCTTGGTGCACTCGTTGCAGGGGAAGAGGGTCACATACACCCGCGCGCCCTTGAGGTTGTTGTGGGCGCTGTTGAGGATGGCGTTCAGCTCGGCGTGGCAGACGTACATATACTTGGTGTCCAGCGGTGCGCCCTCCCGCTCCCAGGGCATCTCGTCGTCGCTGCAGCCGATGGGCATACCGTTGTAGCCCAGCGACAGGATCTTGTTTTCCGGGCTGACGATGCACGCGCCCACCTGACTGTTGGGGTCCTTGGAGCGCATGGCCGTGAGCAGCGCAATGCCCATGAAATATTCATCCCAGTTGATGTAATCGGTACGTTTCATCGCGGAAAAACCTCCTGTTCCGGCAGCGGGCCCGCCGCTTGACAAACCCGGTAAAATACACTATACTACGAATAGAAAGAGCGCTGCCCGGCAAAACGGCTCCGCTCCTCATGGATCAGATGACCAAAAGATCAAGTGACCGCGGCTTGGGGAAGCGTTGGCGGTCACTTTTTCTTTTTGTCGTTGTCATGGTGTTTTTCTCTCTGCTCGAGTTTCCATGTGATTTCAAAAGTCACATGTACAATGGTGACGATAAGCGTCAGCAGCATCAGAATCTCGGAGATCGACATCCAACATCCCTCCTTCCGCCGAAAGCATCCGGAGAGATCACTTCAAAAAGCTGCCCTCCTGACACCTGCTTCACTCTGGGGTGAACATGCAGAACCAGTGAGGACACAGAGCCGCCTTGCGTTTTGGGTCAACGCCCTTGCCGCCGAAGCGGCATCTACAGCATACCATAAAATCATACGCTTTGCAACGAAAATACCCCCGGCATCGCACCTGTGTGCGGCACCGGGGGCTTGCTTTTTCTGCGGGGAAATCTCCCCCAATGTCAACTTGCACAAAACACTGCCCTGAAGTTTGGCAGGCATTCGACCGGCTTTTTTCAAACGATATATTTAAAAATCGTTTTGAGTGTGGTATTATCTTTGTAAAATATGCCACAAAAGCGGAGAGAATGCTCCGTGCGGCGGAAATGAGGGAAAAACCGATATGAAATACGCAAGCAACAACATCCGCAATATCCTGATTGCCGGTCATGCCGGCAGCGGCAAGACCACGCTCACCGAGGCGCTGGTCTATTTTTCGGGCGCTGCCGAGCGTATGGGCCGGGTCGAGGACGGCACCACGATTTCGGACTTTGACCCCGAGGAAGCAAAGCGCAAGGCCAGCCTGTCGGCGTCTGTAGTGCCGGTGGAGTACGAGGGCATCAAGTACAACCTGATCGACGCCCCGGGCCTGTTCGACTTCGAGGCCGGCGAGTATGAGGGCATCCGTGCGGCAGAGAGCGTGCTGGTCTGCGTGTCCGGCCGCAGCGACGCCAGCTGCGCCATGCCCGCCCCGCTCAGGTGCAGCAGGCGCAGCTCCTTATCGGACATACCCGACTCCCCGATGCCGGGGCGGGCGCCGAGGATGCTCCATTCCTCGGTGTTGAAATCATAGGCGACCTGCAGGTTGTAGGGGTCTTCGCCCAGCAGGATGGGGATCGAATAGAGGTTGTAGTCGCCGCCCTCGAAGCACAGCTCCATATAGACAAGGTGCCCATCGATGCTGCCCCATACGCCCCGGAAGTTATCGGTAAAGATGCCGTTTTCCCAGTCGGCGTTCATGTCGTTATCGGTGCCCAGAAGCAGCATGATGTCGCTGCTGTCATCGAGGAAGTAAAGCGAAAAGCCGATGCCCGCAAGGACGCCGTCGGCCTCCGGCCCCAGCGTGAGGGAGGATACGCCGTTTTCATCCACCTGCAGCGGCATGCCGTCCCATTCGGTGGTCATCAGGTTCGGGACGTCGGGCAGCTCGTGGTAGTTCAGGTCGGCGATGTACTGCATCCCGGCATGGTCCAGCTCCCCGGTCAGCTCGTAGGAATAGAAGTACTTGAAGGCTTCCCCCGCGCCCACGGCGGCATAGCCGGAAAGGTCATCAAGGTCGCCGTTATAGGAATAGTAGCAGGAAAGCCCGGTGGCTTCGGCACGGTAGGGGCCGTTCACCCGGTACAGCACACAGTCCTCCAGCGCAGTCAGCACGTCACCGGCGGTTTGCAGCAGGCCGGTGCTCTGGCGGGCCATGTGGCCCAGATCCACCATATTGGTGTAGCCCTGCTCACGGGTGTTGCCGCCGTAGTTTTCGCTTTGCGCGGCGATACGGGCAAACCGGGAGAAGAAGGATGGATCCTCGCAGGCCTCCGCCAGCGCTTCGGCACCAAAGGCCTCATAGGCCTCCAGCAGCGGGCCGCAGCGGGTCAGGTCGGTGAGGGAAAGGGTGGCCTTATTCTGGGTGCCCACCGCCTCACAGCCGGCGTAGTAGGTATCGCAGATGATCCGTCCCAGCGCGGCGCCGTCCATAGTGGGGTCCTCCGCAAGGGCGCCCGCCCAGCCGGTGTAGTTCCAGCCGTTGCCCGGCTCCACCTCCTCGGAGGCCACGAGATAGCGTGCCGTTCCGACAAAGGTATCCACCACATCCACGGTGGCCATCAGGCAGGTATCAAAGCCCACCAGCTCCAGGGGAGGGTCGGCTTCATCGCCCGGCCACACCCGCCCGAAGGCGGTGCGCATTTCATCCAGCGTGAGGGAGTCAAGGTAGTAGCGTTCATCAAAGGCCGCCCCGTTGACCGAGCCGCCGCCGTGGTTCCAGAACAGGACGGCGGTGTGTTCGGCGGGATAATAGGTCTTGCAGAAGCGCAGGAAATCGGTAAGGGTGGCGGTATCGCCCATGCTGGCGGGGGGCAGCTCATCCACCAGGGTGAGCCCGGTGCTGTCATAGACATACCGCTGCAGGATATCGGCATTGACCACATTGTTCTGCCATTCCTTGGCGCCGCCGGTCTGGATGACCACACGGACATTTTCCGGCAGGGTGACCTCCATCAGCTCCATGAGGTCCTGCGTGGCGCAGCCGTAGTTGGTTTCAAGGTCGCTGCCGCAAAGGTACCAGTAGATGCTCCAGGTGCCGCTTTCCACATCGATATCAAGGTGACGGTCGGGGGCATCGGGGTCATCCCCGCACGCCGCAAGGGGCAGCACCAGCAGCAATGCCAGCAGCAGACACAAGAGTTTTTTCTTCACGATCGGGTCCCTCCATCCTTTCGCTCGGGCGGTTTTGCAGGAAATTATCGAATACATTGTAGCATGAAACGGAAAAAGAGCACAGAAAAGGCGTGAAATGTTCGTTTTTCGGCGTGAAATGTAAAAGGGAACGGTTGCAAAACGGGCAGTAATAAAATAGAATAGAACTGATAATAACGGGAGGTGACGAGATGCTTCGGATTGGGCTGTGTGATGATGATAAGGAATACCTGCAGCTTTTGATGCATATGGTTCGTCTTTGGGCGGATTACAGCAGGGTGGAGGTGGAGCTGCTGCCCTTCAATAACGGGGATGATCTGATCGCCCGAAATGCCGCCTCCCATATGGATATCGTCATTTTGGATATTGTGATGCCGCTGCTGAACGGGATGGATACCGCCCGGGAGCTGCGGGCGCAGGATACGGCGGTGAAGCTCATCTTTTTGACCTCCTCGCCGGAATTCGCGCTGGAATCCTATGAGGTAAAGGCGCAGGATTATCTTTTGAAGCCGGTGAGCTACGACCGCCTGCGGGAGGCGCTGGACGCCTGCTGCCAGATGCTGCGCGCCGAGCCGAAAAACATGGTGCTGAAAACCTCCTTCGGGTTCCAGAAGCTGTACTTCGGGGATGTGGAATATGCCGAGGCGCAGAATAAGCGGGTGGTATTCCACCTGCGGACGGGGCGTGAGGTGGATACCCCCGAGCCGCTGCATTCCCTGGAGGATAAGCTGGTGAGTGAAGACGGGTTTTTCAAGTGCCACCGCAGCTACCTGGTTTACCTGCCGAATGTGGATCACTTCAACAGTACCGAGATCATAATGCGTTCCGGGCGCTGCGTGCCCATTGCCCGGGGCTATGCAAAGGCCTTTCAGGAGGCGTACTTTGCGCAGATGTTCCGTGAGGAATAGGAAAAGGGGAGGAACCGATGCCGGAAAACGTGCTGTATATCCTGCATAATGCCACCACGCTGCTGTTCGGCGTGTATATTTCGGCTGCCTTTCTGGGCATCCGCATGGACCGCCGCAACGTGCTGACGCTGCTGTGGTTTTCCGCCGCATCGGGGGTGCTGTGCATCATCAGCAACCTGCTGTGGGGGGAGGCCGGCACCCAGAGGATCTACCCCCTGATCATCCACCTGCCGCTGGTCATTTTTTTGCACCTGTACTATAAATACCGGATGGCGCACTGCGCCCTTTCGGTGCTGACGGCCTACCTGTGCTGCCAGGTGAGCAAATGGGTGGGGCTGGTGGCGGTCAGCCTTACCGATGAAAAATGGGTCTACTATGCGGTGCGCACCGCGGTGACGGCGCTGGTGTTCTATCTGTTTATCCGGTATGTTTCCGATGCCGCCGCGCAGCTTTTGGCGAAGCCCACCAAGGATATTGCCATCCTGGGGCTGATGCCGCTGGTCTATTATCTGTACGATTACGCCACCAATGTTTATACCGAGCTGCTGTATTCCGGCCGGGCGGTTGTGGCGGAATTTCTGGGATTTGTGCTGTGCATCGCTTATATCCTGTTTTTGTTTATGTACTTCAAGCAGTACGAGGAAAAACGGGAGGCGGAGCAGCGCGGCCAGCTGATGGAGATGAAGCGTGCCCAGTCCGAAAAGGAGATCGCGGCGCTGCGGCGGTCGGAATACACCGTTTCGCTGCTGCGGCATGATATGCGGCATTTCCTCACCAATCTTTCCGGCCTGATAGAGAATAACGAGACCGAAAAGGCGCTGGAATTCATCGGCGAGATCATTTCCACGACCGACCGGACGGCGACCCGCCGTTACTGCAAAAATGAGAGCATCAACCTTATTCTGTCCTCCTATGCCGACCGCATCACCGGACGGAACATCGAGTATAAATGCACGGTGCAGGTGCCGGAGCGGCTGCCCTATTCCGACGTAGACCTGACGGCCATCCTTTCCAATGCGCTGGAAAATGCCGTCCATGCGGTGGAAAAGCTGCCGCCGGAGCAGAGGAGCATCGAGCTGGACCTGCGGATGCGGGAGGAAAAGCTGCTGCTTTCGGTGAAAAATACCTTTGCGGAGCCGCCCGAATTGCGAAACGGGATGCCGGTTTCCCGTGCCGAGGGGCACGGCTTCGGTACCCAAAGCATCCGCTATGTGGCGGAAAAGCTGCACGGCAACTGCCAGTTCTCCGTGGAGGAGAACCGCTTTGTGCTGCGGGTGGTGCTGTGATCAAGTTAAAAAGGAGAGGGGCGAAAGGGATGCAGGAGCTGAAAATCGGGCGGGTCTACCGTCATTTTAAGGGCGATTATTATCTGGTGGAGGGCGTGGCTGACCATTCCGAAACGGGGGAGACCTACGTCATTTACCGCAAGCTGTACGGGGACGGCGGCCTGTGGCTGCGCCCGATGGAGATGTTTTTGAGCCCGGTGGACCGCGAAAAATACCCGGACGTGCAGCAGGAATACCGCTTCCAGCTGCAGGAGATCGAAAGCCGGGCGGAGCACTGAAGCGGCAAACAGGCAAAGAAAAAGACGCCATCGGGCGTCTTTTTCGGTGGCGGAAGCGGTGGGATTCGAACCCACGAGCCCGTGAGGGCTACCTGATTTCGAGGGTCGTGAAACAGCCAAAACCGCCCTGTATTTCCACATATCTTCTTATAGGTTATCTGCGAAAAGCCTTGTAAACAAAGGCTTTTCTTGTATCTTGTGATTGTGGCGGTTTTTCTTTTTACAACCTTGTTTTTCATGTCCGGGCACCATTTGGGCACCATTGCAAGGTCATAACAAATATGACCTCTCTAATATCAATCAAAAGAGAACAAAAGTCAAGTGAAAAAAATATACGCTATGATTTTTGATTTTCTAAACAGGCTGAAATCCCGCATAGTATAAGCAAAAATTACTAAAACATAGGGTGCCCCTGTTCCTCTGCGTTCTACAAATCATGTGTTAAACCGGGCACCTTACAGGGCACTATTTTGTAAAAAAAAGAGGGCACCACGGGCACCATTGAAGAAAAGGAGAATCCGATGAAAAACACTCTACTTGACAAAGGTATTATAACCCCGTCTGGCGAAATCAGCAAGGACAAAATCAGCCTTGTCGCCGGAGCAATCACGCAGCCGTTCGCAGAAATGGTCTGGGTGACGACAGGCGGCGATATGGAAACCATCAACCGCCTTACCGATGTTCTCATTTCCATGAACACCCCCGCAGACCGGGGCAAGCTGTTCAAAATCATCAAAATGCTGTATGGGCTTATGGGCTTACCGTTTTCCGAGGAAGCCGAGCCGATGGACGCCGCCCCCGACGTATTGGAATACTTCATCTTTTCCTTTACGGCAGATTTTGGCGAAATCATCAAAGACTATATCGCGGAAGCACAATAGAATACGCGCACAGGCGGCGTTTCTCACTCCCCACCGGGGAGAACAGAAACGCCGCTTTTTTCATGCCCCCATGTTACGCAGTAGAGCAGGAAAAGCCTTGCGGCAAGCGGCTTTTGGGGCGTGGCTTTGACGGGGTAAGGTGTTTATACCTTTTCCCTTAAAAACGTGCTTCTACTGCGTAACAAAACCACAGCAAAGGAGTGATGAACAATGGCAGTTTTCCGTGTGGAACGAAACCGCGGCTATACCGTAATGAGCAACCACCATCTACGCAACAGGGGCTTGACCTTGAAAGCAAAGGGGCTGCTTTCGCAAATGCTGTCCCTGCCGGACAACTGGGACTATACCCTTGCGGGGCTGTCCCACATCAACCGGGAGAAAATCGACGCGATACGCGAAGCGGTACGAGAGCTTGAAAAAGCCGGGTATATCGTCCGCAGCCGCGAACGCGACGAGAAAGGACGCTTGCGGGGCGCAGACTATATCATTTACGAGCAGCCGCAGCCACCTGTATCGGATTTACCTACATTGGAAAATCCAACATTGGATAATCCAACGTTGGAAAAACCTACGCAGGAAAAACCTACGTTGGAAAATCCAACGCAATTAAATAAAGATATACAAAAGACTGACTTACCAAAAAAAGAAAAAATAAATACGGATTTATCAAGTACCGATTCCATTCCTATCCATTCCCTAAATCCCTTGCCTTACGACGGGGAAGCGGCTACGCCGCCGGAACGGAAACGAAAGGAAGCGACAGACGCATACAGCGTTTATGAGGAAATCATCAAGGACAATATCGAGTACGACCATTTTGTACGCTACGGGCAGGTAGACAAAGACCGCTTAGACGAAATTGTTTCGATTATCCTTGAAACGGTATGCAGCAAGAGAAAGGCAATCCGTATCGCCGGGGACGATTACCCGGCAGAGCTTGTCAAGGCAAAGTTTATGAAGCTCAACAGCAGCCACATTGAATTTGTCTTTGACTGCATGAAAGAGAATACCACCAAAATCCGCAACATCAAGCAGTATCTTAAAGCGGTGCTGTTCAATGCGCCGAATACCATTGACAGCTACTATACCGCCCTTGTCGCTCACGACATGGCGACAGGCAAAATCTAAAGGAGGATTACCACATGGCACAGAAAACAGGAGCTTTGATTTTTGACGAACAGACGTATTGCAGACCCTCGTTATCGCTCTTGGAGCAGGCTTAGGCATTTGGGGCGTTATCAATCTTCTGGAGGGATATGGTAACGACAATCCGGGTGCGAAAAGCCAGGGCATGAAGCAGCTCATGGCTGGCGGCGGCGTTGCCCTTATCGGCATGACCCTTGTACCGCTGCTTTCCGGGCTGTTCGGTTAAGATAAGCGGGTAAAGGCTTATGCAGAGCATACTTGACGCGATTAACGAATGGATAAAGGAAATCCTCATAGGAGCCATAAACGGTAATCTGTCAACTATGTTCGGGGACGTAAACGAAAAAGTCGGCACTATCGCCGCAGAGGTAGGGCAGACCCCGCAAGGGTGGAACGCAAATATATTCTCCATGATACAGACCCTTAGTGAAAATGTAATCGTACCCATTGCGGGGCTTGTCATTACCTACGTCCTATGCTATGAGCTTATCAGCATGGTAACGGAAAAGAACAATATGCACGACGTTGACACTTCCATGTTCTTCAAGTGGGTGTTCAAGACCTTCTGCGCCGTGCTGATCGTCACAAACACCTGGAACATCGTTATGGGCATCTTTGATGCGGCGCAGAGTGTGGTCAACAGCAGCGCGGGGGTGATCATCGGCAATACCTCTGTGGATATCAGCGGCGTGCTGGGAAACCTGGATGCCCAGATGGAGGCATTGGAAACGGGAGAACTGTTCGGTCTGTGGTTTCAGTCCATATTCGTGGGGCTGACCATGAACATCCTGTCCATCTGCATTATGCTGGTGATTTACGGCAGGATGATCGAGGTGTACCTGACCGCCTCGGTTGGACCAATTCCTCTTGCCACCATGACCAACCGGGATTGGGGGCACACGGGGCAAAACTACCTGCGTTCCCTGTTTGCCCTGGGCTTCCAGGCGTTTCTCATCATGGTGTGCGTTGGCATTTATTCTGTGCTGGTGCAGAACATCGGCGTGGGAAGCAACGTGTCCGCTGCCATCTGGGCCTGCATGGGGTATACGGTGCTGCTGTGCTTTGCGCTGTTCAAGACGGGCAGCCTGTCAAAGTCCCTATTCGGGGCCCATTAAGGAGGTATGTATGGCCTATGTAACCATTCCCAAAGACCTGACCAAAGTAAAATCCAAGGTGCTGTTCGGCCTGACCCGGCGGCAGCTCATTTGCTTTGGGGCGGCGGTGCTTGTAGGAGTACCGCTTTTCTTTTTGCTCAAAAATCGGGTGGCTTCCAGCGCGGCCACCCTCTGCATGATCCTGGTGATGCTGCCCTTCTTCCTGTTCGCCATGTACGAGAAGAACGGGCAGCCCCTGGAGGTGTTCCTGGGACACCTCATTGAGAATAAATTTATCCGCCCAAAGATGCGGATCTACCAGACCAACAACCTGTACTCCGCCCTGGTGCGGCAGTACAAATTGGAACAGGAGGTGAGAGCGATTGCAGGCAAAAACGGTAAGACCCGCAAAACCGGCAGGGGCAAGGCGCAAGCTGACCCGCTCCGAGCGTAAGCAGATCGAGGCGGTGGTCCGCCAGGCCAAGGGGGACGGGAAAGCCCATACGGTGCAGGACAGCATCCCCTTCCGCAATATGTTCCCGGACGGCCTGTGCCGGCTG
>ENA-ORPF01002230-ORPF01002230.1-human-gut-metagenome-genome-assembly--contig:-NODE-2230-length-13510-cov-3.301598_pt1 | contig 13510 bp, 12 predicted proteins | sample MGYA00242140_ERZ509070 | MGnify/ENA primary metagenome ERZ509070 (study PRJEB26280, sample SAMEA2338713) | human gut metagenome | biome: human gut; feature: human-associated habitat; material: faeces... | reverse complement strand
ATTGACTGTCCAATTCTGGACGCATCACCTATACCGCCGATTTTGGCGATATTCCGCACGTGGTTGGTTCAGAATCTGTCAGCTGAACCCGCCCCAAATTTTGGGTCACTTTTGGGTCACACCCCGTAAAAAGACCCAAAACATGGTGCTACGAAATGTTCTGTATTACTATGTATTTTTGAGCAAAATGCAGTATTACGAGATAATAAAATACGATACTTCACAGAAAAACCGTCTCTCATAACCCGAAGGCTGTAGGTTCGAGTCCTGCCTCCGCAACCAAATAAGCACCGTAATTTTGATACCAAGATTACGGTGCTTATTCTTGTTTATATACGCAAAAACCAGGTTATTTCAATATTTTTGTGTGAAATTCAGAGCCGCTGTGGTGTTGAGCCGCAGCGGTCGTTCTTGTTTATAGGAGGATTGTCACCTTTTAGCGGTCACAAAACGTGTGAAAGATAGATAATCGTGTGAAAAGTAGGTAATCGTGTGAAAGATGCTTTCTAAAACAATATCGCTCTTATAGAACTAGTATTCACTCTTATGGCTTCTGTATGTCTCGCCGCATCCACTATATAATTATTTTAGAACGAAAACTAGTTCTGAAAGGAGGTATTCTCGTGGATTTGAGTGCAATCGGCAGCAGAATTAAGGTCGCCAGGGAGCGGAAACATTTCACACAGGAAGATCTGGCAGCCATCGTCGATCTCAGCCCGACACACATCAGCGTCATCGAGCGTGGTGTAAAACCTCCTAAACTGGCCACTCTGGTCGCTATCGCAAATGCCCTGGATGTATCAGCGGATACGCTGCTGCAGGATGTTGTGGAGCGTTCCGAGGAAGGTGTTTTCAATGAACGCGCAGCTGACATTATGAAGTTGCCTGTCAAGGAACGAAACAAAATCATCAATGCCATCCGTGCCTTAACGGAATAATGCTTTGGAAGGGAGCCCTACCATAGAACAGCTGCTTCCCAATAGACTTACCAATCAGTTCTGCTTCCGAACTGAAAAAGCCCTGGAATCGTTGGAATTTGTCAGGAGTGTTCGTTATGGCGATTTGCTATGAACCAGTACCCAGCAGCAGGAAGAACACTTGTGCCGTCAACCTCATGCGAAATATGCTGATAAAATATTCACAACAGAAATCCATTCCATTTGCGGATTGTTTAACGCAGTTTACACAATCAGCCACCTACGATTTGCTGTTTGACTTTGACACAGAGGTGTGGAAGGAAGGCCCGGATTATCTGTTAGAGCTATTCTCGGAAGAACAAGAAGGTAAAACAACTCCATAATAGGGGGCTGCTCCATCCTTTGTTGTGATCGTTATTCAAAAAATACATGTGAGATTACCGTCCGGCACAAACACCGGACGGTTTTTGCGATTAAAAGGAATCGAAATCCTTCTGTGTTGCCAGCTGCTTATAGGGATAATCGTCATTCCCGCTCTCTGCGTACATATCGTTGACCATGCCAATCGTCAGCAAATCCAAATCACGAATGTTGAGCCCCAACTGTACGCAGCGGAGCAGGAAGAGCGGGGGGGTCATTTGGCGTTCCGTTGGGCGAAGTTTTTTTAGACTGAACCGCCGTCTGCACATTCAGGCCCCACAATTCAATGATCTGGGGCAAAATCTGATAGATGGAGAAGGTGTTGAAGCCGTCCAGCCATTCCTCCGGGGTGTTGGGAACGTTAGGCTCTGCGTGTTTTGCCATGATGTAGGCAATGTTCTCGAACATCTCCAGAGAGAAGGTGTCCAGCCCAGATGCCGCCTCCTGGTTATCTCCCATATGCGGGGCGACACAAGAGATACTACAAGATGCGCAAGTAAACCATTGAACGGGTCTTTGCGGATGCCAAGGAAAAGCATGGCATGAGATACACAAGATACACAGGCCTGGCCCAGGTAACGAATTGGGTGAGGCTTAAATTTGTTGCCATGAACTTGAAAAAGTTCGCAATTAGGAAGTGGGAAGATACCCACATCCTTTTGCAAATCCTTATATTTCCTCTATTTTTGTCCAAAATCGATTCAAACCCCCCAGTTTGCCCTGACACAAAACTGGGGTTTCCCGACGGTCTGAAAAGACATATGATATGTCTTTTTTTTCTTTATACATTATGTATAAAAAAGCAGTACGCCATTTGTTTAAAAGAGGAAAAATAGACAAACTATATTGACAAAATAAAAAAGGTGTGATAATAAATCAAATTTGAATCGTTTCAATTTTAGGAACCTTGTAATTTTATGGAAAAGAAAACGAAACCAACTCTAAAAGATGTTGCTATAAAAGCCGGTGTCTCTGTTGGCACGGTCTCCAATTATTTGCAAAATCCTCAAAAAATAAAACCCTCCAATAGAGAAAAAATTCAAAATGTAATTGATGAGCTTAATTATATACCAAGTGTAAGTGCCCGTAATTTAGCAATGGGACGCACAAAGAACGTTGCTCTTTTTATCTTGTCTGAGGTTAGTATTAGCCCTTCAACCTGGTTGCACCAGTTGCCGATGATTCAGATACTACACGATCGCATTCAAGACGAAGGTTATGTGCTTAATGTGCACATTGTAGCTGCGCAAAACGAAAAAAAACTCTATGAAAAAGTCGCTTATGTAGTAGAGAGTAAATCTGCTGAGGTCCTTGTGTTTCTTTCCGTTTGGCAACTGCCAGATAGATTGGTTGATATGCTGAACGAAAAAGAAGTCAAATTTATCTCATTGGATAACACATCTGAAAAATACGATATTAACACTATTTTCTTTGATAACAGTGCTGCTGTCGAAAGTTTAGTGGATTTATTGTATGATTTGGGACACAGAAATATAGGTTTCACATCTGTAAAAAGCGGACAGCAAGATATGTATTATCGAAAGCTCGGTTTTATGAGAGGAATGAAAAAGCATGGTCTTAGCTGTGATAAAGAAACTATATTATTTGGTGATTTCAGTATAGAAAGTGGATATGCATGCGTATCCAAACTCCTCCGTGGCGGCAGTGATTTGACGGCGATTATTGCAGGAAATGACAATATGGCAGTTGGAGCAGTCAAGGCGTTAACAGAGGTTGGAGTATCTGTTCCCAATGATTTTTCAGTAATAGGGATAGACAATAGTATAGCTGCACATGCATCAAGCCCAGTTCTTCAGACAGTGCAATTTGATTTGAAAAGAATGGGTGAAGAAGCGGCAAATTTGGTTATCCAGATGGCAAAAAATGAGTCCGAGGGGATTACAAAAATAAAGTTGGGATATAAGATTATTCCTGGAGGAACGATTGCACGAGCGCAAAAGTAAAGGCGGTGTTATATGTCAAAGAAAAAAAGGGAATCACGCCCTTTTTTTAACAAAAACTTGAACCGCTTCAAATAGTGAGAGCGTAACTTAAAACTGAGTTTAGGAGATATGATATGGGAAAAGATAAGCATGTATCATTTGTTGACTTGTTGCCATTGGTTAATTCAGGTTCTGAAATTGTAGCAAACGAGGTTCCGGAATTTTCTGCGGAGGATTATCTCCAGCGGATAGAATCGCTGTTTGAAGCATGTAAGGGTGAGTATGAGTATATCGTTGTTTACGGAGACCGTGAGCACTATACAAATACAGAGTATTTTACAGGATATGATCCTAGATTTGAAGAAAGCCTTTTGATTCTTTGTTCTGGCAAAAATCCGGTTTTGGTGGTAGGAAATGAAGGCATTGGTTATGTCGAAAAGGTTCCTTTCCCCGTGGAGAAAGTACTATATCCGTTTTTCAGTTTACCAAAACAGCCCATGGATAAAATGAGGGGACTGAAAGATATCTTTTTAGATGCCGGAATTAAATACGGAACCCGGGTTGGTGTTTTGGGATGGAAATATTTTGAGCCTACTCTATTCTCCAGAGAGAAGAGTTTTGATCTTCCCTACTTCATAATGTCAGACCTTATTGAAGTAGCCGGCATTGACAGTATCTACAATGCGAATGCACTGATGCTGGATAATGAGCATGGCCTGTTGCATAATCTTGATGCAAAAGAAATGGTTCTTGCTGAGATAGCCGGCTTCAAAGTGGCCAATTCCGTGTACAATGTCCTGAAAAATCTTAAAGATGGTATAAGCGAGACTGAGGCTTCTTCTTACCTGTCTATAGATGGTGAACCCTGTTCAATGCACCCAAATATTAATTTTGGAGATAATGTTTTCTACGGCCTTGCAAGTCCTACATACAGTAAAAAACTTTGTCATGGCGAACTTGTTTCTGCTGGTATGGGTCTGAGACGAGCGCTGGTTCATAAGGTAGGATTGTTTATAGAAAACTTTGGTGAGCTTGAGGAAAGTTACTCCCAGAGTGCTCAGAGTTATTATGAAACGTATTTTAAAGCAGTAGCCTTGTGGTACGAGTCTGTTGGCATAGGCGTGAGTGGCGGAGAAGTCTATAAAAAGATAGATGATCTGCTCGGCGGATTGAGTAACTTTGGCGTTGGCTTGAATCCTGGTCATTCAATACACACAGCCGAGTGGACAAGCAGTCCTTTCTATCCTGGTTCAGAAGAAAAGTTACATTCCGGCATGATGCTTCAGTGTGATTTTACTGCGAGTGATGTGGGGAAGAATCTATCTGTACATGCAGAAGATGGGGTACTTATTGCAGATAAGGAGCTTCAGGCTGAGATAGGGAAAATTTCACCGTCCAGCATGAAGAGAATGAAAAACAGACAGACTTACATGCGTGAGGTTCTGGGGATCAACATTGCTGACGAAGTGCTCCCCACCTCAGATTTGTGTGGAATAGTGTTCCCATGCATGAAGAATCTTTCTGTGGGATACGGCTTTAAATAAAAGTCAGAATTTTCTGATTAAAGTGGACCTCGAATGAAAAAATTGAGTAAATGCCTGTTATAGATAAAATCCATAACAGCAAAAATAAAAAAAAGGAGAAAAAAACATGAAAAAATTCGTAGCATTTGTCCTGGTAGCAATGATGCTTATGGTGTCCTTTACAGGCGCATACGCAGCAGAAGAGACCCCTGTCTGGGCAACTATTCTCCAGACAAACACCAACTGGAACATGTCTCTTTCTACCAATGCCCAGCTTGTCTGCGATGAGTATGGCTGGGAGCAGATTACTTTGAACTCCGAGGCCGATGTTCAGAAGCAGATCGACCTGATCCAGAGTTGCATCAGCCAGCGTGTTCTGGGCTTTTTTGTCCACTCGCTGGATGACCACGCACTCACTGAATATGTAGAAAAGGCCATTGATGCTGGTATTTACGTTTTCTTCGGTTCCACCGGCATCCTCGAGTACATTGACCAGAAGTATGTGGACAGCGGACTGCTTTATGCGTACAACTATGACCACATCGTTGCAGCAGAGTTGGCAGCCGAAGCTGTTGCAGAGAGCATTGGCGGCAAGGGCAAGGTTGCTGTTCTTGCCGGTACTGCAGGCGCACTGAACACCGAGCTGAGAGCCACGGGCTTTGTTAATTACATCGAGGCAAATTACCCTGATATTGAGATTGTCACCACCATCAACTGTGACTGGGACCAGATGAAGGCAATGTCCGCAACTGAGGATATTCTTTCTGCTAACCCCGATCTGAACGCCGTCTATGCAATGGGTGAAGACATGATAGTTGGTGCCTATGAGGCAGTTTCCGGAATGGGATCCGAAGCCAAGATTGTCGGTATTGATGCCTCCAAGAAGATTATGCAGATGGTTATTGACGGCGATGTATACGCTGTTGTCAACTGCAAGCCCTCCGGCTCTGAGTCCGGCTGCATCCTGACTCATCTTCTGCTTGATGGCCAGCCCATTGATAATGTCGAAGGCATAAAGGTCGACGGTATTGTCTATGGTGACATCCCCGTATGCTTCACTCAGGAGAACGCATCCCTTGACGCTGCCGACTACTAAGGCTGATTAGCAGAATATACCCGGCTTGTTTGACGAAGGAAATTTGTGGGAGCGTTGTAGAATCTGTGTCCTGCAACGCTCCCAATGTGAAAGGCAAGGTCCATATATGGATAACTCGATCTTACAGGTAAAAAATGTTAGCAAAGTGTTTCCTGGTGTAAAAGCTCTTGATAATGTCTCGATAGATATAAAGAAAGGTGAGATCCACGCTCTGGTTGGCGAAAACGGCGCCGGTAAATCCACCTTGATGAAGATACTTAACGGCAACTACAAAAAAGACGGAGGGGAAATCATATTCGACGGCAAAGAGGTCGAGCTGGATAACCCCATAAGCTCAAAAAAGCTTGGTATCAGTATTATCTTTCAAGAGCTGAACTTAATTCCGACCCTTTCAGTGGCAGAGAACATATTTCTGGGAAGGCTGCCCCAAAAGGACAAAAGGGTGGATTGGAATGCGGTTTATACCAAGGCCAAAGAAGCCCTCGACAGAATTGGATACGACCTTGATCTGCGGGAAATGGTCAGTAAACTTAGCGTGGCTCAAAGGCAGATGGTAGAAATTGCAAAAGCTCTCTCCTACGACAACACCAGAATTGTTCTTATGGACGAACCCTCCGCTACCTTGACAAGCAAGGAGTGCGAAGTTTTGTTCAAGGTTGTCAAAGAGCTTAAAGCACAGGGGATATCCGTTATTTATATTTCTCACCGAATGGAAGAAATATTTGAAATAGCCGATCATGTTACTGTTATCCGAGACGGCACTGTTATAGACAGCCGTCCTATTGGCGAATTTACCAAAGACGACATCACAGAAAAGATGATAGGTCGTCAGTTGAATAATGAATTCCCAAAGCGGTCAGGTACAATGTCGGACGAGGAAGTGCTCAGGGTTGAAAACCTGTGTGTGACAGAAAAGATAAGAAATATCAACTTCACTTTACATAAAGGTGAAATTCTTGGTTTGGCCGGCTTGGTCGGTGCAGGAAGAACCGAAATAGTCAAAGGTATATACGGGCTTGAATATATAAAGTCGGGCGATATTTACCTGAAAGGCAAAAAAGTAAAACTACATTCCCCGGCGGACTCTATACGCCATGGTATGTGCTACCTGAGCGAGGATAGAAAGAACGAAGGGTTGGTCGGCACAAGTACAGTCAAGTGGAATCTTGTCATGGCCAATTTCAAGCGGATATTGACAGGTGGACTGTTGAACGCAAAAAAAGAGAAGGCAGTTGCTGAAGCCTCTGTCGAATCATTAAATATAAAAACACCCAGCGTTGAGCAGATTGCATTCAATCTTAGTGGTGGCAACCAGCAGAAGATTGTTATGGGTAAATGGTTGAATACAGAAGCTGATATCTTCATTTTTGATGAGCCCACCCGAGGGATTGACGTTGGCTCAAAATACGAGATATATCTGCTCATCAACAAGCTGGTAGATGAAGGAAAAAGTGTAATCTTCATTTCTTCGGAGCTACCGGAGGTTTTAGGTATGAGCGACAGGGTATTGGTAATTAAAGACGGTCATATTTCCGCAGAACTTACCGGCGAAAACATTACGGCTCAACAGTTCATCAAGTATGCTATATGAAGGAAGAAGGTGAGTTCTGGATGAGTAAAAATAATTCGCTCCTGAAAACAGTTAAACGCACTCTGCTGAACAATCTGATTCTGGTGATCCTCTTTGTCATGCTTTTGGTTGGCGCGTTATTTACCGACAGTTTTGCTACCAAAGCCAATCTTATGAACGTTATCAGACAGGTCAGCATAAATGGAGTGCTTGCTTCTGGCTTCACCTTTGTTCTGCTCGCCGGAGGATTTGACCTTTCCCTTGGCGCAATAGTGTCAGCATGTGCGGTTATGGTATCCGGTGTTTTAAACCAAACGGGAAGCATTTTTCAAGCGGTCGCATGGGCGCTTTTTGTCGGTGCTGTCTTTGGCTTGCTTAACGGTCTTCTTATTACTCTTATCAGAGGTGATGAAAGCGACTCCTTCCTGGTCACTTTGGGAACTTATCTTATTGCCTCCGGTGTGGCTTACACTTACTCTGGTGGATATATCATCTACATAGATACCGCATATAAAGCCTTCCGTCAAATAGCAAAGGGCACGACCTTCGGCATTCCAAACCTTGTAGTCATTATGCTTTCTGTAATGATAGTGTTCCAGTTTATCCTGAAAAAGACTGCATTTGGTCGAAAATTCTTTATGGTAGGCGGAAACAAGGTCGCCTCATATATATCAGGTATAAACTCCCACAGAATTATAACAGCCTCTTTTGTAATTTCCGGTATATGCGCAGGCCTGGCCGGCATAATGATGGCAGCTCGAACCGGCGGAGCTGGCCCCATGGTCGGTGTTGGTGCCGAGATCGATGCATCAGTGGCAGCCATTGTTGGCGGAACACGGGCAGGGCGCAGCTCAAGCAGCATTTTCAAGACGCTGATAGGTGTTTTGATATTTGGCTTGATCAGCAACATAATGAATTTGATGGGGTTCGATTCCACTATGCAAAAAATCGCCAAAGGTATTATCCTGCTGATAGCTCTTTACTCCGATGGCTTTAGAAAGGAGAGCTGAGCAATATGGAACGCCTGAAAAGCTTTGTTCTTAAATATTATCTCTGGGGATTGTGTGCACTCATATTCGTGGTAATGGGCTTTATTAAGCCTCAATTCGTGACTGCGGATAACCTGTATGGTCTCATGTCTTCAATGATGTCATACGGTGTTCTGGCTTTGGGCCTTTCCGTTGCGCTTATCGGCGGTGAAAACAACATCTCCATCGGATCTGTACTTGCTTTTTCTGGAGTGGTGTTTGCAGTACTTATTGGAAAAATTGGTTTGCTTCTTGCGTTTATTGTTGCGGTCTTTCTGTCCACTGTGCTGGGTGTGATTAACGGTTGGTTGGTTGCTTACAAGAAGATGCCTGCGTTTCTGGTAGCTGTTGCTTTTATGATAAGTGTCAGAGGCTTGGCTCTGGCTGTTTCAAAGTCTCAGAATATTATCATAGATAATGAGCTCTTTGGTAAAATAAGCAGATTCCAGATTGGTCCTGTGCCTATTCTGTTTGTAGTGCTTATAATTCTTGCTATCATAATTGACATAGTACTTCGCAATACAACAATTGGACGAGATCTTTTTGCAGTCGGTGGAAATGCCGAGGTTGCAGACTATAGTGGCATCAATGTCCGTCTATATAAGATGCTTGCCATTGCTTTTTCATCGTTGATGGCCGGTATTGGCGGTGTTTTTCTCACCACAAGACTTTCAAGCGCCATTCCTTCCGTTGGCGAAGACGCAATCATAACCGTTCTACCCATTGTTGTCCTTGGCGGAACTTCCATGCAAGGCGGCAAGGGCAGTGCAATAGGCACCCTGTCCGGACTTGTATTTATGTACGCTCTCTTCAATCTCATGAGTATGTTCAATATTTACGTTAATGTTCAGAGCTTGATTAAAGGTGTTGTACTGCTTTCGGTTGTTGTAGGCGGTAAGTACATTGAAAACAGAAATAGAAAGATATAATTCTATCAAAAAAACAGTAGAAAGGAGTTAATATCATGAGTTATGATCCGCAAAAAGTAGGATGCAGGGGAAACTGGTATAAGTACGAAGGCAATCCAGTGCTGGGTGAAGACAAGGGTTTCTGCTTTGATAACCATGTACTGAAGATTGGTGACAAGTACCGCATGTATTTTTCCTGGCGCAATTATTACAGCATTGCCTACACTGAGAGTGATGACGGTCTCCATTGGGGTGAAAGAAAAGTTGTGCTGTCCCCCCGCGAGGACATCCCTTGGGAGGAGGACCTGAACAGACCCACACTTGATTATAGAGACGGTATCTATCGTATGTGGTATTCCGGACAGACCTCCGGTGGATTCAACAATACCAAGTGGGTTGACGCATACATGGAAGCTTCCTTGGCGGAGGGCAATGGTGGCGGTGGCGGATCCGTAATTGGCTACGCCTGGAGCGAGGACGGCATAAATTGGAATCGTCTGGATGAGCCTGTGATAGTGCCCACAGAGCCTTGGGAAAAGCGTTCACTTATGTGTCCCTCCATCCTTTGGGACGAGGAAGAAAAACTGTACAAGCTTTGGTATTCGGGCGGTGGATGGTTTGAACCAGATGCTCTTGGATATGCGGTCAGTCCGGACGGAATACACTGGACAAAGCCGGTAAAGGAGCCTGTCTTCTCTCCGGACAGATCTGTTTTGTGGGAAAGAGCCCATGTTGCTGGTTGCCATGTGATAAAAGAGGGCGATTGGTATTATAACTTCTACATAGGCTATGAAGATCTTTTCAAAGCAAGAGTTTGCCTCGCTAGATCAAAAGACGGCATCTCAAATTGGGAACGTCATCCCCTTAATCCCATTATTTCCGCAGGTCTTCCCGGTGCTTGGGATTGTGAGTCTATTTATAAGCCTTTCCTGGTTTATGTTGAGGAGTTGGACGAGTGGAGAATGTATTTCAACGCCCGCACCGGAACTACTGAACGTATCGGCATAGCAATCCACAAAGGACGAGACTTCTGGAGTGACACAGAATAAAAGGAGGCGCTGATTAAATGAAAATATTTGCAGCTGGTTTCCACCATGAAACCTGTAATTTCTCAAAATTAAACACTACGCTGGCAGATGTGGTTTATTTCTCAGGAAATGCACTAGATCCAATATTCGAAGGTGCTTTTAATGTCTTTAAAAGAGTCGGTGCGAATATAGTCAAGAGCACATTCTTCTCTGATTCACTTTCCGCAGGAGGTCTTTTCGAGAAGAGCGCATTTATGACCTTTGCTGAGCAGATTATTTCCGATCTTGCAGCTTGCGGCCCCGTTGACGGAATTATGCTGCGTTTGCATGGTGCCTCTGATGTTGAGGATATTGGGCAGGGAGAGATATACATTCTTCGCCGCATACGTGAAACTGTTGGATACGATGTGCCAATTGCCATCACAATGGATCCTCACGGAAACATATCCCCAGATATTACGAAATATGCTAATATCATAAGGGCTTACCACACTGCTCCGCATGTGGACCAGAGTGATGCCTGTGCCGTGGCGGCAGAAGCCTTGGTGGACTGCATAAAGAATAAAAAACTTACAAAGCCTGTGTTTGTGCGTTTGCCTATGCTTATTAACGGCGATGCGGCTCTTACAGCCATGGAGCCGATGAAGTCTGTTATTGCAGAGCTCAAGGCACTTGAGGCCACCGGCAAGGTGTACTGTGCATCTTTCTTCATTTCTTTTGTCTTTGCAGATGTAGATAATTGTTATCCTTGTGTAGTTTATATACCAAAAGAAGAAAAGTATAGAGATGAACTCCATAAGGCTGCGGTGGATTTGGCACACAGGGTATACGAAAGACGTAAGGAATTCCGTTTCGGCAGTATCGATATGCGTCCGGAAGAGGCAGTCGAGTATGCGCTGACATGTGAAGAAACTCCTGTTACTGTATCTGATTCGGGAGACAATACAACGGGCGGTGCTGCTGGATATAACACCTGCTTCCTCAGAATGTTTATGGAGAGAGGAGATACCAACGGAAGAAAGGTTCTCGTGTCCACCATATTCGATCCCATTGCATGTGGCATGCTTATGCGGTATAACGAAGGCGATGAGGTCGATGTCATGGTGGGTATAGATATTGACGAGGACACCAGACCTATCAGACTTAAGGGAATACTAAAGAGTAAGGGCAAAGCGATAAAAAATCTTGCTTTTGACCTTAATTCTGAAGACTATGGCAACTCCGTTCTCGTTTCTCTCGGAGACATTGATGTGTCTATAACCGACATTCGGGATGCTCTCTGTTATGAAAGACAGTTTGATTTGGCAGGGATTAAAATTACGGATTATTCTGTATTAGTGGTCAAGGAATCATATCAGTTCAATTATATTGCTGACTATGGCAAAACTCATATTCTTGCCTATACTCCTGGCGGCACTTATCAGGATACACCAAATGTTCCATTTACTAAGATTCCGTGGACTATCTTCCCGAGGAATGATAACGGCGTTTGAGTAGGGGTAACTGTTGAATTAGACCCATCGTTATTAAGTAAAAAATAAATCAGGGGTTTCCTTTTTTGGTTTTCTTTCTTAGCAAAGCGGGACGGCGAAAGCAGTCCCGCTTTGTGCATTGAAGGTTTACTATTACAAAGTAAGCGTCAAATCTACCCCCGTAAAGGAACTGCCGGACACCAACTAAGGTATCCGGCGTGAAAATCAACATATTTCCGCTGTGGGTGCCTCGCCGAGAAATGTATCCACGGCATCCCCAATGGCATCCCGTAACGCATCGTCCGTCATCCAGGAGCAGGCGGAATAGGTACGTTCAATCGTATCCGCAAACCTCCGGGACAGGCGTGGATGTTCCCGTTCAAATTCTGGAAAGTGTTCTATCACATAGCCGGAATAGTCCATATCGAACGCTTGTCGGCTCATGTCACCATTGGCAAAATCAATAACAAAGTTTACCAGGAAGGCTCCATGCTTTTTCAGTTTCATCGCTCCAACCCTCCCTCACTTGGTATAAGCAGTACACTCTGCCGGTGCGTTCCAGGGCAAAAGCTTTTCTATTTCCTCAACCTGGGTCAAATCAGCGTTGTTTGCCTCTTTCAGCAGCCAGGTCAGATATTTATACGGATCCAGCCCATTCTCAATGGCGGTCTGGATCAGGCTGAACATGATAGCGCTTCCTTTTGCTCCTTTGGGCGTGTTGGCAAACAGGAAGTTCTTCCGGTCAATGACAAAGGGCTTGATACTTCTCTCTGCCCGGTTATTGCTCAGCTCCAGTCTGCCATCTTTTAGATAATTCGTCAGGTATGGCCACTGCTCTTTCAGATAAGTAAACGCCTTTCCCAGGGCAGACTTGGGCGCTGCCGTTCTGGTGTTTGCCCATGCAAGAAGCGCGTCTAAAACAGGTTTTGCCTGCTTCAGCCGCTGGTTATATCGTTCTTCTGCCGGCAGTTCTGTCCAGCCTTCCTCCAGTTTGAATAGGAGGTCACAGTAAGCTAAGCACTGTGCCGCCGAGCTGCCCTTGGCTTTTCCCTTGGGCAGAGACTTCCGCACCTCGTCGAACTTTCTTCGGGCATGGGCCCAGCAGCCGACCACAGTAATGTCCTCTCCCAGATCATGGTATGCGGCATAGCCATCTGTATGGAGATAGCCATGGAAGCCCGTCAGGAACTCCTTTGGATGTTTCGCGCCACGTCCCGGCTGGTACTCATACAGGACAATGGCCTGCTCCGCACAGCCGCTGGTCCGGTACAGCCACATATAGGACTTGCTGGCGGAGGAACGCCCCGGTTCCTTCAGCACCTGCAAGGTCGTCTCATCCGCGTGCAGCACCGGCTCCCTGCAAAGCTGCTCATGCAGCACATCGTAGACCGGCTGCATCCACTTCTCCGAAGCCTTCAGCAGCCAGTTGGCCATGGTCTGCCGGGACAGCTTCAGGCCTTGGCGCTCAAATTCCTGCTGCAACCGGTACAGTGGGGAGTACATGACAAATTTCTGTGTCATGATGTGAGCCACTGCCTCCGCGGAGGCAAAACTGCCGGGCAACAGCGCAGGTTCCTTCGCCGCCTTCACAATGTTGGCTTCACC
>ENA-ORPF01002227-ORPF01002227.1-human-gut-metagenome-genome-assembly--contig:-NODE-2227-length-13514-cov-3.518984_pt1 | contig 13514 bp, 7 predicted proteins | sample MGYA00242140_ERZ509070 | MGnify/ENA primary metagenome ERZ509070 (study PRJEB26280, sample SAMEA2338713) | human gut metagenome | biome: human gut; feature: human-associated habitat; material: faeces... | reverse complement strand
CGGCTGCAACATCCTCTGCCGAGCGCTCGGTGTGAGTTTTCACACATTCTTCTATTATTTCTTTTGATTGAACTAACATTTTTCCTCCTCGTGAGCGTTATAGGCAAATAACTAAAAAATATCACTCTCTGTCGAATCCATATAATCCAAAATCTGATCATTAAGCTTCTTGCGGATCTCGCGCCAATATGGCATATACTGATCCATAATCGCAACAAATTGCTCGTTATGATTTTTCACTTTTAGGTGTGCGAGCTCGTGGAGAATAACATACTCCAGACAATCGATCGGCTTTTTTGCCAACTGCAAATTAAGCCATATTTTTTTCGTCTTTACATTGCACGTACCCCAACGGGTGGTCATGTTTTTCGTTTGCCAACTGTCAGGGCAGAGACCTGTAATTTCGCTCCACTTTGGCAACAGTTGCTCCACTTCCGCTTTCAGAATTCCACGATACCACTCATTGATATAGCGTTCGCGTTGTTCGACGGTGCTACCATCACGAACCGTGAGGATAGCTTTATCTCCGTCTAATATAAGCGAATTGCCCTTATTGCTGTAATTGACAAGCAAATAATACTGTCGTCCCCACACATAGAATGCTTCGCCTGATACATATTCACGTTCCGTCTGACGGGGCTGATTCTCGAACTTCTCTTGCTGTCTGCGAATCCAGCCTATCTTCGTGCGAACGAATAGTTCAATGCTTTCATTGCTCAAATGTATGGGGGCAGACACCTCTACTCGCCCCTCCGGCGGTTTGACATAGAGGTGCATATTTTTTATTGATTTTTTAATAACAGACACTTCTATGCCGTTTACCACCAGTTTCATTTGTATTCCTCTTGTTCTGCAATAATTTTGAATACGCGCTCGACCTCATCCTTGCTTTTAAGGATTTTCAAAAGTTCGCGCTTGATACGACGTTCCTTAACAGGGTCGTTATGGAATCTGTCCATTCTGGAACGCAATACCGCAGCGTGGAGAGCTTCGGCAAGATCTGCATCGCAACCGGTATTATCATACAATGCTCTCATAGCGGCACTATGGCGTACCTTTTCGGGATAAGCATCATTTTCTTCAGGATTGGTGACATTTCTTGCAAGCTCAATGTACTTTTCCAAAAGCTCCGTATACTTAATTACGCCCTGTTTACGCTCTTGAATGAGCTGTTCAAGAACAGCGGACATTTTCTCGTAGTATTTCGGATTAAGGATAATCTTCTCAACAACTTTTCTTCGAATGTTGTTTTCAATTGCCTCCGCTGCGCTCTCTTGCTCTTTGGATTTCGATTCGTCACCTTCAAGCTTTTCACGTTGCGCCAAAATGAAATCAAGAAGCGTAAAATCATCAAAGTTGCCGATGATTTTGGAATCCTCCGCTACGATATAGTTATCAATCAAATAGCGCATACCGGGTTCATAAGCCTTAAGGTCAATGAAGTCACCGCTGGCGCGACCGATCGTAGCCTTCAATGCGACATAGAAGTTAACGGTCTTGTCAAATTGCTCTTGTTGAGTGGTTGTATATTCAAGCTCACTCATAATAGGCTTTACTTCTGCGTAAGCGCGAATAAGAGAGTTAACCAAACGATATAACCGCTCGCGCATTCTGGCATATGCTTCATCGTTATCAATATCGATACCGTTTTCACCACAGAAGTAACGCTGATAATCGGGTTCTTCCTTGGGATAAGGAACGCCCTCGCACAGCTCATCCAACTCATCAAGAAGCTTTTCAAAACGCTTTTGAGCCTCTGCTTTGCGGTCTTTCAACAACCCCTCAACATCTTCATCCTCGTAAGCTTCAAACGCACCCGAGGTGTATTTCTCCATCGCCTCTGCCAGATCCCCGAACAGCTTTTGATAGTCAACAATATAGCCAAAATCCTTATCATCGCCGTCAAGTCGGTTTACACGGCAGATTGCTTGGAAAAGACCGTGATCATGCATAACTTTATCAATATACAAGTATGTGCAAGGAGGAGCATCGAATCCGGTCAGCAGTTTATCAACTACAATCAGAAGCTTCATATTGTTCGGCTCATTGATAAATTTTTCTTTTACGGATGCCTCAAATTCTTCAACCTTTTTCGCAATGCCACCGTTATCCGCTGTATCCGTCGGGTCAATGCCGATCATTCGCAAATAGATGCAATACTTTTCAAATGCGTCCGTTTCCTCGGAATCGCTGACGGTTTCGGTGCGCAGGTCACCGCTACAAGGCTCGTAAGAGGAAATAACCGCACATTGATAGAAATGTTTCTGCTGGAACAGCTCGTAATACTTACAAGCTGTCAGAATATCGTTTGCAACGAGGATTGCGTTACCGCTACCGTCCATAAGACGAGGCTTGGTCTCAAAATCCATAATGATGTCGCATACGATTTTATCAAGACGATCACGAGAGCTATAAACGCTCTGCATCGTACCCCAAAGCTGCTTCAATCTTGCTTTGGCGCGAGGCATAAGACCGCGCGTTTTTGCATCAAACCACGCATCGATCTTATCCTGAGAACGGATTTCCTGAGGAATATCACGATACTCATAGCGCAAATCCAAAACGACGCCGTCGGCAACACCTTCGTCGAACTTATAGGTATGGATATAGCGACCGAACACTTCGATACTGGTAGCCTTATCCTTCTTCAAAAGCGGTGTTCCGGTAAAGCCCACGAAAACAGCATTAGGCATAATCGTTTTCATTGCCAAGTGCAGCTTACCGGACTGTGTACGATGGCACTCATCAACGAATACGAAAATATCGTCTTTGGCTTTGAAATTGGCAGGCAAGGAAGCTTTTAGTTCCTCTATGTATCGCTCGTAGTCCTTTTCGGTTGCTTCGCCGCCACGCTTGCCAAACTTATGAATCAGAGAGCAGAGCAAGCGATCCTCGTGAGAATTCAAGCGTGCCAACAAATCCGCGCCACTTCTGGTGCGAACAATGGTTTCATATACGCCTTTGAAATTCTTTTCAATCTGCTCGTCGAGTTCGTCACGGTCTGTAACGATCAGTACACGTGCGGTAGGAATGTTGGCAAGAAGCCATTTGGACAACCAGATCATAGTAAGCGATTTTCCGCTACCTTGGGTGTGCCAAATGATACCGCCCTTACCGGCAGTAAGACGCTTCTGCGCGCGCATAATACCGTAATACTGATTGTAACGGCAAACCTTTTTCTGACCCTTATCAAAAATCAAGAAATTATGGATAAGGTTCAAAAAACGAACCTTGTAGAACATTGCAAAGAGGTCACGGTCCAAGCGATTCGGAATGGTATCGCAAATTTCTTCAATGCGAACGTCCACTTCATCTCGTTCTTCGGGATACTCGGTAAAACCGTCCTTCTTCCATTCGAGATAGTATTTTTCTTTGGTGCGGATCGTACCGTAGCGCAAACCTTCGCTATCATTACCCGCCATACAGAACTGCATAGTAGTAAAGAAGGGCTCTATGAACATTTCACGCTGATTGGTAAGATTCTGACGGATGCCGTTGGAAACGGAAACGGTGCTTTTCTTCAGCTCGATTACCGCAACGGCAATACCGTTCAGGTAAACAACCAAGTCGGGGCGTTTTTCATTGTTGGCTACTACGGTGACCTCTTCGGCAATTTCAAAGAGGTTTTCGCCGGGTGTTTCCCAGTTGACGAAATACACGGTGGTTTCGTTTTCGTCGGCATTTTCTTTGATCTTGGCGCCGTATTTCAAAAGCTGATAAACCTCGCGATTAGCGGTATATAAGCCCTCTTGCATATTGGTCGCTGCTTTTACCAGTTCCTCTACCGCACGGACGGCAATGGCGGCAGAGTAACCGTGATTGATCAGCCACTGAGTCAGCTTTGCTTCATCAATATTACGGTTAACCTGATCTTTCAAATTGCCGATATAGTTATATCTCAGTTTGGTTTGAAAAAAATCTATAATGCGACTTTGTGTGCGGCGCTCGCTGTCGCCAATGTTAGACATATAATAGCTACCTCCTTTCAACTATTAAACACCTTTATTGCGGTTCCTCAATAAAGGCTAGATACTGCCGTCCAAGACGAGTGATGTCATATGACTCGGAGCGGGTAATTCTTTTCAACTTCGGTACTTTAACTTCTTTGGGTTTCTTAGAGTAGAGCTGCTTAATAAGTTCCGTAAGGGTTGTTCCGAGTATATCAAGATTTTCGTCTCGGTTTGCCTCATTTTTACTATCAAGCATGCCGAGCCTACACAGTTTTTCTCTAATGAAGTTATACTGAGACTCATCTATGTTTTCTTCCCTCATAACATCCACAAAAGTTTCGTGCTCTTCTTCGCCCGTTTCGTATGTAGGAAGGTACAGCCTAAGAATGCGAATATCCAATTCATTCATTTGAGAAAGTGTGTGGAAAAATGTAAATATCACGTCGTCATTCGGATTTTCAAGCCCCATCACATTGATATATCCATTTATATTATCCTGCACCTTCTGCTCTTGGTTTTCGGCAATAATATTATCGAATAGCACATCACGATAAGGACCGTCTATAAATTTCTGCCGAACATCAGGGGCAAGCTGATTCAGACGCTGTTCAATAATGTCTTGCTTTTGCACAACAGCGTTCAACATTTTTACCATGTTCCTTTCAAATCGCCGTTGTTGATAAGATAGTTTTACGCCTAAAAAAGCGGGGGCAACGGCGCCAAGCAAGCCACCGGTTAGTGTTTGAATAGCAGCACTGACAGCTTCATTCCCGATTATGTCTGCCGCCGCAATGCCGAGCTCCGGAAGATTATCAAGGAACTCCGTCACTCCAACTTCTACCGTAGCTCCTGCAAGGTCTTGCGCTGTTTCTTTTACTCGTTTAACCTTTTCTTTCATCGTTCATCCCTCCTTACACCAATCGAATTCTGCCAGTGAGCAGTTCGCTCACCATACCAAATTTGATGCTTTGGGTCTTAATTAATCGATTTTGTAGAACCGTTATTTCTTTATCCATATCTGTGAGAATATGAGCTATAGCAACTTGCTCTTTTTCATCCGCAGGAACAAAGAACATAGTATTACTTAGGGTATCACTGTTGATAGAATCAAATGTCGATCCAGAAGAAAATTTGGACCACATATCCTGCTCGAAAACCAAGAGGTGATATAGAAAATCTGACCCTGATTGAAGAGCGCATACTCCTCTTCCAATGCAGCAATCGAACATTGCATAGGCAACATTTCCAACTGGTGCTCTTACGGTAAAGATAATGTCTCCTTTTGAGGCTTCTTTGGTCACATTTTTTGTATAAAAGCGAATAATGGTTTGTCTATTTTCAATATCCGCATTACCTTGAACAAGAGGAATGCCTTCGGACGAAGAATAATATCGAGAATCCGGTGATTGCCCCATTTCAATATGGCACAATTCATTCAACTTGAAATGCTGCCAATCACGATTAAAACCCGGCAACCTACGTTTCCCAGTCAGCAGTTCCTGCATTGCACCTTGTTTGATAGCTTTTTTCTTTGCAATCAGCTTTTCCAAATTAACAATAAGGGTATCGATGTCGGACAGAGCCTCGGCAATAGCCTTCTGCTCTGGTTTTGGTGGTACAGGCAACTCAATCGCAGATAATTGCTTGCCGTTGGTCAACGCTCTGGTTGTATAGGTGCACCCGGTAATAATAGCATTACGTACTGCTTTCGTAGAAAAACAGTATTTACAATACTCGGGAACAAACATATCGTTCTTCGGTCTTCCACGAAGCACAAAACCGCTGAACACACCGTTTTCTATATCTTCAAGCAGAACGGATGACATACCCACTTCGTCTGGAGTTTCAGATGTTCTGGTGAAAAATACATCATTTTTACGAACATCAAATCGGTGGATTTCATCGGGAGTAAGACAAACCTTACCACGAATATCAGACTTTCTTAGTCCTCGATTTTTGTATACGTCTGTGTAATTGACGATAGGAGTGCCGTATCCAAAAAATTCTTTCCCCTTATTAAGACCATTCTTAAAATCAAGAAAATCGCCTATCGTAGCAGTTCCCCAAGGCTTTACCATACAAATCCCATCCTTTCCAAATGAGATTTCACTTTGGCTTCATAATCTTCAACTACTGAAGACAATATAGGGAGAGTGTCCTCATAGCGCTCCGCCAGTTCAACAATACGGTTAGTAATGTTATGCGATATTGCTACGTACAGAGCATCAATACCGTCATAAATGGAATAGTACCATTTCTTGTTGACGAGCAATTCCTTGATTTCGTCAATGGTGAGAACCCTATATTTTTCCTTCACCTTTTCCTCAAGCTGCGCTTTCAGAGCTTTTACGAGCTTGCTCTGTTCCTCGTTTCTTGCCATTAAGGTAAACAAGGACATAAGCTGTTCGTAATCCTCCGCATACATTTCCGGTACGGGAGTGGTCTCACGGAGCAAAGCAATACGTGCTTTTACGCTACTTGCGTTTACGTTACCTTTATCGTTTTTCGCGGATGCGCAAAGAGGATGCTTTGCCAAATAGCTGTCCAGTACCGCTTTCTTCATTGGAAGCGCAGTCAAAAGTGTAAGAAGGGCATCGATTTCTTCCGAATGTATCTTTTCGCGGATTTCTTCGATGGCAGCCTTCAATGCCTTTGCTGCAATCTTGCCTTTATCGTCCATCAACTCTGCAATGGCCGACCCGTCCTCGGCACTTTCAAGCATTTCGTCAATCTGTGCCTGTGTGTCCGCTACGATCACTTCAGCTGCATCAATAGCCTTAGCTTCTTCAGCAAAATAGGTATCGATGATAATGGTCTTGGGAATCAACTTGCCGTCCCAGCTCTTAACCTTATCCGTAACAATGGTAATCGTTTCGTCGCCTTCGGTCTTGGTCTTTACCACGTACTCATAGCTGAGTTCGCGTCCAGCTTCGTATCCGTCCTGAATCAGCAGATACACGTCATCGGACATAACCTCCTGCCAGTAAGCAAGAAGCACTTGATAAACATCGTACTTGTCGATCAGCTCAACGCCTTCAAACTGAATCAGAATTTGCTCCGCCAAGCGGACAATCAAGTCCTTAGCATTGATGTATGCGTTTATACCGCGGAGCTCTTTATCTACAGCACTACGCCACTCCATAAACGCGTTGTCGATTTTATCCGCATAAGAGGAGAATTCTTCGTCCTCGTGAATAAGAGGACGCACTTCGTCCTTGGAGACATTCAACTGATAGAATCCATCACGCAGTACGGAAAACAACTTATTTTTCAGCGAACCGAAAACAGACCAATAACGTTCCATGCCCTCCACATCATAAGCGGGAATGCCGCCCTTCAAATGTGCCTCGATGCTTTGAAGATCTTCGGCGATACCGGAATCAATGTAGCGAGAAATATTCAGGTTGTAATCGTTTTTACCGGTAATCTCGTTCATAGGTACAAAACGGGCATAGTGAGGATCATCGGTGATCTGCTCATTGAATGTCGTAACGATCTTATAAATATCACGCTCACGAAGACGGTTCTTATTGCCGTCCTTTACGAAATCGTGACTTGCATCAATCATAAAGATGCCGGTACGCTCATCTGCATCTTCCTTGTCAATGATGATAATGCACGCAGGGATCCCCGTACCATAGAATAGGTTTGCAGGGAGACCAATAATCCCCTTGATGTATCCAGTCTTGATCAGAGCTTTTCTGATTTCTCCCTCTGCGTTACCACGGAACAAAACACCATGGGGCAAGATAACTGCGGCTTTACCGGTACGCTTCAAAGACTTAAGAATGTGCATCAGCCAAGCATAGTCACCATTCTTTTCAGGCGGTCTTTCGCCGTAACCGTCAAATCTTCCATATTCCTTCACGCCATCAGTCCAGTTCTTAATGGAGAAAGGAGGATTTGCTACGATGTAGTCAAATCTGCGCAGTACGGTTTCTTCCGAGCCGTTTTCAAAATATTGAGGATCAGAGAAGGTATTGCCGGCTTTGATGGTGGCAACCTTGTTATGGAGAACTGCATTCATAATCGCCAGACCGGCGGTAGTGGTATCCTTTTCTTGACCGTAACCGGACAAGTCAATAGGAGCCTCGTTCAGTGCACGAATCAAGAGAGAGCCCGAACCGCAGGCAGGGTCGTAAATAGTTGCCGAAGGTCTGGTTTCTTCGGAAATACCGATTACTTTGGCAAGGATACGAGATACCTCGGCAGGGGTATAGAACTGTCCCTTACTCTTACCGCTTTCGGTAGCGAATTTACGCATCAAGTATTCGTATGCGTCACCGATCAGGTCATCGTCCTCGGCACGGTTTTTAGAGAAGTCCAACTCGGGGCGGCGGAAGATCTCAATGAGCTTACTGAGCTTTTTGACCATTTCATCGCCCTTACCGAGCTTGTCGGGATCGTTAAAGGACACCTTATCAATAACACCACGAAGATTGTTCGCTGCTGCCAGCTTTGCAATGACTTTATTGATACCTTCGCCAATATTCTTTTTGCCGATGAGTTTGACCATGTCGTCAAAGCTACCACCTTCCGGCACTTCGACATCGGCATAGTCCTCGCCCGTGAATTTGTCCGATACGTATTTTACGAACAACAGGGTAAGGATATAATCTTTATATTGCGAGGCATCCATACCGCCTCTTAATGCATCACAGCTCGCCCATAAGGAACTGTATATTTCACTTTTCTTTACTGCCATTATTTTATCCTCAATCGATATTACTTTCTATAAAGCTCATCCAGTGTTTTTCCGTCTTTATCCTTCCATTCAACCCAACCGTTTGTGCTACCGCCCAAAGCAAACATTGCTGCAGAGCTGGGAGAAGTAAAGGATACAGAAACATTTAATTTGTGCTTTCCGTCAACGCAAACAATATTACCGTTTGCAAGGGCTGTTTGACGTTGCTTTTCCAAAGTTGAGGAATGGCATTTACGGCTCATATCAATTTCCGAACCTTCCAAAACCTCAAAATTCTCGCCATCGTAAACGCCAAAAGCAGTAATGCCGTTGCGTGTAGTATGTAAGGTGTTGGCTTCATTCAAGGTCGTTTTTGTGTTATCCATCTTGTAACCCTGAGTTGCCATAATGAATTGGATTTCTTCGTAAACTTCCTCAATCAAAGGCAGGTCGTATTCATCAATCTCATATTTAGGGTTGACCGAGTTTTCCACCTTATAGCGCTTTGCATCGTGTGCCTTGCCGATGGCATAAGCTTCAAGACCGCTTATCATATCAAGAGAAAAAGTCTTGCTATCTGCCAAGAACATAATTGCCTTATTCCAAAAATCCTTGGAACGGTTATGATCGTCAAGACGTGAAACTCCATTACGGGTCTGCCCGATATATATTTGAGCTATTTTGTTATCATCGTTCTCGCTGATTAAATAATAGATGCCGGGGCGATTGATTCCCGAAAGCTTTTTGGCTTCAGAAAGCAACGGACGAGGAATAACATAGGTTGTCATCGTGGAGAGATGCCTGCGGATGGAACGAATGCCATCGGGCTGACCGTTGTGATATATAATTTCAAGCTTCTTACTGATTGCCATTTCGCTTATTCCTCACTTCCGGTTTTAGAATCACCCAACACTTCCAAGTACTGATCCAACCGCTTATTGAGATACTCCGCGAAGAGCTTCACCATCTCGGAGCGGTGGTCGAAGGCATCGTAATATCTCATTCTATCGGTGAATTTGATATCGATGGGGGGGTAGCCGGCTTTCATCAGCTCGAGGTTAACGATGAGACGTCCGGTTCTGCCGTTGCCGTCGATGAAGGGATGGATGGTTTCAAACGCGATATGCAGATCGGCGAGTTTTTCCACGATATTGCGCTCATCGGTGGCGTACTGCTGCATAAGGTCATTCATTTTTGGCTCAATCAGATAGGGCTGGACAGGTTCCTGCTTTGCGCCCATGATGCGAACAGGCACTCTGCGGTACACGCCTCGGTCGAGCGGTTTATCCGCAAGAACGAGGGAGTGAATCTGCTTAATGACCGATTCAGAGAGGGGAGTGCGATCCTTGACAAGGTCGCAGATGAAATAGAACGCATCTTTATGACCGACCGCTTCCATGTGATCCTTCAGCGGTTTTTGATCGATGGTCAAGCCCTTCAGAACCATATCGGTTTCACGCAGAGTAAGGGTATTACCCTCGATTGCGTTGGAGTTGTAAGTATATTCGATCATGAAGTCCTCGTTCAAACGCGCCACTTCACCTTCGGTAAGCGGTCTGCGACCGTCGAGTTCTTTTTTCTTTCTTTCAATTTGGGCGAGAAGGGTTTCCTTTCCGCGAATACGTCCGTCGGCAGGTTTTGGGGCGTTATCGGGGACAAACCAGAGTTTACCCTCGCGCCATGCGCCGTCAATCTGTCCATTCACGCAGAGCGTGCGAACGCGTCTGTCGGAGATGCCCCATTTCTCGGCGGCTTGCTTGGTCGTCATAGCCATGATTCATACCTCGTTACATTAAGTTCTCGAAATAATACAATTTATCAGAATAAGTATACCACATTTTCGGCATAAATTCAATAGGGCTCGGAATAATATTTTTGAATTTGCGGAATAATACGCTGATTCTTATCTCTTGCAATATCCGCCGGTTTGAGTTATAATATATTCAAGTTATCAATCCGGCTTTGCGGAGCGGTACTCTTTGATTACAGCGGTGAAATATTTGAACCGTGAAGTGCTGTGGCAGGGAACGACCGCGTCAAACTCGGCAACAGGAACCACACAAACGGGGATGCATTTCTAAAAATATTTCTAAAAATTTTTTAGAAATATTTTTAGAAATCGCAATGCCTTATGGCGTAAGGATTTTTTGAGGTTCGAACAAAAAAGAGCCGAAAACCCTTGTAAATACTGGGCTTTCAGCTTCTTATATCATCCGTTATCGTCTTCTAAAATCTCTTAATTTCCGACAGGTTGATGTGCCTTGAAAACCGTTTGCCGGCACCGGCACGTGGGTTCGAATCCCTCACCCTCCGCCAGGCGTGATGGTCTGTAAGATTTTTCTTACAGACCATCATTTTTATCACAGGTGTTGCGCTGATTCTGTTTGTCTGACAAACGCCTATTTGTCGGGACGGTTAAAAATGTACAAGTTGAAAAATCGCTGAACAGCCTGCGAAAGCAAGGGGTTCAGCGATTTTTTACTTTAAAATTTTTGTGCTCTTTGCAGATTTCAGAAATCCGGGTCTTGTTTGGAATACCGCCGGCGTTCCGCTTTTGGCCTTTTGATAAATTGAGAAAAATCAGACTCCGGGTCACGCCTGTCAAAAAACGGTTTCGCGGAGTCCGGCCGGGCGGGATTAATTGCAAAGGTGAACATCCATTTGCGGGAAGGGGATGGTGATGCCGTTTTCATCAAAGGCTTTCTTGACCTGCTCGTTCATGTCAAAATAAACGCTCCAGTAATCCTCGGTTTTGCACCAGGCGGCGGCGGTAAGATCGATACTGTTTTCGCCGTGTTTGTCGATGCGGGCGCGGGGCGCGGGATCGGAAAGCGTGAGCGGGTGGCGGGCGATGATGTCAAGAATCAGTTGCTCGGCCTTTTCAAAATCATCCGAATAGGAGATGGAAAAGGTGAGATCCACACGGCGCAGCGGCTTTTCGGAATAGTTGACGATCTCGCTGGTGGAGAGCTTGCCGTTGGGGAGGTAGACCACCTTGTTGTCCACGGTGCGCAGTTTGGTGTTGCAGATAAAGATATCCTCCACCGTGCCCTCAAAGCCGTTTGCGGCGATATAGTCGCCGTCCCGGAACGGGTGCGTGATGAGCAGCAGCATGCCGCCGGCAAAATTGGAGAGCGTGCCGTTGACGGCCAGCCCGACGCCGACGCCGAGCGAGGCAATGAGCGCGGACACGGCCGAGACATCAATGCCGACATAACCGACGAGCGCAAGCACCACCAATATTTTCAGCCCGATCTTGGCCACATAGGAAAGCGTGCGGTAGACCGTCTGGTTGACGGCTTTTTCGCCTTTTTTGGCGGCCAGTTTCTGTCCCTTTTTCTCAATGGCCCGGGAAATCCGGTTGATAAAGGCAAAGGAAACAAAAAGCAGCACCAACGCAACGACAAGCCGGACGCCCACGGTGGCCAGCCAATTCTGAATGGTGGAAAGGAAAATTTGCCAATCCATTTTTTTGACCTCTTTTGTTTTGTAATTTCCGGCCGGAGCCGGTATTTTTATTATAGTCCGACCGGGGGCGGCCGTCAAGACGGACGGCTTTTTTCCCCGGAAAATCTTTGGAGAAAGCGGAAGGAAAAACTTGAATCCCGCCGCCCTTTGTGCTATAATATAAACTGGCGTAGGATTTTTATTCACGGAAGGATGAGGGATATGAGAAAAACCAAAATCGTGTGCACCATCGGCCCGGCCAGCGACAGCGAAGAGATGATCTCCAAGCTGATGGACGCGGGCATGAACGTATGCCGCCTGAATATGTCCCACGGCTCCTACGAGGAGCAGGGCGCGCGCATCGACCGCATCAAGCGCCTGCGCCGGGAGAAGAACATCCCGGTCGCCATCATGCTGGATACCAAGGGCCCGGAGGTGCGCACCAAGACGCTCAAGGCTGACAAGGTGACCCTGCAGGCGGGGCAGGAGTTCATCCTGACCAGCCGCGACATCGAGGGCGACGAAACGCAGGTCGCCATCACCTATCCGCGGATGGCTGAGCTGGTGCACCCCGGCAACCGAATCCTGATCGACGACGGCCTGATCGCGCTGGACGTCAAGCAGATCACGGGTGGCACGGACATCGTGTGCAGCGTGGTCAACGGCGGCGTGCTCGGCGGCCGCAAGGGCATTTCCGTGCCGGACGTCGATTTGCAGATGCCCTCCATCGGCGAGAAGGATCGCAGCGACATCGTCTTCGGCATTGAGAAGGGCATCGACCTGATCGCCGCGTCCTTCGTCTGCCGCCCCAGCGACGTGCTGACTCTCCGAAAGCTCTGCGCCGACAACGGCGGCAGCCATGTGCAGATCTTCTCCAAGATCGAAAACCGCATGGGCGTGAACAACTTCGACGAAATCCTCAAGGTTTCCGACGGCATCATGGTCGCGCGCGGCGATTTGGGCGTGGAAGTCGATATGGAAGAAGTGCCGGTGCTCCAGAAGCAGTTCATCCACAAGTGCAACGTGGCGGCCAAGCCGGTCATCACCGCGACGCAGATGCTCGATTCCATGATCCGCAACCCGCGCCCGACCCGCGCGGAGGCCAGCGACGTGGCGAACGCCATCATCGACGGCACGGACGCGATCATGCTCTCCGGCGAGACGGCCGCGGGCAAATACCCGATTGAGGCCGTCGGCACGATGGTGCGCATTGCGACCTACATCGAAGCGCATCAGCTGCACGACAACACCCAGCTTCTCCAGCAGGAGGCCGTCCGCAACGCGACGGTTCGCACGGTGGCCAACGCCGTATCCTATTCCTGCTGCCAGATGGCGCGCGACCTCAACGCGAACGCGATCATCACCCCGAGCAACTCCGGCACGACGGCGCGCATGGTCGCCCGCTTCCGCCCGGATTGCCCGATCATCGCCCC
>ENA-ORPF01002209-ORPF01002209.1-human-gut-metagenome-genome-assembly--contig:-NODE-2209-length-13603-cov-5.327871_pt1 | contig 13603 bp, 10 predicted proteins | sample MGYA00242140_ERZ509070 | MGnify/ENA primary metagenome ERZ509070 (study PRJEB26280, sample SAMEA2338713) | human gut metagenome | biome: human gut; feature: human-associated habitat; material: faeces... | reverse complement strand
ACCTGCTTTATTAAAGCAGCAACCTCACGCTTCACAGCTATCAATGTCACAGCAAGTATTAATATACACTACTCTCTATATAAAATCAACAGAAAAAATTGTATTTTTTTTAGTACAATGCAAAACAAATTTGACCGGAACATAAGTCCCGGTCAAAACAGTATTTTAATAAAATCCAAATCCAAGATACATAGAATTAATCTTCCACTTACCATCTTCATATTTATAATATATGTAAGCTGAATTATTGTTATTATTCTTGTCGTTAGCTTTATCACTTCCTGAGTACTGTATCTTGTATGTATATCCTAGTTTAATTGAAACTTTAATCACCGGGCATCCATCATCTGAATCCACTCTGAAAGATGTATCCGCGATAGAAGCTGTGAATTTGGAAATCTTCAAATTGGATACAGTTTTGTATTTGTCATTGTAGCTGTCGTAAATATTCTTATAAGCTGACTCTATGTTCTTCTTTTCTTCTTTACACACCCTGTCGGCTATAGCTGAATAATCTTTCTTTGCCTGTACAGCGTTAATTATTGCATCCACATCTGTTCTTGCCTGTGTCTTAAGTTCTTCAAGCTTCGAATTAACATATTTTGCATTGTATGTTCCAACAGTAAATGTATCTTCATCATGTGCTGCATAAAGCTGTGTTGTGTAGTCCTCTATAAATTCTCCAGTTACCTTAATATTATTCTTTCCATTGAACAGATATGGTATAACATATTCATCAGAAGAGCCGTTTCCATTCTTAGATGCATCCGACTTATATCCATCGCCAACAATAACATCATTAATATATAACGTAAGTCCCTTTGGAACCTTTATTGTAACATCCTTTACTACAAGATTCTCAGCGCTGACTTTATACTTCTTAAAGAAAAGCATATAGTGCTTATTGGCTACTGTTAGATACACATCATTATACTGCATTCCCGAATCTGTTATATATCCGACCTTAACAGCCTTGTTACCAGGCATCTTGCTATATGTTGAGACAATGTCATCTGCTGCCATCTTTTCAACTTTCTCACCAGTCGCATCTGCATGAACATTAATAAATGCTTCCTTTGTAAGGAACTCCCCATCAGGTAGATTAATAAGACTATACGCATCATTCCATTCGCACTCTGCAACCGCCTTAACATACTGCTTGGCAGTTTTCTTATAATCTGTCACATTCTTTCCCACACATACAAATATAATTATGGCAGCTATCACAGCAACTCCCGCAGCTACAATTGCAATTATACCCTTAGGGAATCTGGCAGGCTTATTATTGGCAGGCTGCTGACCAGAATTCTGACCTGTAAACTGTGTAGGCTGTACAGGCTGTTGACCAAAAGCCTGCTGTGGCTGAACTGGAACACTTTGCTGTACTGGTGTTACTTCCGGCTCTGCTGTCACACTCTCCTGTACCGGTGTTTCCTCCGGCTCTGCTGGCACATTCTCCTGTGCCGGTGTTACCTCTGGCTCTTCTTCCACACTTTCCTGCACCGGTGTCTCCTGAGGCACATCTATCACTAGACGTGTTCCACAGTTTCCACAGAATAGTGCCTCGTCCTCGTTCTTTGTTCCGCAATTTGGGCAAAACATAATTTTCCCTCCCTCATATAATCAATATAGTAAATCATATATCATTATACCATGAATATATGATTTGCTCAACCAGATAATCTATTCTGATGTCACTTGTTTTGTTAATATTTACTGCTGTTTCTGTTTTTCTATTTTTTCTGCGAGATCATTAAGATATTCCCATCGCTCCATCTTTTCTTCAAGCTGCCTCTCCACATCTTCCTTTTCCCTAGTAAGTTCTGCAAGCTTTGAATAAGCTGTTGCGTTCTTTGCAATCTCATCATCAAGTTCTGAAACTTTAGTTTCAAGCTTCTCTATATCATCATCGATAGTTTCATATTCTTTCTGTTCCATGTATGTGAACTTAATCTTATCCTCATGACTGTTATATGCTTTCTTCACCTGCCCTGCTGCCTTTGATTTAGATGTATCAGATGTTCCATTTGATGCCACATTATATATAGAAGAAACACATTTATCCCTGTAGTCCGTATAACCGCCTTCGTACTGTGTAAGGTGGCCTCCTGCCTCAAATGCAAATATCCTGTCAACGACTCTGTCAAGGAAATATCTGTCATGTGAAACTGTGATTACAATACCTGCAAATCCATCAAGATACTCCTCAAGTATCTCAAGAGTTTCAATGTCAAGGTCGTTGGTAGGCTCATCGAGAATAAGCACATTTGGCGCACTCATAAGAACACTTAACAGATAAAGTCTCCTTTTCTCACCACCTGACAGCTTGCTTATCGGTGTCCACTGCTGCTTCGGTGTAAAAAGAAACTTCTCACACATCTGTGACGCTGTTGCCTTTCCATCTGCCGTCGTAACATATTCGCCTATGCTTCTTACGAACTCAAGCACGGTAAGGCTGTCATCAAGTGGTTCGTTCTCCTGCATGAAATATCCGATTCTTACAGTCTCTCCAACCTCAACACTGCCGCTGTCCGGTTCAAGCTGGCCTGCTATAATCTTCATAAGCGTAGACTTGCCGCATCCGTTATCACCAACAATACCTATTCTGTCATCTCTTAGAAAAATGTAGGTAAAATCGTCAATTATTGTCCTCTCTCCAAAGCTTTTGCAAATGTTGTGGAGTTCAACAGTCTTTCTTCCAAGCCTGCTGCTGACTGAATCCATATCCATAAGCTGCTTGTCAAATCTGGCTCTCGCCTGCTTTGAAGCTTCCTTCATATCCTCAAATCTGTCAATTCGTGCCTGCTGCTTGGTAGAACGAGCCTGACATCCCCTTCTTATCCACGCGAGTTCCTTCCTTAATATATTCTGTCTCTTAGCCTCAGTTGCCCTCTCCATCTCCTCACGCTGGGTCTTCAGTTCAAGAAAGCCTGAATAATTCGTATCGTAGCTATAAAGGGAAGCTTTATCAAGCTCTACAATCCTGTTAGTTACATTATCAAGGAAATACCTGTCATGAGTAACCATGATAAGTTCTCCCTTGAAATTCTTAATAAACTGTTCCAGCCAGAGTACCATGTCATTATCAAGATGGTTCGTAGGTTCATCAAGAATAAGAAGTCTTGCCGGCTCAACTAAAGTTCTCGCAAGTGCCGCTCTCTTTTTCTGACCACCTGATAAAATATTCATCATTGCGCCATGATTTGTTATTCCAAGCTTGTTAAGAATCTCTTTTGCTTTTGGCTGGCTGTCCGCATGCTTTCCACGTATAACATATTCCAGTACATTTTCATTCTCATAATACAGAGGTGTCTGTGCAAGATACGCAAGCTCAATCCCCCTGCCCTTGACAACCTGTCCCTCATCTGGTTCTTCAACCCCTGCAATAATCTTTAAAAGTGTAGACTTACCAGTTCCATTCACACCTATAAGTCCAATCTTATCGCCACTGTTAATTCCCAGACTTATATTATTAAAAAGTTCCTTTTCTCCGTAGGTCTTGCTGACCTTTTCAACATTTAATATATTCACAATTATCTCCGTTATATCAATTATTTGTCGTCATCTGAAAGATTATAGAAATTCTTAAGCTTCTGTGCAAGCTCCGGATCTTTCTTCTTCAGATGTTCATAATGCTTCCTCTTCTGCTCCATCATATGCTCATATGCATACGGATTGTGAAGCTTTAATCTGTCAAGCATTTCCTTTCTGTGTTCTTTAAGCATCTGGATTGCGTCAGGATTAATCTGTGCCAGCTTCTTCTCAACAACCACACGGCGCTCATCAATTCTTTTCTCAATATCATCAATATCAAGATTAGGATATTTTTTATCGTCAAACAAATGCATTTCAAGCCGCTCAAGCAGGTCATTCTCATCAAAGAGTCCGATTCTTCCCCATGCAGCATGCTTTTCAGCATCAACAATAACATTCTTCTCATCTTTCTTGACACTGCCAATCTCATCAGCCATCTCTGCTGCCATCTTCTCAAGCCATTCGTCTGCATCTGCACCAAAAGCCCACTCAATCTCAGCAAGTCTTTCATTGTCCTCATGTACCTCGCCAGAAACAGCCTGCTCTTCTTCCTCCTCCTCGACAGGATAAGGTCTGTCAAGACCCGCATCTCTTAGGGCAAGCGGAATAGTTCTTCTTACAACACCTTTTTCAACTAGCTCACCTGCACCAAGCTCTCTTAACTGGTCATTAAGTGTGTGTTCATGCTCTGTAATATAGAATCTGATTCCTTTCTTTTCAAGTGCCTTATATAAAGACATAAGCCTGTCAACTGCCGTCACATCAATAGAACCCACACCTCCGGCGTCTACAATTACCCATTTAGTATTATCATCAAGATTCTTTTCTATATCATCAATAAATGTATTAATATTTGCAAAGAAAAGTGCTCCGTTAAATCTGTATATAACCACACCTTTTATCTTCTTTACATTGCTGTATCTGTTAAGACTATAGAATCCCTCCTGTCCCGGTATAACTCCGAGAAATGCTCTTGGTGGTTCAACCGCTTTGACAATAACAGCTATGAATGAAAGAATAACACCGATTACAACTCCGTATATCGTTCCGAATAACAGAACGCCTAAAAATGCTCCTACAAATATTGCAAACTCCGTATGGTCTGTTTTCCATAATTTAACTGCAAGCCCGAATTCAGTAATTCCAATCAGTGCCGCAACAACAATTCCTGTAAGTATTGGTACAGGAAGATACTCAAGCACCGGCGTACCAAAAAGCACTATAAGAAGCATTGTCAGAGAAGCTGTTATTGACATAACCTGTGATTTGCAGCCAAACTGGTCTGCAATTCCTGTTCTTGACACGCTTCCATTCAAAGGGCATCCGCCAATTACAGCAGAAGCCGCATTTGCAGCAGCATAAGCCAGAATTTCTCTATTATTGCTTACTTTATAGCCATATTTGTTGGCATAATTATTAGTTGCAAGCAATGTCTGCGCCATGACAACACCTGCCACTGAAAGTCCAAGAAGTATTATATCTGACGGATTCTTAAACACAACTGACATATCAGGAAGTGAGAATCCCGGCAACCCCTTATCAACATGTGGAAGAAGCTTAACACCAAATCTGTCAATATGAAAAATTGCAGTTGCAAGTGCACCAAGCACCATAAGAAGTACTGACATTGGAAACTTTGGAATGAACTTCTTCGCAACAAGAATAATCACAACTGTTCCGACTCCAAGCACTGCCGAGAGCAGATTAAATGAATCAAACTCGCCAGCTATATGCATAACAAGCTGTATCGCTTCGCCAGTCCCAGCATTGCCACCAAAAAGCTTTGCTGCCTGCATAAGAATTATTGTAACTCCAATACCGCTTATAAATCCACCCATTACAGGTGTCGATATATAATTGACAATACGCCCTGCTTTGATAAAGAAGAAAAGCAGCAGCCACAATGCTGCAACCAAAGTTATCGCCGGAACTACTGCCTTTGCCTCCTCAGATCCTGACACTATTCCAAGCGTTGCAAGTGTTCCACCGACAAGTGCCGCCGGAGTTGCATCCACTCCGAACACAAACTGTGGCGAAGATGTCACAAGTCCATATATAAGCACTGGCAGAATAGAGCAGTACAGACCATACACCGCTGGCAGTCCCGCAATCTGTGCATATCCCATTGATATAGGAATTGACACAAGAGCAACAATTATTCCTGATACAATATCTTTCCGTATATTCTTTAAACCAACATTTTTCAATATGCAACGCCCCTTAATCAGATTTCGATAGAAATATATTAACATAAAACATGCCTGTTCAAAACATTTTTGCACGATTGCAGTTATTAATATTTTCGTATATAATTATTTAATAACAAATGCGGTACCAAACTGCAACACATTTTTATATAGAAAAGGATACTTAATTATGTTTATAGCTGACAACTGGAAAGATTATGAAGTAATAGATACCTCTAAGGGCGAAAAACTTGAACGCTGGGGTAAGTATATTCTTGTACGCCCGGACCCACAGGTAATATGGGACACTCCTAAGAAAGAGCGTGGCTGGAAGAATATGAATGGTCATTACCACAGAAGTTCTAAGGGCGGCGGAGAATGGGAGTTCTTTGACCTTCCACAGCAGTGGCAGATTCACTACAACAGTCCTTCATTTGAACAGGAGCTGACATTCAACTTAAAGCCATTCAGCTTCAAGCACACAGGAATATTCCCTGAGCAGGCTGCTAACTGGGACTGGTTTGGAAAGATAATCTCTGATGCCAGGAAAAAGCGTGGCAGCGAACCTGTAAAGGTTCTTAACCTGTTTGCTTATACTGGTGGAGCAACACTTGCATGTGCAGCCGCAGGTGCTAATGTTACGCATGTAGATGCTTCTAAGGGTATAGTCGCATGGGCTAAAGAAAATGCGCAGTCTTCAGGACTTATTGATAAGCCTATCCGATGGATAGTTGATGACTGTGTAAAGTTTGTAGAAAGAGAGATAAGAAGAGGCAACCATTACGATGCAATCATCATGGATCCACCTTCATATGGACGTGGTCCTAAAGGAGAAATCTGGAAAATAGAAGAAGCCATACACCCGCTTGTTAAGCTTTGTGCACAGCTTCTTTCTGATGAACCATTATTTTTCCTTATTAATTCATACACTACAGGTCTTCAGCCAGCCGTTCTTACTTATATGTTAAGCACAGAACTTAAGAGCTTTGGCGGACACTGTGATTCACAGGAAGTAGGTCTTCCTGTTTCAAGTAACGGACTTGTACTTCCATGTGGTGCTTCTGGCCGCTGGATGAAATAATTAATACACAACTCCATCGAGTGACGGCGATTCTTCGCCGTCATTCACAATCCTGATAACAAGATGATTAGGCAGACATGTGATTGGCATTAAAGGCTCAGATATATATCCCATATTCACACACAGCTTATCCGGACAGCTTGCATCAGCAATCTTAATCTTTCCATTCTCGACAAGAATATCATTATACTCTCCATCCCCGTATTCAATCCTGAACGTGTACGGATTCTTAACATCATCTAACGAAACAGTTCTTAACAATTCGTTATCTCTGTATATATAAGCGGTCTTACTACCGTCATTCTTTCCTGATTTCATATATATAATAGAAGCCACACTTGCCCCGACAAGCAGAACAATCACGGCCACCACTGCAACAACTCTTTTTTTCACAATCTCCTCCATCTGCTACATAGTATATTTTTTAGGAATATATCTGTCTGCAAAGAAGCACACAAGGCCCGTAAACAGACCTGTTATAACACCGCTTATCACAAGGAACGGCATGTACGCAAATATACCTGACAATCTGAGTATGAAAAATGCAGCAAGAATCTGACCTGCATTGTGCGACACCGCGCCAAGTATACCTGTAAGGAATATATACTGTCCCCTAAGCAATTTATTAACAGCTGCCATCACAATAAGACATAAAAATCCACCACTTACACTATATATAAATGATACTGCCTGCCCTGTAAATATTGTAGCCAGTATAATTCTCATAGCCAGCACAATAGCTGCATCACTGAATTTATACCTTTTTAATACAAAAAGTGTGACTATATTGGCAAGTCCTAATTTAACTCCTGGTATTGGAACAAGCGTAGGTATCGCTGATTCCACAACAAATATTGTCAGTGCAATTGTTGTAAGTAATGCCAGCGTTGTAAGTCTCTTAACATCAAAAGTTTTCTTCATGTCTGCCTCCGCATAAATATTACCTATGCATTTTAACAGACATTTCATATTAAGACAATAATTCGTTAAATTAATTCAAATTCATGCAAAATCAGTTTGACAGTTTGTAAAAATATAGTATAATCATTTGGCTTTATAAATATACGAAAGTGAGGAAATCCTATGGTAAAAGACATGACAAATGGTTCGCCTTCCAAGCATATTCTTGGATTTGCAGTTCCAATGCTGTTCGGAATGCTGTTTCAGCAGTTCTACAACCTTGTTGACACAATAATCGTTGGTAAAACTCTCGGTGTTGAAGCTCTTGCCGGAGTTGGAGCAACAGGTTCTATTAACTTCATGATAATCGGTTTCTGTATGGGAGTCTGTAACGGATTCGTGATTCCGGTTGCCCAATGCTTTGGTGCAAAGAAACCTGCTGACCTTAGAAAATATGTATTTAACGGATATATCTGCAGTATTGTGTTTGCCATAGTGCTTACGCTTGCATCCGTAATATTCTGCCGCAGGATACTTATCGTTATGAATACACCTGCAGATATTATTGACCATGCCTATAATTACATAGTAGTTATATTCATCGGAATCCCAACTGTGTTCCTGTACAACATGGTATCCGGCGTTATCCGCTCGCTTGGCGATAGTAAGACACCTGTAGTTTTCCTTGTGCTTTCTTCAATAATAAATGTTGTACTTGATTTCTTTCTTATTCTTGTATGTAAGATGGGGGTTGCCGGAGCTGGCTGGGCGACCGTAACATCACAGTTAATTTCAGGACTTACCTGCCTTATATATATGTATAAGAAATATGACATCTTAAAAGGTGACAAATCAGAAAGAGTACTTGATAGAAGATTCATCACCAACCTGTGCATGAATGGTGTTCCTATGGGACTCCAGTATTCAATAACAGCCATCGGAAGTACAATCCTTCAGGCTGCTGTTAATACACTTGGTTCAACATATGTAGCTGCAATGACTGCCGGTTCTAAGATGTTTAACTTCACATGCTGTCCATTTGATGCACTCGGCTCAACTATGGCAACCTATGCCGGACAGAATGTAGGTGCTGCCAAGATTAAAAGACTCGGTCAGGGTGTCCGTTCTGCAATGATAATCGGTTCAATATACAGTGTTCTTTCACTTGTTGCACTGTATTTCACTACAGATTATATTGCATTATTATTCGTTAATGCATCAGAAACAACAATTATTGCTCTTACAAGACAGTTCATTCTTGCATCTGCATGCTTCTACATTCCGCTTACAGGTGTTAACGTAGTCCGATTCTGCATACAGGGTATGGGCTTCTCAGTATTTGCAATATCAGCTGGTATCTTAGAGATGATTGGCCGTGCATTTGCAGCCATCATACTTATTCCAAGCATTGGATTCATGGGTGCATGCCTCGCCTCACCAATTGCATGGATTGCTGCTGACGCATTTTTGTTCCCTGCATTCATACATTGTGCCAAGAAGCTTAATGCAAGGCACAATATTAAATCAAACTAATAACATGACTAAAGGGAGGACAATATTGTCCTCCCTTAATTATTCTATAATATAGACAGCCTGGCTGTGCATCGCTTCATATCTTGATTGAAATGTCTCAAGATTCCTTGTTACATTACCTTCCATAGGATCCATTATATAAACAATATTCTTGTTAAGATCATATCCTGTAATTACAACACAATGTTCTGGAGACATCCATGTGTATTCTTTCCCATTAAATACAAATGTCTTGGATTCATATGGCTGTCTCATATCTATTGTATTCCATATTACTATCGGGTCACCCTGGGCAACCATACCAAGAATCTCTTTAAAATCTGTTCCGCTGATATTCTTTGCAACTGCTGACATATTATTAACTTTAAAATATTTATTAGCTGCATTAACAATTGGCTGTGACATGCATCCATAACTTGTGTTATCCCTTGGATTACCAAGAAACATTTCGTAGAAGCTGCCATTGCCTTTCTTAAGATATTCATCTGCCATAGTTGTTTTATCAACATTACAGCCATAATAATTTAGTACGGAGGTTAACGATGTAATCTCGCATCCTGTTGGCAGCTCTGGATTCTGATTAAGCGATTCATAGCATTCTATTCTGTATACATCTGGTAAATCATTTACAGTCTCTTCACTTACAGAAAGCTGTTCCTCCGTCACATTACCATCGCTCTTAATCGCTGTATATTCTGCACCAACTGCTACACCTTTGCTGACATTCTGATTATTCATCTTTACTGTTAATACAATTGTAACCGTACATGCCAGTATAGTCATCATTACAAGGAATATTTGATTCTTCCTTTTTCCTCTTCTTTTGTATTTTCTCCTGCCATCTCTCCTACTCATCCCAATCACCATCCTAACCTTCCGTTGTAAGTCAAAGTCTCATTTATTAACTTCTATACTTATATACGAAACCAAGCATGATTTGGTCTGAATAAATCGTAAAAATTATGTTTTATAATATTATATAAGCTTTACTACCTGACAATTATCAGTCATTCCATCCCAGAATTTATCCAGTGGTGTTCCTCTGAATTTTGCTATAATACTGCAGTTCATTGCACCATGACCAACAATCAGTATATCTTTACCACTATTAACCTGTGGCATAACCACATTATCTATAAACTCTCCTGTTCTTGCAAAAAGCTCCTCAAAGCTTTCCCCACCTTCAACTGTAACATACTTATCAGGCTTCTTAAAAAGAGTATTAATCGGACAGTCATCTATAGCAAATGAATTTTCTATTCCTTCATATACTCCAAATCCCATCTCAACAAGTCTGTCATCTGTATACACAGGAACATTTCTTCCCTTCAAGAAAATCTCCGCCGTTTCTTTTGCTCTTTCTAAAGGAGATGAATAACATATGTCAAAATGTATATCTGCATACCGTTTCCCAGCCTCTGCCGCCATCATTCTACCTTCATCATTAAGCGGTATATCTGTTCTTCCCTGCAATTTATGACGCACATTCCAGTCCGTCCTGCCATGACGCATTATGTATAGCATGTTGTACTCCTCTTTTTATCATATTCCAGTTCATTACTTCGCGAGCACGACCGCTAACTTTCCATGACTTCTCAAGGAGCTGCCCGCACAAAAAAGGGTTTCCGATAAACTCGGAAACCCTTGAAAGAACTGTATTAATAACAATTACTCGATGATTGTTGCAACAGCACCAGAACCAACTGTTCTACCACCCTCACGGATAGCGAAACGAAGACCCTGCTCCATAGCTACGTTATGGATAAGTTCAACTGTCATTTCTACGTTATCACCAGGCATGCACATTTCTGTACCAGCTGGAAGTTCGCAAACACCAGTAACATCAGTTGTTCTGAAGTAGAACTGTGGTCTGTAGTTGTTGAAGAATGGAGTATGACGTCCACCTTCGTCCTTTGTTAATACGTAAACCTGAGCTGTAAACTTGTGGTGTGGTGTGATTGAACCTGGCTTGCAGAGAACCTGTCCTCTCTGGATTTCGTCTCTCTGAACACCTCTAAGAAGTGCACCAATGTTATCACCTGGCTGAGCCTCATCAAGAAGCTTTCTGAACATCTCGATACCAGTTACAACTACCTTACGGATATCTTCATGGATACCAACGATTTCAACTTCCTCATTAACGTGGAGAACACCTCTCTCTACTCTACCAGTAGCAACAGTACCACGTCCTGTGATAGAGAATACGTCCTCTACAGGCATAAGGAATGGCTTATCTGTATCTCTTTCTGGATCTGGAACATACTCATCAATAGTATGCATAAGCTCAAGGATCTTATCTCCCCATTCGCTGTTAGGATCTTCAAGAGCCTTAAGAGCTGAACCCTGGATGATTGGAGTATCATCTCCTGGGAATCCGTACTCGTTAAGAAGTTCTCTGATTTCCATATCTACTAATTCAAGAAGTTCTGGATCATCAACCATATCACACTTGTTCATGAATACAACGATGTAAGGAACACCAACCTGACGAGCAAGAAGGATATGCTCTCTTGTCTGAGCCATAACACCATCAGTAGCAGCAACAACGAGGATAGCAGCATCCATCTGAGCAGCACCAGTAATCATGTTCTTTACATAATCAGCATGGCCTGGGCAGTCAACGTGTGCATAGTGTCTCTTCTCTGTTTCGTACTCAACGTGAGCTGTAGAGATTGTGATACCTCTTTCTCTTTCTTCTGGAGCCTTATCAATATTTTCAAATGCAACAGCTTCACCTGTACCAAGTCTCTCATGAAGAGTCTTTGTGATAGCAGCTGTAAGAGTTGTCTTACCGTGATCTACGTGTCCAATTGTACCAATGTTGCAATGTGGTTTTGTTCTTTCAAATTTAGCCTTTGCCATTGTTTAAAATCCTCCTAATTAATTAAATAGAATATTTGTCTGCAAGCAGACTTCTCATAGCTGAAATCTATTATATTATCTTTTAAAGAATATTTCAACTATATTTTGAGTAAAAGCATAGTAAACCAATACTTTTATCTGAATTATACGGCAAATTTACATATTTATTATATACACAAATCTGCCTGATATATACCACTGCGAAATACAGTAACCCGTATTCCGCAGTACATTATATAATTAAGATAATTATTAAGTCATCTGACATCAGCCAGACACTTCTAACTATCATATATCACTTAAAGACTAATTATTTAGCTCTTGAAGCGATAACCTTGTCCTGAACAGACTTTGGAGCCTGCTCATACTTATCGAAGAACATAGAGTAGTTACCACGACCCTGTGTCTTAGAACGAAGGTCTGTAGCATATCCGAACATCTCTGAAAGTGGAACGAAAGCCTTAACCATCTTACCACCACTGATGTCTTCCATACCTTCAATACGTCCTCTACGTGAGTTGATATCACCGATAACATCACCCATATATTCTTCTGGCATTGTAACTTCAACCTTCATAATAGGCTCAAGAAGTGCTGGAGCTGCCTTAGCCATAGCATCCTTGAATGCCATAGAACCAGCAATGTGGAATGCCATTTCTGATGAATCGACTTCATGATAAGATCCATCATAGATATCTGCTCTAAGTCCAAGAACTGGGAATCCAGCTAAGATACCTGAGTTAGCAGCTTCTCTGATACCATCAGCAACTGAAGGAATGTATTCCTTAGGAATAGCACCACCAACTACTGAAGACTCACAGAAGAGAACTGGAGGTTCATTAATTAATACTGTATTCTTTGTCTCAACATCGAACTTATCAACGTTAGCTTCAAGTGGTGAGAAACGTACTTTACAGTGACCATACTGACCACGTCCACCTGACTGCTTAGCATATTTGCTATCGATATCAACTGGCTTTGTAAAGCATTCTCTGTAAGCAACCTGAGGTGCACCTACATTAGCTTCTACCTTGAATTCACGGAGAAGACGGTCAACAATGATTTCTATATTATGCTTTTTATTTTTCTCAATCGGAATATTTTCCGACAAATCATAGATGATCCCGTCAACTCTTGCACGGACATAGCCCGATTTTCCGGCACTGTCAAGAACCTTTGCGTGTTCGCCCTTTCTGCCCCTTACAACGGGAGCCATAACCTGAATTTTCGTACCCGTTTCATAGGTCATAATCTTATCGACAATCTGGTCAACTGTCTGCTGACGGATTTCCCTTCCGCAAACTGTACAATGCGGAACACCTATTCTTGCGTACAAAAGGCGGAGATAATCGTAAATTTCCGTAACCGTACCGACCGTTGAACGGGGATTCTTTGAAGTAGTTTTCTGATCAATTGATATTGCAGGCGAAAGTCCCTCTATGCTTTCAACATTAGGCTTATCCATCTGACCGAGAAACATTCTTGCATAGGAAGAAAGGCTTTCAAC
>ENA-ORPF01002208-ORPF01002208.1-human-gut-metagenome-genome-assembly--contig:-NODE-2208-length-13604-cov-7.567865_pt1 | contig 13604 bp, 9 predicted proteins | sample MGYA00242140_ERZ509070 | MGnify/ENA primary metagenome ERZ509070 (study PRJEB26280, sample SAMEA2338713) | human gut metagenome | biome: human gut; feature: human-associated habitat; material: faeces... | reverse complement strand
ATATGGCCTCGGCTGCCCTGACTGCAATACGTAATATGCCCAACTGGATACCTGCCCGTGAACACGGCATGCGAGTACGCTGCAAATATTCGGTTCCGGTACAATTCAAGATAGAACGTCCGAAGCCGGCTCCTAAGAAAACGCCACTTGCAACTGACACAATTGCCGCACCGAAAGACAGTCTTGGTACAGATTCACTGACTACAGACTCATTGAAAAAGATTGTATTACCAGGCGATTCCTTATTAAAGGACTCATTACGAATCAAACCCGACTCACTGTTACAGAGAGGCGACAGCCTATTACTCCGACCAGATAGTCTGACTGCATTGAACGACTCGCTTGTTGTATCCAACGATTCGATAGCAGCACAACCAACAACCGACCAGCCGGCCGATAAACCTAAGAAAAGAAACATATTTGTACGCTTCTTCCGCTGGTTATTCGGTATAAAAGATTAAAATTAAATTACAATATAAACAGACACGGATTTATGCTACTTTCTCTCAAGAGAAGCCTACATAAATCCGTGTTATTTTTTCCTGTAAGACCACTAGAAAATTCGTACAGAAAATAAAAAAACATCACCATGTTTTTTAGAAAAGAAAAAATACATTTTTATCGCTTCAAGTTAGAAAGCAAAACATTACCGTTAGCCACTGGATTCCAGCCATCTTCACCTTTCAACACCTCTTCCGGCTGATAAGCAGAAACATCTTTCAACTGTTTAGCGTACTGTACACGTGCAGAAGTATCTGCTCCTTCCCCCTTATTCTGATACTCCGCATAAAAGACAGTAGATTCATTCGACTTCTTTCCCCAGTTATTCCATCCGGCAGGTAAAATATGCTTACCCAATTCACATTGAATGAACACTGCTTGTGCATAAGGGCGCCACGGGCGTGACAGATACACTTCTTTTGCCTCATCGGCTCCTGTCAGACGACAATTCCAGAATACATAACCATACTTTTTCCCTTTATCAGTAGAAGGAGCTGTAACATAACCATTTCCTACACTGTGAATAGTACAGTCTTTAAACAAGGCAGTAGACCATCCAAAGATAAAGTCGACTGTTCCTTCGATATAGCATCCTTCATAATACTGACGACTGTCTTTTCCATACGTATAAAGTGTATCCTGATTTCCCAGGAAACGGCAGTTCTTAAAATAAGCACGGTCACCGTCTACAAAACAAGCAACAGCCTGCCCTACTCTTCCGGCCGTATTGGCAAATGTAATATTTTCGGCATAAAAATCAGGAGCATAGATATATACGGTAGATGAACCGGAAGTAGACATTTCCTCTCCGAAACAATTTTTCTTCGAAGCATAAGCGTCGTCTGTCAATACTGCTCCATCTTCTCCTATCAGAGAAATATTAATCTTTGACTCAGGAATAATCACTCGTTCTTTATATTCTCCTTTACGAACCAGAATCGTTGTACGCTTGTTTTTTCGAAAATCGGGAACAGCATTGATAGCCTCCTGCACTGAAAAGAAGTCACCACTACCATCCTTTGCCACTACATAATCGTAAAAACGGACATATTTACCTAACTCCGGTAACTGTTTCTGAATAGCTTCGGCAGCCAGTGCCGCAACTTTACGCGCACCATATATATTCAGGTGAGTATTATCCTGACGTCCCTTCGGACAAGCAGCATAGGTGTCAGCAGGAATCCACATAAATAGTTTTTTCGATCCTTCAACCCCATAAGATTCTACCAGTTTCTTAGTAGCCTGATTCAGATCAATAAAGCAGACATCCATTTCCTTAGCGACATTCCGCGGAGATTCCAGATATTTTCCATGAGTATCAATCAGTGTATCTCCTTCTACTACAGCCTCATCCTTTTCCGGACGAATATCATCGGCTGCCACAGCATCTGGATTTACACCAAAATTCCGACGCACGATAGAATTAAACAACACAGGAATTCCTCCTTTGGCACGTGTTTCACGAACAAATTTCCGTAAATTCTCATCGAAGGTAGTTCCCGGATCTGTATGACGTTCCGGCTGAGGTTTTTCATCATTATGTCCGAACTGTATGAACACATAATCGCCCGGACGAATCTTGTTGACAACAGTTTCCCAACGTCCTTCATCGATAAAACTTTTCGAGCTTCGACCGTTCATCGCATGATTCTCCACACGGACATCTTCTGTAAAGAAACTTCCCAAGACATGTCCCCATCCCCGTTCCTGATTATTACCTTCCAACGGTTTATTCGACATAGTAGAATCGCCAATCATATAGATTGTTATCACATGATCAGCTTTAAATGCTGATAAAATCAAGACAATCAGCGCTACTAATACTAACTGAATTTTTCTCATCTCCTTTTTATTTCTGTTTTACATTTAATTCTTTATTGAAGAAATCCAGAATCGCCTTCTGTATTTCTTTACTGCAAAAATGAGGCAAGTCGTATAATTTAGTCTGCAAGTGTTCACCGGCTCCCTGGCTATCCCATACTTTCCGCATAGTATCGTAAGCAGCCTCTACACCTTCTACCGGGAACAATTTATCTTTCTTGCCGTTAGTAAACAACATCGGCTTAGGGCAAGCAATAGATGCCACATGAGGATAATCCATATATCGGCGGATATTAGGAACCAGCATTGCATAAGCAGAACCACCTTTGTTCTGATTGTTTGTCATAGTCATCAAACTATCCGTAGTATTCATCCAGCAGACAGCAGCTCCTGCCTTCACAGCATCAGTAGCAGCCATTGTCATCCAGGCACGGTGAGCTCCCATAGAAAATCCCATAGTCGCCACTTTTTCTTTATCTACCTGTGGCAAAGAAGCCAAGAACTCCGCACTACGGATATCATCCCAGGCTATCAGACCTCCCCACGACATTCCCATTTGTAACAAATTGGCAGACAAAGCCTGCTGAGAATCGTAACGTGCATACTCTTTCCGACCGCGTTCTCCCCAGAACAAAGCATCGAGAGCCAATACAACATATCCGTTCTCTGCCAGATAATCGCCTACATATTGTCCGTCGTAACAACCTACAGCCCAGTTATCAGCATCCTTCATCACAATTTCTGAAACTCCAAACGGACGTACCATTTTTTCTTTTCCAATAGTAAAATGTGCTCCATGATCATGCAAAAGCAGAACAGCAGGAAATGGTCCTTTACCTTCCGGAACCAGCAGATAAGCCGGCACACGAGAATATTCTGAAACATTGAAAACAATTTTTTGAGCCTCATAACCTTTGCGCTTTTCTGTAGCTATAACCTTCATATCGTAAGGAGCAACTGGGGAAGCCGGCTGTATGCACTCCAGCAGTTTCTCACGTGCCTGCTCACGCCATTTGCCGAAATCCTTTTCAGGAGCATTTCCCCATGCCATCGGATAAGTCAGACTTTTTTTCAACTGCTCATAAAACAGAGGCATATCATTTTGTATTTCATAACCCGTGTAAGCCTTTTCTGCTTCTACTTTTTTAAGCCATTCTTTATACAACTTAAATAATTTCTCAGGAGCATATGTATACCAGGCATATCCAACACGACGTTCTAGTTTTACATCCGAAAGCTTATATACTTTAATGCCATCACGGTTACACATAAACGGAGTATTATCGCTCATCTCATAAAAACGTGACCAGATACGGGGAGCCTTCTTATCCTTCACGACAACCAAGTCGTAAGGATATTCATGATTGGCAGCTTTATCTTCAGGAATAGCTACCTTTTCTACACGCATACCTGTTATCGCAACTCTCTCAAACCAAGCCATAGCTGCTTTGACAGACTCAACCACTTCATCAGAAGGATGAGGTATTTCCATCAGCAATCGAACTACATCGCAGCTTTCACCAGCTGTCAGAGAGGCCAGTTCGAAAGTACGTGCATTGGTCGGAAGCAATGTATTATTGTCATGCTGTTGCCCCCAAACGGTCTTAACTCCATTCTGTACATATTGTGCTCGCAAAATCATATCAATACCCTTATTAAAAGCCTGATAGATTCTTTTGCGCATCGTATCGTCCAGCCAGGAAAAATTCAAATCACCTTCGTTGATATGCAAAAACAAACGTAATACTCCGGTAGTAACCTCATCGTTAAAGGTAATAGCATCTACATCCCAACCACGCCAACCTCCGTTTTTTTTCTGAGTTTTCAACAGATATTCCATCCCATCGAGTACAGCGTTCTTGTACTTAGTTGCTTTGGTTAGCGTATAAACTTGTGCCAGATATTCTATCTGAGAATAAGTATTCCGGTTATCAAGCGTACTACGGCGATGATAATCCGACAAAGTATTCAAGACAGAATCGGCAGGAAGCTCTGCCATCCAGTCAATATTTTTGGACCATCCTCCATCCTCATTCTGATAAGCAACAAAATTATCAGCAATCTTCGTATACTGCTCAGGCGAATAGCGTTTATAGTTCCGTTCTTTATGCTCCAGATTCCAATGGTGGATTCCATCATGTAATGCACTCATAGAAGGAACTGTCTGCGACATTGCATAACTGCCCACTCCCAGCAGCAAACTCATTAAATAATATTTTTTTTTCATGGCATGTTTACATTAAGATTGATTTGTTTCCAAAAATAAGCAAAATGAGAGGTGGAGAAAGGTAATAATTGTTCTAATGTGGTTATTATTTAACCAAAATCTCCACATATAATACATTCAAACATATTTTCTCCGTTAACAGACTAAAATATCTAGATGGTATACTTTCAGGCAGCATACAACAGCCTCTTTCTATCTGCCTCCCAGTCACTTCACATTTCCTTCCAAAACTGCAATAAGCGCCATCATATTTTTAATATACGTAGCAACAGAAATGCATTGTTGTCCATCTGTACAAGGATAAGGAGAAGTATCAAAATCATCCCCACCATCTTCCTGCTATAATCTTCCTTACCTAATAAATCAGGAGTCCACCCGCAACGATATGGATAAGAAGTTGAAGGCAGGTCAGAAAGCCAGTAACCTTGTTTTTTTTACCTGAGCCATCAGATTACTGATTTCTTTCTCTGTTACAAGGCGAGGACAATGTGTATAATATTTCGGTAACGGACACAATTCATCTGATAATAAAGGTGATTGGGAAAGCAACTTATTTTTATCAATCTTTTTCACTTCATCGAAATCCTTTCTCAACTGTTCAGAATTAACAAAAGTAGCAGAACTATAATGGGCAATTGTATTTTCTATATTCTGATCTATATAATACTTGCCATTATAAATATTACCTCCCTTCCGATGCACATACAATGGTTTTCCCGTATCAGGATCAATAAACCGAGGCACTAAGATTTCATCGGGATTGTCTGATTTACGATGCCATTTACGGAGTTTTGTTTCAGGCAATTTTTGAGATTCAAGAAACTTAATAGCAGCAGGTATCCCCGAAAGGAAACGAGTATCAGCTGTCAGCTTATAATATTCCATCATCTGATAAATCATACCGACAGTAGTACCCGTATTTACACTGCGTGGCTCATAAGAACGAGCATGGGCAGGCTTTAAGTCGGTCACCGTATACTGATCTGCCCATCCGGCATAAGGCTCTCCTTGCTGAAGAGTTATTGTAAGGTACATTACCCGCATAATAGGCTCCTTTATATTCTGAAGCCCCATAGCCTGATAGCATTGAATCAGGAAATCAATAATTTCCGGTGTTACATCATCGTTTAAAGTTATAAAAGAAGAATAGTCCTCCTTACCTTCAAAAGGATGATCGTATCGCAACGGATAACGCTGTGGCCAGCCTCCGACAGGATACTGACTTTCTAAAATAAAATGAATAACTTTTTCTAGCGGAGCTTTATATGCAGGATCATTTTTCTCTACATACATACGTAATAAAAACTTAGCAGCAGAAATAGTGCCCAAATCATCGTAAGTAGCATTACCATAATAATGTCGGAACTCTTCCAGACGCCAGCCACTTTTTCCTACTGTTCCATACCACTCCTTCAAGGAGTTCTCTCCAGCAAAGTCAAAGACGTAATTCCATCCCCCACATTCAAGTTTCCCCCATATTAAGACATTAGCAACTTTTTCGGCTGCTTCATAGTAAAACTCATCGCCAGTAGCGTGATAGGCATCCAATAACAAATGGACAATGACTTGCCATTGATATAGCCCACTATAACTACACGCTCCGCTTTCGTAGTTGTGGGCTCTCCCGAGGGGATTAGGGCTTTGCCCTAATGACCCACTCAAGGCGTTTCACCCCTGAGAACCCCGAGCAAAGAGTGACCCTCTCTTTGCAATCTCCGCTTATGGGTTACACCCCTAAGAACCCCATGCGGTTATAAGCGGACAGAAGCAATCAACATTATCCAACAACCCCAATCAATTTTCAAGAAAATGGCTACAAAATCAAGCATACATATCAAGCCTTGCAATGTTGCTTCCAGCATGCCTCATAACCGGAGGACACGCGAGTACATGCGCAATATTGCCAAGTCCAGAATCTACATCGTTCCCGGACTTTCCGCTGATAACGAGCAGTGGGTAAACCGGAACTTCGGCAGCCCCGATCTGCAAAAGCACTACGACAACATAAAGCGGATGGTAAAGGAGAAGACCGGCCGTGCCATGCAGGAGAAGGAGCGTGAGCGTAAAGGCAAAAACGGCAAAATCATCAAGGTGGCAGGATGCTCTCCCATACGTGAAGGAGTGATGCTCATTCGACCGGACACGACACTGGCGGACGTGCGTGAATTTGGTAATGAGTGCCAAAGACGCTGGGGTATCACACCGCTCCAGATTTATCTGCACAAGGACGAGGGACATTGGCTGTCCGGACAACCATCGCCGGAGGACAGGGAGAGTTTCAAGGTGGGTGACAGATGGTTCAAGCCGAATTACCATGCGCACATTGTATTCGACTGGATGAACCACGATACAGGCAAGAGCATAAAACTCAATGATGACGATATGACAACGATGCAAAACCTGGCATCCGATATTCTCTCAATGGAACGGGGACAATCAAAAGCCGTTACGGGAAAGAAACATCTGGAGCGTAATGATTTCATTATTGAGAAGCAGAAAGAGGAGATGAAGCGTCTTGACGCTACGAGGCAGTATCGGGAGCATCAACTGGAAAAAGCCAACCAAAAGATGCACGAGGCTGAAATAATCACCAACACCCTAAATGAAATGGCCATTCAAAAGGAACGGCAGAATGAAGAGCTTGACAGAGCTATCAGCGAGAAACGTTCTAAACTGAATAAGGAGAAAGGCAGTGAACTACTCAATGCCGCTGTCGGCTGGGCTACAGGCAGGTCAAAGGCTCTAAAAGGCGAAATAGAGGATTTGCGTCATGAGATTTCCACACATGAGGAAACCATCGGCCAGTTACAAGGCACAATCCGGACCATGCAGAACAGCCACCACCGTGAATTGATGAAGTTGAAATCTGAACATCAGTCTGAATTAAGCCGCAGGGATGCCGTGCATTCAGAGGAAACTATGAAACTTAAAAACCGGATTACATGGCAGAATCTGATTATTGAGAGTCTCGGCTTCCTTTTGCTCAAGACAAGCGAGATTTTTCGCAAGGCGGTACACGGTATCATCCGTTTGGCAAGGGATTATTACAAGCCACGTTTTGATACGGAGCAGGTAGCGGACATCAAGGGTGCACTTAACCTGCTCGGTGAAGACAAACAGTCACACAGAGCCGCCGGTGATTTTCTGTATTTCACGGCAAAGCGGAAAGGTGATTTTGACAGCCGGCAGCAAATCAAAGCCAGACGGGAGGTTACCAATGTGGTGGAGGGAAATTATAACCAGCAACAAAAATTGGGACGCTTAATGAGAAGATAACTTTGGCTATAATCCCCTTATCGGTAAAAAAGAGAACCATATTGCTCTCAAACGAATATATGGTTCTCTAATAAGGACTGACTTTACATAAGTACAAATTAGGGTACATTAGCTCACATCCAGTTCCATTCTGTCTTGTTCCCGTTTGATTTTGTTTGGCTGTCATCATAAACAGAGGTAATTGTTTCCACTTCTGTACCATGTTTTCTGTATTTTATATTAACGCATTTCACTGATAGACTTCTATCAGACCAATTTCATCTTCAACCGCCAACGTTTTGTCAGATATACGGGTAAAAGCCTCTCAACTAACCCTTCCACAAAATATAATTGGCACGGAAACTCCTTGAAGATGTACATCTTCCTCTTCGTCAATCACTGAATTAACACACGCTGCTAAGCAAACGAGCATACAAATAATGCACTAATTAGAAGCAGCAAAACCTTCTGTACCAATAAACAAATTTAGCTATTCCACGAATATTGGCAGAAGCAACTCTTTGAAATAATATAACTATCGAGAAATGATGTTCTTGCGATATTGTCCAGGAGACATGCCCATTTGCTTTTTGAAGAAAGTTCCAAAAAAAGAAGCATTAGGAAAATTGAATATGTCTGCAATTTCTTGTATATTTTTCTGTGTATTTTTTAAAAGAGAAATACTCTTCCGTATAATGGACTTAGACACCAAATCCTTTACTGTATATCCACATATTGATTTACATATGACAGAAAGGTATTTAGGTGAGAGGCATAATTTATCGGCATAAAACTCCACTCCCCGTTCATGCATATAATACTGTTCAATCAGCGAAATAAGCTTCAAGAACACCTCATTACGATGTCCCACCGCATTCTGATTGTTCACCAACTTACGATTATAGAGCGAACAGAGCCGATGGGTCAGTGCCAGCAGCAACAGTTTCTGCTCATACTGACGGAAAGTATCATTCTGAAGAAGAGTAGCATCAAGCTGCATCATATAACGGAGCAACTCATCCTCTTCGCCAGTCTGCCAAACATAGCAAGGTTCGGGTACTAACTGAGAATAAAGGTACATAGATACGACCTGATTCCCTAAAATATCACGGATAGGTTCAACCTGATACAACAAGAAATGCACCTCTAAATCGGGCGACTCTTCCATGACCTGAAACTCCGCTCCTTCTGGAATAAACAGTGTTTCGCCCGCAGAGGCTCGCATGACACGATGGCTCAAAGCAAAGACAAAAGAGCCTTGCACACACACTACTATCCCCACTCCACTGACCAGATAAGGAGTGTGAAAGAGGGCAGGAAAGGAGGAAATTCCTCCTTCCGAACTGCATATGTCATCTCGCCTGAACAAAGCTTTTTCTAATAATATAATACGTTCTTGAATAGTCTTCATAAGCACTTGTCTGTGCACATAAGGGCACATTCAAGCGGCTAAGATAGTAATTTTCTCTTAGGATAAGGCACAACCAGCACAAATATTGCGCAAGCCAGACATGCATACAGAGTCCAGCCGGCCATTTCTTTCACCGCCACCAGAGTGGCCTGCACCTGAATGCGTCCCTTGGCCGACAGGGCTGCCATGTTCACTGCTTCAGCTTTGCTTTTTCCCTGATAACTCATGCCACGCACAGTGCCCAAGAAGGAAGCGGATGTTTCCGGATTCAGCAAATCAACATCTTGTGCATAACGGGTGACGTAATTCTGCTGGCGTTCCTGCAGGGCATTGGTATAGACTGCAGCTCCCAGGCTGGGGGCTATAACCATACGTATCGTCATCATGGTACAAATCCATGATGACAGAAATTTATAAGGCATACGCTGGGTGGCATAGGTAGGGATGAGCGAATAAAGCATCATCATACCCGTGGAACGGATAATAACCGGATATTTCATCCGTTCATACAATCCGTCGGTCTGCACCTCAAAATACATGAACAAAGCCGCCATTCCCAGCATAATGAATCCTCCGGCAAAAATGTACTTGAAATGCACCTTCTTCATGCTAAGGAAAATCGTAATCATGCCCCCGATAAAATAACCAAGCATGGTCCAGTTGCCCAAAGAAGCATTCTGCCAGTTATCCAGTTTCATGCCAATGCCAGCAAACACATTGACAAACATGGCGCTGGAATTGAAAAACATCAGCAAAAAATAGAATAATACTCCCATACAAATGGTGCGCAACTTCAGCACGCCCACCAGATAATACGGACTGCGATGCGTGGATTCCATATAAAAAAATAAAGCACCCGTAAGAACTGCAGTAATCGCAGCCATGCGGATAGTAGGATCATCCCACCAGTCCAGCACCTTTCCATACACCATGACATATGTAAAACACACCAGCGGAATGCAGAACAAGGTAGCATTGCCAAACTGACGGAAATTAATGGGGAAACGCTTATTTTGGAAGCGATGGTATGGCATGGTTACGAAAATAACCAGGATACACACCAACAGCATCCCCATCATATAGTAATACACATACTGCCATTCATATTCATAAGCCAGCCAAGCAGTCAGCGATGTTCCCAGCTGTCCTAATATCATAAAGAACAAATAAATGCCAGGCTGCGCTATGCTTCGTTCAATATCAAGCTTATCCCACCCCTCACCGTCTACCGGCTCCAGTCCCGGCTTAATTTTCAAATAGGCCTCAATGCGCCCTGCATAAAGGATTAAGGTGAATAGGTTGACCATCATCAGTACCATGCGAAGGAAACCCATCAACACACTACAGAGAGCCAACAAAAAGATACTGTCGGTTTCAGCACAAATATAGCTGAGCACATACATCATGGAAAAACCGGCCAGACACATCATTTTTTCTCTTCGAATCACCACCAGCCGGTATAAAAATGGACAAAAAGCAGCCATCCCGATGGAGGTGGCAAAATTGGTAAAAGTGATATGTTCTGAGATGATACCCAACCCGCCCATCATCTCAGTACTGTTCACAGAATACACACCACCCACAGTAAGAATGGGGATGAACATCAACACCAATATCAGAATGCCCAACCACTTGGGCACCCAGTTGTAGAACGGATAATTTCTTGGATAAGAGGGCATAACATCAGAGTTTAGCTTTTACAACCACCATCATACCTGCAGCCAGGCGATCATTGTCTTCTTTAGAAAGATTGATAAAATCAATGCGAACCGGAATACGCTGTTGAATTTTTACAAAATTACCGGCAGAATTATCAGTAGGAACTAAAGAATACTTGGCTCCGGTAGCACCAGAAATAGCAGTAATCTTACCCGTAAACTCTTTATCACTTACAGCATCCACCTTTATCCTTACTTTCTGACCGATAGCCAGATTTTCCACTTGAGTCTCTTTATAATTGGCAGTCACCCACTTTTGAGTATTCGGCAAGATATATGTAATGGTCTGCCCGGCAGTAATGTATTGACCTTCCTCTAAAGCCCGACGTCCCAGCTTACCGTCACACGGAGCCACGACTACAGTATAAGACAGATTCAATTTGGCCATCTCCAACGCCGCTGTGGCACGCTGAATACCGGCTTCCACATTTTCACGACGATGCGAAACTTCATTCACACCGGACAAGGCTGCACTGCGCTGACGTTTCGTAGCTTCCAGTTTGCGTTGTAGAGCAGAATATTCAGTTTCAATCTGCTCCAGCTGTATGGGCGTAGCAGCATTACGTTTCACCAGATTTTCATAACGCTGACGGTCTTTTCCCAATTTTGCCAGACGAATTTCAATTTCAGAAATAGAAGCATCATACACCGAAGCCGTGGTTTGTGTCGTCTGAAGTGTGGCACCAATCACAGTAGCTCCGGCCAATGCATCCTTCAAGGCAGCCTCAGACTCCATCACACGGATCTTGTATTCACGGTCATCCAGTACCAACAGCGTATCACCTTTGTGCACTTCCTGATGTTCGGTGAAATAGATTTTCTTGATATAACCTGAAGCACGCAGATTAACCGGCGAGATATATTGCTCTATTTGAGCATCATTACTGGATTCTGTGTTTTTATAATCAAAAAACAAGAAAGCAACCTGAATAATTCCCCAAATTAAAATAGCTATACCAATTAGGCTTACCACACGCTGGCGGGTGCGCAATTTTTTCAATTTCTTAGCCTGTTCGTGATGTGTGCTCATTGCAGCACAGTTTTTATCTGTTGTTTCCATATGTTTTAAATTGATAGTTAATCATTGACTATGAATAAAATAATTGAGAACTTACTTCAGCAGACTTTCTACACGTCCAGTCAACTTCAGCAAAGCAAGGTGAGTTACACGATAGTTATAATGCGCACTGATATAATTGTTCTGCGCTTCGCTCATACGCATTTCATCCTGTAAAACCTCTGTCATGGAGGCAATACCCTCCCGATAGCGGTCAGATGTTACCTCATAGACATCCTCCGCCAAGAGATAATTATCCTTCTGTTTCTTGAAATTGCGTTGGTTATTCATCAAATCGTTCGTAGCGTTGACATATTGTGTCTCCAGATTCTTCCGCGTATTCTCTTGCGCCAAACGAATATTCTCCAGATCAATTTTCGCCTTGCGAATTTTATTCCTCTTATCCAATCCATCAAAAATAGGGACACGCAGTGCCAAGCCTAAACCATAAGAACGATACCAGTGATTGGAGGGTCCGGAATGAAACCAATGATGAAACTTATCCGTATAAGCCGTATACATCCAGCTGCCCGTCAATGTAAGTGAAGGAATGTATCCATGGGAAATCATCTTTTTCTGCCGTTCTGCCAAGTCACTCTTCGACTGAAGCAACTGAAGCTCATACAGATTTTCGGACAAGCCGGTCAATTCAATCGGAGCAATAGTTTCAGCATCCACCGGTTCCAGCGCTATATCTTTCTCTGCCGGATAATCCATCACATATTTCAGCATATTCAGCTGTTGAGCCAGCATGGCCTGTGCATTGTCATACTGTACCTGCAAGTTTTCCAGGTTTATATTGACACGCTTCACATCCACCTCCATAGCCATGCCATTGTCATAGAAAGCCACCGTAATGTCACGCAATTCCTCCAGACGCGCAATATTGGCTTTAACCAGCGTTATCTGCTCGGCCGTGACCTGTCCCAGATAGTACATCTTAGCAATCTGCATCATCAAATCCTCGCGCGCTTTTTCATAAGACAGACGGCTGATTTCATCCAATACCTTCGAAATGGAAAGTGCGGTATAAACCGTCTGATTATAGAGCGGTATTTGAAGTTGCAATCCGGCTGCGGCATTATACTGCAGCGTCTGGGTTACATTATAAGGTTTACCATAAGCAGAACCATCTGTTACGGACACTGGAGGATCGAAGTTGTCGTTAAAATTAGCCACTCCATTAATTTGCGGTAACAACTTGGCACGGTTTTCAGAAATAGCATATTTGCTTTTTCGAATCTCATTGCGCTGCCCTCGGAGACCCAGGTTTTTTTCAATGCCCCAACGAAGACAAGCATCCAAAGTAAGCACCTCTTGCGCACGGCTGCCCACTACAGCACCCCATGCAACGGCAAAAATGAACATCAGTTGTTTCATATCAATACTTTCACACTAATAACTGCAAAGATAGAGAGATAGCCAAATAGAACAATATTCACTTTTAAGGAGATAATATTCATTTTTGCCTTTTTCTAAAGATATTAATCCATAAATCCAATACATTAGTGTCCCGTTAAAATCGGGACGAATTAAATATTAATCAAAACAACCCTGGGAAAAGGGGATTTAATTGCTCTTTGACATCATTGAAATTAGTCTTATTGAACAACT
>ENA-ORPF01002200-ORPF01002200.1-human-gut-metagenome-genome-assembly--contig:-NODE-2200-length-13642-cov-2.108412_pt1 | contig 13642 bp, 13 predicted proteins | sample MGYA00242140_ERZ509070 | MGnify/ENA primary metagenome ERZ509070 (study PRJEB26280, sample SAMEA2338713) | human gut metagenome | biome: human gut; feature: human-associated habitat; material: faeces... | reverse complement strand
GCAGGAACACTTTCCGGTAATCCGATTGCGACAGCGGCAGGACTTAGCACGCTTCGCATTTTAAAAGAAGATACCTCGATTTATGAGCGCCTGGAAAAGAAGACGGCAAAGATCGCGGATGCTGTGCGCAAAGCAGCAGGAAACAAGGTTTGTGTCAACCAGATCGGTTCACTGATGAGCATTTTCTTTACCGGTGAAGAGGTTGTGGATTTTGATTCCGCAATGACTGCAGATGTGAAAGCATATGCTGCATATTTCGGACACATGCTGGACCATGGAATTTATGTGGCACCTTCACAGTTTGAGGCTATGTTTGTTTCCGACGCACATACAGAAGAAGACATTACAAAGACAATCGCTGTGATGCAACAGTGTTTTTAGCGCGACTCATATCATAAAATGCAAAAGAGATCATGATGGAATTTGGATATATTGGAATTAACTACAAAAACGCGGATCAGGATATCCGGGATGGCGTTTCTTTTACCGATAATGGAAAGATCGATTTTATGGAAAAAGCGGCGGATGCGGGAATCAGCCAGTGCATGGTGCTTTCTACCTGCAACCGCAGCGAAGTGTACTATCTGGTGCAGGATACCGAGGAACATAAAACGATGGAACGTCTGTATCGGGGTAATTTTTCGGCGATCTGTCTGGATGAGTATCTGGATTTTCGCAGCGGAAAAGAGGCGATTGCATATCTGTTTCGTGTGACCGCGGGACTTGAATCCATGGTACTCGGAGAAGACCAGATTTTAGGACAGGTAAAAGAAGCCTGTGAACTTTCCCAGACACTCGGATATACCGGAAAAGAATTGAATAAGATCGTAAGAGATGCCGTGACCTGCGCAAAGAAAATGAAAACGCAGCTGCATATCAGTGAGACACCACTTTCGGTCAGCTATGTTGGTATTCAGCAACTGAATGCGCATTTTGGCATCCGGGGGAAACGCGCACTTTTGATCGGAAGCGGTAAGACAGCAGTACTGGCGCTGCGTTATCTGTACGAGTACAAGGCAAAGTGTGTAACTGTCTGCAGCAGGACTTTTTCCCATGCAAAGGAACTTCTGGGAGAGTTCCCGGAATTAAATATTGTGCCATACGAAAAAAGATATGAGGCGATGAAAAACTGTGACATTGTAGTATCCGCCACCGCTTCTCCGCATATTGTCGTGCGCAGGGAGTGTGTAAAACTCACACATCCGATGGCATTTCTGGATCTGGCATCGCCGCGTGATATCGATATGCAGCTGAAGGATGTGACACTGCTTTTGAATCTGGACAGTCTGAATGCTATCGTGGCAAAAAACCAGGCAACGAGAGAACGGCTTGTGCAGCAGGGACAGGGCATGATCGAGGAAGCGTTGCAGGAGACGATCGACCGGTGTGGATGCGACGATAGAATCGTTGCAGCAGAGGTGTGCAGAGATCGTGGAGGACAGTTATTCTTATCTGAACCGGAAACTTGATCTGACAATAAGGGAGCAGAAGATCCTGAAAAAAATCCTGAAGGCTTCCCTGCATCGGCTTTTGCGTGAACCGATACTTGAGATGAAACAGTTGGAATCCAAAGAGCAGCAGGAAGAATATCAAAAAGTCGTGCGACAGTTATTTCAACTGGAAGAGTAGTTATGGGCTGATGTTCAAGGCAGAGAGGAAAAAGCATGCATTATAAGATTGGAACACGAGGTTCGAAGCTTGCACTTGTGCAGGCAGAATTTGTAAGAGACTGTCTGCAGGAGCATTATCCGCAGGATCGTTTTGAACTGAAAATTATAAAGACGAAAGGTGATAAGATTCAGAACAAAGCATTGTCCGCAATCGGAGACAAGGGCCTTTTTGTAAAAGAAATCGAACAGGAACTTCTGTCGGGAGAAATCCATTTAGCGGTGCACAGCATGAAGGACATGCCGGGAGAACTTCCGGACGGACTTTGTTTTGCAAAGGCATGGAAGCGGGAAGATCCGCGGGATGTACTTGTGCTGCGGGAAGCAAAATCACTCCAGGAGCTGCCAAAGCATGCGGTCATTGGAACCGGAAGCAAGCGCAGAGCCTATCAGTTACAGGCGATTCGGCCGGATATTGAGATTGTAGATATCCGTGGAAACGTGGACACGCGTCTGGCAAAGATGGAAGCACAGAAGCTCGACGGAATCGTTCTTGCAGCGGCCGGATTAAAACGGCTGCACAGAGAGGATGTCATTACCGAGTATCTTGATCCAAATGAAATGATTCCGGCAACTACGCAGGGAACACTTGCCATTGAATTGCCGACGGATGCGGCGGAACTTTTGGAGAAGGTCAATGCATTATCCGATGAAAAGACCGAACGCATGACACGTACGGAGCGCCTTTTTCTGGAGCAGATCGGAGGGGACTGCCACATGCCGATCGGCGGATATGCAACGGAAACGGCGGATGGACGCATCTGCCTTGCAGCAATCTTTGGAAATGAGGATGGCAGCAGACTGATCCGCTGCAAGAAAACCGGAAATGATCCGGACGACGTTGTACAGATTGTTGTGGATGAGATGAAAAGACAGCTTTACGAGAACGGTATATTTATGATATAATTTCGGTAAATTTTGCAAGCGTAAAGGCGGCAAAACATACAATATGGAGGAATAAAATTATGTTAGACAGCGCAGGAATATGCATTCTGGGTACAATTATCGCGTATCTGCTCATTGTACTCATTATCGGATTTCACTATGCACGAAAGAATGAATCAGCATCGGACTTTTATCTGGGAGGACGTAAGCTTGGACCTCTGGTTACTGCAATGAGTGCAGAAGCATCAGATATGTCAAGTTATTTGCTGATGGGATTGCCGGGACTGGCTTATTTATCCGGACTGGCAGATGTAGGCTGGACCGCGATCGGTCTTGCAGCCGGAACGTATCTGAACTGGCTTTTGACAGCAAAGCGCCTCAGAAGATACACACATGTAACAAAGTCATTTACAATACCACAGTTTTTCTCAAACGACGCTTCCGTTATTCTTCTCCAACCGTTACCGTGATGAGAAAAGAATCCTGTCCGTGATTGCAGCAGTACTGATTATTATCTTCTTCGTACCTTACACTGCATCCGGATTTGCGGCATGTGGAAAATTATTCCACTCACTGTTTGGAATTAACTATATGACAGCAATGATCATTTCCGCAATTGTTATCGTTGCTTATACAACAGCAGGAGGATTCCTCGCTGCATCTACCACAGACTTTGTACAGGGAATTATCATGACAATCGCAATTGTGTTTGTTCTTGTATTCTCAACGATCTCTGCCGGAGGTGTCGGAGCCGTGATCGACAATGTACGAAATCTTCCGGGATACCTTTCCTTTACACATACTTATGTAGAGGCAAGCCAGAGTGCAGAACCGTACAGTGCATTAAAAATCGTATCCACATTGGCATGGGGACTCGGATATTTCGGTATGCCACATATTCTTCTTCGTTTCATGGCAATTGAGGATGAGAAGAAATTAAAGGTTTCCCGTCGTGTTGCATCTGTCTGGGTTGTCATTGCCATGGGTGTTGCAATCCTGATCGGTGTAGTCGGAAGACAGATGAGCGCAACCGGACTGATTGCTTCACTTTCCGGTTCTGAGACAGAGACAATTATCGTAAAAGTAGCACATTTACTTTCTACATACGGTGCATTCCCGGCAATTATGGCTGGTCTGATCCTCGCAGGAATTCTTGCAAGTACCATGTCAACTTCTGACTCACAGTTACTTGCAGCATCCTCAAGTGTATCGCAGAATATTTTGCAGGAGGCATTTCATTTGAACCTCTCTAAGAGAGCAAGCATGATTGCTGCACGTCTTACGGTAGTCGTTGTTGCAATCCTTGGAATTGTCATTGCAAGAGACCCGAACAGTTCCGTATTCGGAATCGTATCGTTTGCATGGGCAGGATTTGGTGCCGCATTCGGACCGGTTATGATGTGTTCTCTTTTCTGGAAGCGTACAACACTTCCGGGAGCAATCGCAGGAATGGTATCCGGCGGTGCGTTCGTATTTATCTGGAAATACCTCATTGCACCAATGGGCGGTGTATTTGCAATCTATGAACTTTTACCGGCATTCATCGTTGGTATCGTAGTTATCATCGTAGTCAGCCTTCTTACCAAGGCTCCGAGTCAGGAAATCCTTGACGAGTTTGAGCAGGCAAAGGCATCACATGATCTGGATTAATGAAAATGAAAAAATGGTGGTCGATTGACCACCATTTTTTTTGCGCGTATTTATGAGCGTGTATTTATTTAGAACTACTTTTGGAGGGATCGGTGTTGTGGATTCCTTCAATGTAGTGGACCAGTCGCATGATAAGTTCCTTTTCTTCAATTGTGAAGTCACTGATCACAATTGTTTCTTCATTATCATTGCCTAATAAATAGTCAGTAGTTGTGTGAAAGATTCTGCTTAATGCAAGCAAATTATCAAGACTTGGCTTGGAAACTCCCATTTCCCAGGCATTTACGCCAGATCTGGTTACCCCCATCCGCATCGCAAGATCTGTCTGAGTCATCCCGGATCGTTCTCGTAGATCGTGGATGCGTTCATATAAAGAATTCTTCATTCAAATATCTCCCCTTACCATAAAAACAGACACTTAGCACCTTACAAAAAAATAATTATGTGCTTTATTCTTAGGCTTTATGTATATTCTATAGGATAAAAAGAAAATATGAATAGTCAGTAATGATAACGAACGGTTGACAAGAAATTGATTTCTACAATGTAAAATAATAATAATCATATATGATAAGCAATAGTTGACAAAAGCGAAAATAGTGATATGATGAATAAGATTAAAACTGAAGATTTTAGTTGTTTATACATAAAAAGGATAAAGCGGAATGAAAAGGGCATTAATCGTTACCACTACAAGTGGATTTCTATCGCAATTTGAATTAAATAATGTCAGGCTTCTTCAGGAAAGAGGTTATCAAATACATTACGCTACTAATTTTGGCGTACCTATATATGAAGTACAGGATGAAAAACTTCGTAATATGGGTGTCGTATTACATCATATCAGTATTGAAAAAAATCCATTCAAAATTAAAAAAAATATATGGGCATTGCGCGAATTAATCAGAATTATTGATCGGGAAGAAGTAGATGTCGTACATTGCCATAATCCAAACGGTGGAGTATTGGGGCGTTTGGCAGCTGCTTTAAGCAAGAGAAAGCCATATGTGATCTATACTGCACATGGTTTTCATTTTTTTCAAGGTGCACCATTGAAAAGCTGGCTATTTTACTATCCGGTTGAAAAATTTCTGGCAAGATTTTCGGATGTGATTATTACGATTAATCATGAGGATTATAGACGTGCGGAGAAGTTTCGTTATAAAAAACAGGGCAAAGCGGAATTGATTCCGGGTGTTGGTGTAGATCTTCAGTTGTTTACACCTATGGGAAATAATCAGGGTGACAAGAGAGATATTCTACGGAGAGCGTGGGGAATACCAGAGCATGCATTTCATATTGTGTCTGCAGGAGAATTGAATGACAACAAAAATCAGAAAGTTGTTATTGAAGCAATCGCAAAATTAAAAAATAAAAATATTTATTACAGCATATGTGGAGAAGGAAATAAGCGCAAGGAACTGGAAAATGAGATTGTGCGTTGTGGATTATCTGAGCAGGTTTTTCTACGAGGCTATCGAAACGATATGGCTGAAGTGTGGAAGACAGCAGATTTATCAGTATTTCCTTCGATTCGGGAAGGCATGGGCATGGCAGGACTTGAAGCTATGGCATGCGCGGTACCACTTATTGTAGCAGATAATCGTGGAACCCGGGAATATATGATAGACAGAGAAAATGGATGGGTTTGTAATGCTGATTCTGCAAATGAATTTGCAGAGGCAATCACATTTTTGTATGAAAATCCTAGTGAGAGGCAGCGGCTGGCACAACGCGCAATAAGTACTGTAAAAAAATTTTCATTGCAGCAGACGGAAAAACGCATGCGTCAGATTTATGAGAATCTGCCGGTGGCTGATCAAAGTATTGTAGAAAGCAGTGAGTCTCTGCCGATGATTTCTGTTATTATGGGAGTTTATAATCAACAGGATATTGATGCCTTTGAAAAGTCGGTTCAGTCGGTGCTGGCTCAGACATATAAGAATTTTGAATTCATCATATACAATGATGGATCATCAATTAAAGAAGTAAATACGTATATCTATGGACTTAAGAACCGTGATACCAGAATTCATGTGATCGGGTCGGAGACAAATCATGGTTTGGGGTATGCGCTCAATCGATGCATTGATATTGCACGTGGAAAATATCTGGCGCGCATGGATGCCGATGATATTTCTTATCCGACCCGGTTTGAGGAAGAAATCAATTTTATGGAAACACATCCGGAATATATGTGGTGTGGTTCCAATTGTAAACTGATGGACGATGATGGAATATGGGGCGAAGGAGTACGTCCGGAAAATCCGGGAACAGAGGATTATCTGAAGTATTCACCTTATATACATCCGACTGTCATGTATCGGGCAAGCCTGTTTAAGAAAGTAGCAGGATATGCTGAAAGCAAGAAAACACTTCGATGTGAAGATTATGAACTTTTTATGAGATTGTTTGGATTGGGATATAAAGGCTACAACATTCAGAAAGTGTTGCTAAATTATCGGGTGGACCGGAAAAAGTATCATACACGATCCTGGGTCAATCGATTTCGCGAAGGGCAGGTGCGGTACGAAGGTTTCCGGGGATTGGGAATTTTGTGGCCAAAAGGCTGGTTGTATATTTTTCGGCCGATTGTAAGCAAAATGATACCATCTGTACTGACTGCAAAGACAAAGGAGCGTATTGCAGAGTTGTAATATGACTGAACAATAGATAATGAGAGACAGAAAAAAAAGACAGAAACAGAATCCAAGAATTGAGACTTACCTTGAGATATTAAAACAAAACAATCTATTGTACAAGGCATCCAAGCAGTGTTTGAAACAGTTAGATGAATCAGACAAACAGATGTATGCCGTTTGTTGGGCTCCGGCATTAGTAGAATATGTTATGTGGGTACTGTCAGAAGCCTTGCAGGATAAACAGGAACGATTATATTTTTTGGCTAGAGATGCATATCCCATGTATCTGATTGCACAACAGATCGTTACAAAATTTAATCTCCGGATAGAAATTCGATATCTGCGTGTGTCACGTTACTCTCTTCGCATTCCGGAATATCATTTGCTGGGAGAAAAATGCCTGGACCGCATTTTTCTGTCAGGAATCGATGTAAGCCTCTATCAAATTTTGAAGAGAGCAGAGTTGAGCGAGGAAGAGATGTATCAGGTAGAAAAAGAAATTCATTATCGCAGGCCATTGAAGCAAAATCTAAATCCAAAAGAAATTACAGAACTAAAAAAACAGGTTCTGGTTTGTTGCCGGGAAGGAACAACTAATTTGCTGGATATGATTTATATACATTCCAGGGACGCTTATGCGAATGCTTTTGGATATTTGAAACAGGAAGGCTTATTGGATTCCGTTCGATATGCAGTGGTTGACAGTGGATGGGTAGGAACTATTCAAAAAAGTATCCGGACATTGTTGGCACAGGAAAAGCCCAAGATACACATACAGGGATATTATTTTGGATTGTATGAATTACCGGAAGAACGAAATGGGTGTACCTATAAGGCTTTTTACTTTAGGCCTGAAAGGGATATTCGACGTAAAGTAGAATTTAGCAACTGCTTATATGAGGTGATGTACAGTGAACCGTGTCCGATGGTAAAAAAATATGTGTGGAATATGGAACAGTATCAGCCTATATTTTCGAAAGTGGATAATCCAAATAAAGATAATCTGAGTGTAAATCATCAGGTATTGTTGTTTTATATGGAAAATCTGATGAAGTTAGCAAAAGAGACTGATATAAAAAACTGGTATAGAAATGATGCGAAAGAGCTGGTACAGCAATTGTATCGAACGATTATGGCAAATCCGAATAAATGGGAAGCACAATGGTATGGAAGCCAGTTATTTTCCGATGATCTGGCAGATGATCATATGAGATGTATTGCCAATGACTTAAATCAAAAGGAAATAAGAAATTTAAGGATCAGTACAAAACTTCTGATCATGGCGGGAGTTTTACATCGGGAACTTCATGAGAGCGGTTGGATCGAAGGAACAATTGTGAATGCCGGGGAACATATTGCATCTAATCTGAGAGGTGCCAGGAGGGCAAAATACGTTACGTATTTGAGGAAAAGTCTTAAAGTAGGAAAAACAAAAGAGGTTTGAAATGTTTGAAGCAGTTGGAGTTGCGGTAGTAAGCGCATGCATTTTGCAAATAATATATGAGAAAGTCGGTGGACAAAATACGGTTGCCGATTATACAGAAGAAAATAAGGCTTTCCGACAGGAAAAGGAGCAGGAGGCAAAATCTTATGCTGCAAAAATCGCACCATATCTAGAAAAAGAAAGTGCGGCACATGAAGATGATCCTGTCATACAGGTTGAGAATCTTACGATGCGTTTTCGTATCGCGACAAATAATGTGTCTGGAATCAAAGAGTATATGATACAGACCTTACGCAAGCAGATGTCCTATAAAGAGTTGTTTGCGCTAAATCACATTAATTTTAATGTTTACAGAGGCGAAATTGTAGGAATCATCGGAACGAACGGTTCCGGGAAATCTACTTTACTAAAGATTGTGTCCGGAGCGTTAAACCCTACGGAGGGACAGGTGAAAGTAGATCCGGGCAAAGTTCAGTTGCTAACACTGGGAACCGGATTTGATATGGAATTGTCTGCCAAAGAAAATGTTTATCTGAATGGAGCCATTATCGGGTATTCCAAAAGCTTTATCGATGAGCATTATCAGGAAATTGTGGACTTTGCGGAACTGGAAGGATTTATGGAAGAGAAAGTAAAAAACTTTTCTTCCGGAATGGTATCACGATTGGGATTTTCTATTGCAACTGTAGCAGGTGCTGCGGAAATACTTATTCTGGACGAGGTCCTTTCTGTTGGAGACGAATTTTTTCGTAAGAAAAGTCTGGCAAGAATCAAAGAATTGATTCATGGCGGATCAACGGTGCTTATGGTTTCGCATGGAATGCAGACAATTATTGATAATTGCACAAAGGTTGTCTGGATCGAGCAGGGAAACATGCGAATGATCGGAGAACCGAAAATTGTGTGTCAGGCTTATCGCACACAGTATAATCAATAAATTTACATTTGGTAAAAAATCTGATTTCAGATTTTTTATATAGAAAACTCACATTTTCATACGTGTATGATGACAAACCTGCAAAAGCAGGCGGAAAGGAGACTATTGTCATGAAAATGAAGAAATTAGCTGCACTTGTATTAGCAGCAGCCGTACTTACAACAACTGTAGCACCTTCAGTGGCTACACCTGTATATGCAGCAACTGCTGAGCAGACTGCTACAGATGCAACACCAGAGCAGGAGGTTGCTGTAAAGAAACCTTCTAAGGCTACTGTTACAGCAAAAGATGATTCTGTAAAGGTAACAATCAAGAAAGTTGCAGGAGCAGAAGGATATCAGATTCAGTATTCTACATCAAAGAAATTTACAAAGAAGACTACAAAGTCTAAAACAACCAAGAAAACTTCTTACACAGTAAAGAATCTTAAGAATAAGAAAACTTACTATGTTCGTGTCCGCGCATACAAGCTGGATGCAAATGGTAAGAAAGTATATTCTAAGTGGACAACTGTAAAGAAAACAACAACAAAGTAGTTTAATCTTAGAAAAATGTGAGTTTATGATCGGAGTCAGAAACTGCTGGCTCCGATACCTTGACAATAGGAGATATATTTTTGAAGAAAATAAGAGAAGAGTCCGTAAAAATGTTTGTGGCATTGATGTTTACATTGCTGCCACTGTATTATTCGGATAATTATTACAATATATTAAATGACAAAAAGGATGTTTACTATTTATTTGCGTACATACTTATAGCGGCAGTTGCATGCAGTCTGATGATCAGTCTGGCAGTAAGTATTTATAAGAAACAGGGAAAGGCATTTGTATGCAACATATGGCAGCAGGGCAATGCGTTGGATATTGTAATGATCGTGTTTGCATTACTGGCTGTCTGTTCAACCATCTGTTCGACGGATATACGTACATCATTATCCGGAGAGAAAGCCTGGGGAGTTGGAACGTGGACCATTCTTGTCAGTGTATTGGTATATTTTGTGATTTCCAGATGCTATACCGGAAAAAGCGATATTTGGGTGTATTTGTATCTGGGTTCCTTTGTGGTACTGGCAATTGGTGTGATTGATCGTCTAGGCTATGATTTTTTGATCATGCATGATGAAATTCCTCTTCAGTACAACATATTTATATCGACCATCGGAAATGTAAATTTCTGGGCGGCATATTTGTCCATGATAGTTCCGTTTTTTATGCTGGCAACAATATTTACACGAAGCAGAGTACGCAGAGCGTGCATATATTTCTTTCTGCTAGTGGCATATTTTAGTTTGTTTATTACACTTACCAACACAACTTATATCGGTATCGGGATCGCTGTATTATTTGTAGTCTGGTATTCTTTCCAAAAAGTAATTCGGTTGAAGAATTTTGCAATCAACGGAATCCTGTTTTCTGTGGCAGGTATGGTAGCAGAGTTTCTATGGAAACATCCGTATACACCGCGCACAATCGATACGGATACGGTTTCGTTGATTTTGTTGCAGCATCGATTGTATTTTCTGCCGGGCGTTGCAGGAGTTGTCATTCTTGTGGCACTTTTGGGAGCAGGTACATTATCCGAAGACAGGAAAAAGAAACTGGATTGTTTGGTTGAGCGTTTTTGTGGAAAGATATGGATTGGTCTGATTGTTATCGGAGTAATTGGAACCATATATTATCTGGTTTGTAACTACAATCTGGAATTATTTAATTATCGAGGTTCCATCTGGTATTTTGTATTCCATGGTTTTTTAGATGGAAATCTGTCTCAGAAGTTGATTGGTGCGGGACCTGCGTTATTGGATACTGTCACACAGGCAGAAATTGCAAAAGCAGATTTTTACGTGGAATGGAATTGGCTTTATTGCACAGCACATAATGATGTACTTGAATATCTGGTAACGATGGGAGTGTTCGGAGCAGTTTTAAAGATACTTATGTATCTTTTGCCATATTACATGTATGCAAAGGGCAAGGAAAGAAAACCACAGATGGCAGCTGTTCTTGCAGCCTTAACCGGATTTATCGGACAGGGCCTGTTTACCGGACCATATATATTGACATATGTGATCTATGTCATTTTTCTGGGCGTGTTGGCAGCTTATTACAGGATGGACAAAACAAAATGAACAGAAAAATGAGTATGAAACAGTTTTGGTTTGTTCTGTGGGAATTAACCAAAAGAGAATTGAAAAGAAAGTATGCAAGAAGTTTTCTGGGAATCTTATGGAGCTGTGTTTATCCGTTAATGCGTATGGCATTGGTTGTTGTATTATTCTCGACTATCTTTAACAAGGGGATTGAAAAATATCCAGCTTATTACTTTGTAGGATTTTTGATCTTTGAGTTTTTTGCTACAGCAACGCAGACATCATTGACAACATTAAAGGATAACAGCAGTCTTCTTATTAAGTCGAAGCTTCCACGTGAATTGTTTGTATTATCACGTGTACTTACTGCATTCGTCAATTTCCTGTTGGGGTGTATTCCTTTTGCAGCAGTGCTTGCGTGGTATCGGGCTGCGGTAACCATATATTATTTTATGATTCCGGTTGTGCTTTTACTGTTATTGATTACCACAGGAATGTCTTATCTGGTTTCCATTTGGTTTGTGTTTCAACGGGATGCAAGGAATATCTATTCCAACTTTATATTTATTCTGCGATTCTTCGTGGCGATGTTTTACTCTGTAGACTGGGTTGCGGATGGTGTCAAATGGGTCATTCAGCATAATCCACTTTATGCATACATTTATGTGATGCGTCAATGTGTGGTCTATGGCCGCATGCCGGAAGGCATGTATATAACACAGATGTTTGCATGGGCAATTGGAATGTTTGGATTTGGAATTCTGATATTTAAGAAATATGAAAATGAAGTAGTGGAGAGATTATAGTGGAGAAGTGTCAACAAATGATAAGGCGTAAAGCGGATGAAATTCAGCAAAATATGTTTGTAATCCATCAGTTGGTCTTGCGGGATAAAAAAAGGAGTCTGTCTTCCACGTTTATGGGCGAATTGTGGGAAGTTATCAACCCGCTGATCAATATGGTGGTGATGGTTCTGATATTTTCTGAAATGTTTGGTAAGGGTTCATCAGGAGTATTTCCATTATATGTTCTGACGGGAACTACATTATATGGACTGTTTAATTCTGGAACGTCAATGTGTTTAAGTGCATTGATGGGAAACAAAAGTTTTCTGATAAAAACGCAATTGAGTAAGAATGTATATGTATATCAAAAAATATTGGTAGCTTTTCGAAATTTTTTGTTTTCTTTATTAATTTATGCATTTGTCATTGCTTTATATAGAATCAAACCGAGTTTGTCATGGCTGCTATTTTTCCTGGATATTTTACTTATGTTAGTTATGATGTTTGGCATAGGAAAAATGCTTGCAGTCATTAATGTAACATTTGCGGATATTACGTATTTTTATAAGATCTTTACATTGTTTTTGATGTATGGTTCGGCTATCTTTTATCAAGTTGACAGATTACCGCTAACGATGCAGAGGGTCATGACAATATTAAATCCACTGTATATTGTAATTTCTATTGCAAGAGAATGTATTATGGAGAGATCGTATCCGAATTGGGAACTTTGGATGATTTTGAGTTTGTATGCAGGGGGATGTTATGTAGTTGGGACAATTTTCTTTAATCGAAAGATTGCGGATATAGTTGCGAAAATGTAGTAAAGGAAAGGCAAAAATAATGTGTAATAATAAAATAACATTTATAATTTTAGTGGATGATGGAAATGTTAGCGAGCTTGAGGGGTGTATTAACTCTATAGAAAACATTCCTAAAGGAAATTATATGATTTGTATTTGTGATAATAGATCTGAAATTAATGAGGATAATATAACAGAAAATTATGATGTATTTGTGATTGAGAAGAATGAAATAGAAGTTATAAAAAATATTTGTAATGAAATAAATAGTGATTATGTGCAGATTTTGACAGCTGGGGATCGAGTGTCTATAGATTGGTTATATGATATTGAAAAAAATGAACATTCAGATATTATTATTGGATCTCAGATATATAGAGGATCAACAGGTGAATTTATTTATAATTTGTCATCAGAAGGGGTATTTAAAAATGAAAATACAATAGATGATGTACTGAAATTTTATTTTTTGTCAGGGGGAGAAGATAGATACATAAGAGAAATCGATAATAAAGTGATTTCAAGAAAAATTATGTTGCAAGTTCTTGAAACTGTTAAGCAAGAAAATAATATGTTTCTATATTGGGAGATAGGATTAAAAAGCCTTGTTATGGCTGAAAATATTTCATTTGTTGAAGATGGATATGTTTCTTATGACATGAAAAATGATTCAAAAATTTTTGAAAAAAATTATGAAGAGGTTTTATTAGAAGCATCTGACTTTATAAAGAAACTCGAAG
>ENA-ORPF01002188-ORPF01002188.1-human-gut-metagenome-genome-assembly--contig:-NODE-2188-length-13673-cov-4.020341_pt1 | contig 13673 bp, 7 predicted proteins | sample MGYA00242140_ERZ509070 | MGnify/ENA primary metagenome ERZ509070 (study PRJEB26280, sample SAMEA2338713) | human gut metagenome | biome: human gut; feature: human-associated habitat; material: faeces... | reverse complement strand
CATTGGATGTAGCAATTAGAGGCAAGGGTGCATTCCGTAGATTTAAGGATAGGCTGTACGATTTTGACCTTCAGGAGAAATGGTATAAGTACAGGGATGATTGCTATGAGCAAATAGCAAGAGACTGGTGTGAACGGTTCGGGATAGAGATAGAGGAATAGGTATGGCTGGGACAAATGATATTTTAGAAGTTGCGAAGATGACAATTAACGCATCGATAAAGTGCAATACGGTTCGAGGATTTATTGGCTGGCACAGTTGCGATAATATTTGCATGGATATGCATGATGTATTGGATATGTGCGAAGATGCTTTTAAGCGGGAAAGATATCAGGAATCTCTTGAGGCAGATACATATGTGCTTGTTTCGGGCGTGAAATTGGCTTCTTGTGCAGATAGCAGTTCCGGTATGCTGACGGATGTAATAATGCGTGCATTTGAACTAATAGATTTATCTACACAGACAATTGCCAAACTGGATGCAGCAATGAGAAAACATGCGCTGTCATTGATTATAAAGGAAGCAAAGAAAAAAGCATTTGACGGCTGGGACTCATGGCGCTATGAATTATTGGGAAAGGCGGTTTGTTTGTGTGATGAGAAGTTGGCAGTAAAATTGGAAAAGCTTTTGGATGTATTCTTAGAAGATATTGAGAATGATTATACGCCGGAATACAAAAGGCAGGAAGATACAATTTTACGTTATAAATTGCATCGACATTTAAAGGGGGCAGACGCAGTTAAGGACGAGTTATATGCAAATCTACATATAAGAGAAATACGCATAATTGCAGTTAAAGATGCAACAGATGCGAGGAATTATAACGAAGCAGAAAAGTTGTGCCTTGAACAGATAAAGAAAGAGGACGGTCGCTTTTACAGAAACATTCCGGAGGATTGGAATAATATACTGTTTGATGTTTATGTGCAGTCAGGCATAACAGATAAACAGATTGAGCAGGCAAAGAAAATATTGTTCCTGGGGAATGCAGGATTCTGGGATGTTTTAAAGCGGCTGTACCAAAGCTTGGGAACATGGGAAAGTCAGAAGCCAATTATACTTAAAGAATTAAAGCAATGCAAATATTCAGTATGTTATCGGTCTGTATTGGTTGAGGAAAACGAAAAGAAGTTGCTATTAGAAGCCGTTACAGAAAATCCATATAATTTGTTCTATTATGCTCAATTTCTTGTAATGGATTATCCGAATGAAATTTATGAATTGTGTGCAAATTACATAAGAGAACAATGTGCGCAGGCAACAGATAGAAGATTATATAAGAAAGTATGTAAGGACTTATTACAGTTGATTAAGTGGAAAGGAAATGCTACTGCCAAGCTGCTTGTGGATGAATTTAAGGCAACGTATCCTAGAAGAAGTGCGTTATTGGACGAGCTGCAAAAGGTAGAGAGGAAATTGTAAGTGTTACTTGGCTGTTGCATTATTTGCAATACCCACTGAAAGCCATCGGAACCCACTATGTTTCTTGGTACTAACAACAACAGAGAAAAAGGATTCTCCACATAATAAATGTCAAAAGAAACATTGTAGATTTGAAAATTGAGGCGTTTGGTACTGTTATTTTACTGTTGTTTTTTGCAAGTGGCTTTGCAGTGCTGGCAGTGATGCGGATATGCATTGTTTTATAAGGATTTCAGTATAAGTGAAAATGTTTCTTGTAATTTACCCAAATGGATTCTATAATAAAATCGTGGTTGGAAAGGGATTATGAACTTATTGCTTTGGGTAGTGTCAATTGGCACGCCAAATCAGGGAAAAAAGAGGTAAAGAATCATTTTCAAGCCAACGGAACCATTTATAATGATAAAAAATCGTTCATAAATGATCGAAAGCTGAGTCGAAAATTGCGGTACTAAAATGGTACTACATTCGATTTGAACGAAATAGAATAGGAACAAAAACACATATTTGCAATACAAATATGTATAGAAAATCAATGAAAAACAATATCATTCACATCAAACTTTGCGAGTTTGAGTAGATATTTTTGTACATTTATAGTCCGCGAAGCCAGTAAAATCAAGGCTTTGCGGACTTCGTGCTTCTAAGGTGGTAATAAAATGGTAATGTTTTTAGAGCCGAAACTGAAATTTCATTCTACAAAATTTGCGATAGGCGAATGAAATAGATAGAATGTTACCAAAGGACATTGCAAAGTATTTGTGGTAATGGTGGAAAAATTTAGCTATTGGAGATTGTGCTTAAAGTATGCCTGCAAAGGGATATATGTCAGCCCGAAGGATTTGATGCGTATGGGCATCCATTCGAGTTATTTCATCTGGATATGGAAAGGATAGGTATAGTGCCAAAGAGGGCGCCCGCTAAGATAATAGATTTTCGGGCACACATAGAGAATAAACATACTATCGATTAGTCTGATGAAAAATAGCAGAAACATTTGACGTGACATATGAGGAATCTTTCGCGTTTAGTGGCGGAATCAGTATTGATTAAGACATAAAGAAATTGGTAATAAGGAGAGATGGAATATTATGGCAAACGAAGAGATAGCTAGTCAGGTGTTGGATTATTGGTTTGCGATTGAGTTCTTGGGGCAGGACTCTTATGATGTATGTACTGAAGAATCCAAACTTGTTCGAGCATTAAAAACATTTAAAAAAGCTGATCAGTCTACAAAGAATAAGCGTAGGCAAATCTCTGTTTTTGAACTTGTAAATAGCGAATCTGACATATATTCTCAAATTGTGAATCAAGCAAAGGAATGTGATATGACGATTTGGGGAAATCTGACATTCTATATTGGCAGGGGGTCTAGACAGGCGTGCATAGAAAAACTTGCTCAGGAACTTGGTGCAAAGCTAGAGCAGGAGGAGAGAAATTCAGAGTATATACCAATACTTAGTTTTCAGTGCACTACGAACGGAGCTTATGTAGAACATTCACTTTCTCTCTCTACTGTTATATGGGCAATATCTCAGGTAGAAGGAAAACAAAACGGAAAACTATCTGATCTGTTATCAAGTAGGGCGTATTCTGATACGATAGAACAGTTGGAAAGGGAGTTCTTTGAATCAGATAATTTCAACGAACAAGAGGCTATAGAGGAGGCGTCTGTTAAGGTGAATTCGGAAGGTATGCCAGTTTTTGCTGATGATGCTATAGTAGCTTCGAAAATTATGAGTATACATTCTGAAATTGTTAAAATGTATGGAAAATTTTTCCCGGAGAATGTGATTGAGGAAAGAAATGGTTTTAAATATCAGTTGTTTAAGAATTCAAAAGCTAAAGATAAATACGACGATGATAATTATATGGGATTGAGCCATGATTTCTTTTCTAATGATCTGAAGATGGTCAAAGAATCCATAGAAGCAGGAAAAGATGATTTTTCAACAGGTATGTTGTCTAACCTAATTGATTATATCTGTGCACCTCATGATGTCTTAGAAGAAAGACAACGTCATGATTTCGTCAGACCTAAAGATAAAGAGGTATTTTATAAGGAAATAGCCGAAATTCTCAACATGGAGAATGCTCCTCTTGGTAAATGGCCGTCCAGGTATATGCCTGCGTTAATGCAGCAGATTGCTATAAATATAGCAATATCAAACCGGCAGAGAGGAATATTTGAAGAAAGTGGGAATGTTTTTTCTGTGAATGGTCCGCCCGGAACTGGTAAGACGACACTATTAAAAGAGATTATTGCAAATAATATTGTTGAAAAGGCCAGAGCTCTCAGCCAATACGATACACCGGATGATGCCTTTGAAGGTGTGAAGTTTGTGTGTGGCGAATTGAATGGGGCGTATGCACAGTATTATCCGAAGTGGTTTAGGTTCAAAGATGAACATATTGCTGACTTTGGAGTGCTTGTTACATCCAGCAATAATACGGCTGTAGAAAATATAACAAAGGAACTCCCTCTTGAAAAAGGGATTCTTGATAATTTAAAAATTGTTTCTGACGGAAATATGCCAGATAGTCCGGAGAAGGCTCAACAATTAAGAACGATCTGTAAGATGTTTTCTACTTCTGAAACAGAGAAAAAATTAAACGTTTATCAAAAAGATACTAAGCGACAGGGTGAATACCCAGAGATATATTTCACTGGGTATGCAAAGAAATTTTTTGGAAATGCAGAAAAGGATGCAGATGCATGGGGAATGGTTGCTGCTCCACTTGGTAAAAAATCTAACATAAGTGGTTTTTACTATGATGTTCTGAATCCAATTTTGCAGGACTTCATGATAAAAAATGCTGACATTGAAGACAGAATTCCTGAATATAGAAAAGCCAGAGATGCGTTTTCTAAACAACTGGAAGTAGTTAGTTCTCTTCAAAGTCAACTAAAAAGTTACGGCGATATTTCTCTTAAAGCACATCAGTTATGTGCTTCTTTTGAGCAAATACGAGCTAAAAATATTTCTTTGATTATTTGTTGTGATGAGGAAATTAAGTCTTTTGAAAATCAGATAGTTTATACAAATACTGAAATAAAAAAAGAAGAAGACAATCTCAGTAACTTTACAACATTATATTCAGAAGCTGATTTCAAATTAAAAGAGTCTGAGAAAAGGATGAAAGATTTGTCAGAACAGGAAATTAGTTATAAGAAACAAGCTTTAGATGTGGAAAATTCTGTCGGTTTCTTTACAAAAATTTTTAGAAAAAGCAAATATCAATCTGCGCTTGATTTGGCTGAATGCTTTAGATTGAAGGCACAAGAATGCACGATTGCTGTTAATCAAGCCTCACATAAAATTGGCGTAGAAAGAGCGCAAGTCGAAAAATACCGTATTGATAAAGATAATGCTTTACAACGATTACATGAGTCAAAGGAAAGACTCAAAAAGCTAGAGGGAAATAAGTCTACTACTCAGATGAGAATTCTTCGGTTGAAGGGAGAAATTAATAATGCACAAGTCAGAGCTGAAGCAGCCAAGTCAGAATGCGAAAGAGACTTAAGGGAATATCTTAGTGCTGGAGATATGAAGACAGGCAAAGTTCTGGATGATACATTTATTGAGGATGTTCTTTCTAAGAATGATAAAGTATCTACTAAAGCGCAGATTTCTAATCCATGGTCTACGGAAGAATTTAATCGAGAAAGGGAAAAATTATTTTATCTAGCCCTTCAAATGACAAAGGAGTTTGTCCTAAGTTCTAAGTCGTGCAGAACAAATTTGTGTATTTTAGGTCAATATTGGGGGTTTAGAACAGAAAATGATACAGATAGAATCAAATTCCATAAGCAGGATAGAGAAGCGATGATAGCCTCATTATTCCAGACATTGTTCTTGATTACACCGGTTATATCTTCTACGTTTGCTTCCGTTGGAAGATTATTAAGAGATATGAAAACACCGGGGTGCATAGGCACACTTGTAATAGATGAGGCAGGGCAGGCTCAACCGCAGATGGCTGTTGGTGCATTATACAGAGCGAGGAAAGCTATAATAGTAGGCGATCCAAAGCAAGTGGAGCCAGTGGTAACAGATGATCTTAAGCTCTTGAAAGAGGCGTATTCAGAACCTGTATTTGCAAACTATAAAAACAAGTCATTATCGGTACAAAGCTGTGCGGATATAATGAATCCTTTTGGTACTTCCTATGATAACGGAACGGATTATCCTGATTGGGTTGGATGTCCGCTGCTTGTACATAGAAGGTGTATTTCTCCTATGTATGAAATATCGAATCGTATTTCATACAATGGAATTATGAAGCAACAAACCTTGCCACCATCAGATGGTAAGGTTGAGTCTTTTATTTACGAAAAATCGCAGTGGATAAATGTAACTGGGGTTGAAAACGGACATGGAGATCATTATGTAGCTGAACAAGGTAATGTTGTCTGCGAAATGGTAAATGTTTCTTTCCAGAAGGCAATTAAGATATCAAAAATGCAGGTTGACACCAAGCCAAGTCTCTATATTATCACTCCTTTTACTACTGTGGTGAGTGGATTACGGAAGGCAATTGGTACATATGCAACTAGAAACAAAAACTCTGCTTTAGGGGTTAGTACATCTCTTGATGAATGGTTATATGATAATATTGGTACAGTTCATAAATTTCAGGGAAAAGAGGCAAACGAGGTGATTTTTGTTCTCGGATGTGATGAGTCGCAGAAAAATAGATATGCTGTAAAAGGTTTCGTAAATAGCAATATCGTTAACGTGGCGGCTACCAGGGCAAAATATAGGTTTTACATGGTAGGGGATCAAAAGGTTTGGGGAAAAAATGAATATGTTAACGAAGCCAAGTCTATTATGGATAGGTTACTTATAGAGGATGCGGAAGAAAATAATTAAGCTCTCCTGAGTCACATTGATCAATTTCTAGAACATCATTATATCTGTTTCTCAAACAGGAAAGAGCCAAGATAGAGAATTAGAATGTGAGTTAGGAATAAGTTGATTCCATGTTTTAGATAGGGATGAATTTACTTTTACAAATGAGGCGGAGAGGTTGCTCTATCCAGAAAAATTCTTGTTGCTGAATCATTATTTTTAACGTAAGCGATGAATAACATACCGTTCCAAATTTAATTGAAGATTTGGGATAATACAGTCAATAAACAGTAAACGACTACTTTATCTATTTTCAGATCTGGATGCGGACGTATCACTCTTCTTTTCTTAAGCAAAGGTAGCCGTTTACGGTGTTTAACTACTTTAGCTAACAGGAGGAGCAGCTTATGCGTAATAAGAGAAGAACAGACGAAGAATGGCTGTCATTAATTCAGCAATGTCGCAGCAGTGGATTTTCTGACCGTGTCTGGTGTGAGCAGAATGATATCTCTATCAATACGTTTTATAATACTGTCACAAGGCTGAGAAAGAAATCATGTATGATTCCGGAGACAGACAGGCTAATCGTGGATGCCACACATGAAATCGTACCACTTTCCATTACAGAAGAATCGCATATACCGATATCGAATCCAGTCAGACTGCTGTCAACAGATGCAACATCAGAGGGCGAAGCACTGACAGTTATCATAAACGGCTGTAAAGTTGCAATCAATAATCATGCAGGCAGGGATGTGATCTATCATACGATATCTGCCCTGCGGAAACTTTGATCGGTGATCTGTCCAGAGTACAGAAAATCTATCTGGTTACAGGAAGGACTGATATGAGAAAATCCTTTGACGGACTCATGGCAGTCATCCGTGACAATTTCCAGATGGATCCGTTCTCCAATGCGGTCTTTCTGTTCTGTGGACGCAAAAAGAATACGATGAAAGCCCTCTATTTTGACCGGGATGGATTTGTACTCCTGCAGAAGCGCCTGGACAATGGAAAATTCCAATGGCCACGCAATGCTTCAGAAGTCAGACCTCTGACAAGGCAGGAATTCCGCTGGCTGATGGAAGGACTTTCCATTGACCAGCCGAAAGCGATACAGCCTGCGAAAGACAGGGATTACTGATTTGTGCAATATGTAGATTTTGAAAAATTTTTCTACAGCCGGAGCAGGCTGTTGACGGAAGATATCCACAGATGTGAAATCATGGGGTGCGTTGTCCGGGGATAGTTGAGCATGACATCATCATGATGTGCATAACTTTACGGAAAATCCCGGAAACTGGCTGATTTTGAGAAAAAAAGGAGCTATCTGGCTTTCGGCATAATGCCAGTCTGATTTTGGACGGCATTTGCAACCATGCCTTCCTTTTCGTACAATAAAGGTAACGAAAAAAGAGGGAGGGATTCACCGTGGATTCAAAGGGACAGGACATACTTTTTAACAGTGAGATGAATCAGAAGGACCTTATGATCCAGATGCTTTCTGAACGGTTAGATGAAAAAGACGAAACCATCACAGAACTGAAGGAAACCATCAATGAACTGAAAGATACAATTGCCGGTCTCAGGGAAACACTGGATGAATTCCAGCGGAAACTCTTTGGTACAGGCAGTGAGAAGACAAAACAGGATAAGAAAACGGAAGAAACTGTGACAACAATCGTCAAAAGCCACAAACGGACAACACGCAAAGCGAAAGCGACACGTGAAGACCAATATGGAAATCTTCCGATCCATAAGGAAGTCATCCCCCTGCCGGAAGAAGATAAGTATTGTCCTTATTGTAATTCCAAGATGGAGTATGTGACGGAAATGTTTGTCCGTGAAGAACTACGGATCACCCCGGCAAAGGTGGAACGAATCCACTATTATCAGGAGAAATGGCAGTGCCCGGAATGCAGAAAAGATGGTGACGGGACATTTGCTGAATCCAAGATACCTACAGCATTGATTCCACACAGCCCGGCTTCCCCATCCATGGTCGCATATGTTGCAATGGAAAAGATCGGCATGGCAATGCCTTACTATCGTCAGGAATTTCTGATGAACCAGCTGGGATTTACCCTGCCACGGGAAACCATGGCGAACTGGATCATTTATACGGCAGAAAACTATTTCTATCTGATCTATGATCGGCTGCATGAAGAACTTTTAAAGCGGGACCTGGTACATGCAGATGAGACAACATGTCAGGTGCTGCGGGAAAAGGGACGTACGGCGGAACAGACCTCTTATATGTGGTTATATACAACCGGAAATGATGGTCTTACACCAATTGTCCTTTATGATTACCAGCCAAGCCGGAAAGGATCCTGTGTGCAGGAATTTCTGGAAGGATTCCATGGAATGGTACAGTGTGACGGATATCAGGGTTACAACAGGCTTGAAGATGTCATACTGGTCTGCTGCCTTGCACATGCAAGACGTAAGTTCTTTGAAGCAGTCCCGGCAGCCAGACGTAAAAAGTTGAAACTTCTGGATGTTAACTCTGATGAAGCGATCGAGGATACCGGTCTTCCGGATGAAGAGAAGCTGGAACAGCTGCTCCCGGCAGAAATTGGACTGCTGTATTGCAATAAGCTCTTCTACCTGGAGCGCACATTAAAAGAACTGGAGGCAGAAGAACGAAAACAACAAAGAACCATTCTGGAACAGCCTGTATGGGAACAGTTCTGGAACTGGCTTGGCACACTGCATCCAACTGGCGGAAGCAAGCTTGGGAAAGCGGTGAACTATGCCCAAAATCATCATGATACCTTGATGAACTATATGATAGATGGCCGGTGTGAAATTTCAAACAACCGTGCGGAACGGAAAGCCAAAAGTTATGCCGTTGGGCGGAAAGCCTTCCTGTTCCATACATCAGAAGCTGGAGCTGGGGCAAGTGCGGTAATGTACAGCATTGTGGAAACAGCAAAAGCAAACAATCTGAATATTTTCCAATATCTCTATATGGTACTGCTGTATATGCCGGATTATATGAACTCGTCCGCAGGTATAGAACAGCTGATGCCATGGAGTGAATTTATCAAAGAGCAGTGTTCGGGGATCATTGATGTGGAGTCCACTGTCCCGGAAAACAGAATTCCCCTGCCATGTAGATAGCAGGGAAAACCTAAAGTAAATGGTAGTCGTTTACTGTTTTGGGTAGGCGGTGTGTTATTCATCGCTTACCTCTTTTCTATCCATATATCGTTAGACTTAATAATTTTATCCGCTTCCTTTAACGCTGTTCGCCTTATAAACTCACTATACGAAGCATAATTCTCAATAATTGCGGCCCGTTTTAATTTATCCAATTCTTCCTCGCTAACCCTAATACTCATAGAAATTGTTTTGTTCATTCCCAAGCCCTCCTATGCTCAAAATTATATCATTTGCGTGCAACATTTACAATACAATTCTCCACGGAGCAACACGCAAACAGCCACCCTTCGCCGCAAATTAACGCTAACGAAAAGTGGCTGTATATTATCATCTCACAAATTATTCTTCATAATTTCCAAATAATTCTCCGGAAATCCAATCAGATTCAAACCAATGTCATCCCTATACTCATCTATCACAGTTTCCACTGTTTGGATCAAAGATTTTTTACTGCTTTCATCTGGAAGTCTTTTCAGTAAAACAAGCGTATATGCAAATAATGAGTTATTCTTTATCTCCGGATGCTTTTTCAAAAATGATGACGTAAATTTTGCCGGAGGATTGAAATCCGTGTTATACACCCTTGCTGCATGTGCACATTTATTTCGTAATACTGACAAACAATGAAGATGATTTTCTAATGTATCTCTTCCAACACCAACCATATGAGCAATGGCATCTTTTTCTGAATAATACATAGAACTGTATAACTTAGACATATTAGAAAAAGACATTAATTCTACAATAACCCACAACGGCATTCTGCTGGAATATTTTATCTTGTGATGTTTCACAATCAGACTATCTTTGTAATAATTTTTCTCCCTGCTGAAATTTTCCATAACTTCCTTGTAACCCTTTTTGTTATAGAAATTATTTTCATCGTAATGTTGATCATACGGAGCTTCCGTACATTTGGCTATTGAAAATCCATATGCTATCTGCGTCCTATAATATACTTCTGCCTTTTCGATATATCGCCGAAATGTATCACGCAATATTTCATCTACTTTATATAAATGATATACCGTTTCAAAAGTAGTTCCTTCAATATAGTTACTACCAGAAAGCTCTTGTCTGAATTGCAAAGCATAACCCGTAAAACGATAATAATTTACTCTTTTTAATATATCTTTTGCTTTTTCTCTATCAGCGACAATCATCCCGTGAACTATTAACTTATCTAACTGTTCATCAAAGGTCAATGGTTTTTTCAAATCCATAAAATCTCTCCTTAACGTAAAAAAGCTGAGCACACGACTCAGCTTGGTCCCCAATGTCCAAAAGACTTCGGGCAACTCTGTTACATATAGTATATTCAAAACTCAGAAAAATTGCAATAGTTTTTATATTTTTTCCGCATTTCCATCAATAAAAAATCTACTACATTGCCTGCAAGTAGTCCCTTACTACTAGGGAATCCTCCCAACACCTTTGCCTTTATCCCACTTCCGGCCACGAGCCTTAGTAGTCTAAACCGTAGTAATTCCAATGCTTTCTGCCATATTCTGCCCTGTGTTGCCCCAGTCTGCGAAGGTATGCATTATCATAAAACTGGAGTGCCGTGGCAAACAAATAATATTTTTATCATGTATCTAAAACCTCTCTAAATGCTTGATTTTACTGTATTTTCGGCACTTGCAACAATTCTGCAATATTTCTATGACAGTGTTTTTGTTCACATTTTTAGCATATTTTGGAATAACTTTGCATAACTTTTCCTTCGTTTGGGCTAAATACTGGGCTATTTTCAAACCTTTTAGCCCACAACCTTTTTCATCTCTTCTAAGGCATCCTCAAACTGTAAATGAGTATATGTATTAAGTGTAACTCCTATATCTGAATGTCCCATAATATATTGTAATGTCTTTGGGTTCATTCCAGACTTTGCCATATTAGAGCAGAAGGTGTGTCTGCAAACATGAGGTGTGATGCAAGGCATTTGTATTTTGTAAATACTGTTATACTTCTCACGGATATGTTGGAAATACTTTTCCCAATGTAAAGCAACCATAGGCATATCATTCTTGTCTAAGAATAAAAAGCCACTATAACCATCTATCATAGGCTCAATCTTTGGATGCTTTCTATTCTGTATAATCCTACGAAAACAATCTGCAACATCTTCTTTCATAGCAGACTCAATTTCGTCCATCTTGTCCGCCACTTTAGCAATCATAGCATCAATCTGTTTCTCCACTTCAGCAGTAAATCCATCCGCCTTACTCTGACGTTCTTTAAGAATTTCACCTAAAGCTTCCGCTTTTTCCTGACGCTCATCTACCAAAGTCTGAAGTTCCTGTGCTTCGTTCTCCTTTGTGTCAAGTAAACTTTGCAATTGTTTTGCACGTTCTCTGAATTCATCGATTTGATTAAGTAAGAAATCTTCTTTACTCACAACCTCTACTGTCCTTTCCTGAATATGATTGATTGACTCTTCCTGCATCTTTTGCAAAACCGTTTCCATCGGTTTTTTTACATCCGCCCCTTGTTCTTTCTGCTGAAGGACTTCCTCGGACATTTTCCCCTGATGCATGTCTGCCATACTGTTCCTTTTTGGAACGCTGTCTTTCATATTCGGTGTCTCACGTCTTTGTACCGACGCATTTCCATATATCCCTTTGCGGTGATTTTTCGCTATCTGCCTACGCAATTCCAGCAATAGACCCGCCATCACAATTCCTCCATCATGGTATATTTATATACCTTATTTAATTTATTTTATCATTCCTTCAGCACTTTGTAAATGAAAAATTGGCCTGTCACATACAAAAAGCCCCAACAACAAATACTAAATTTGCGTTGGGGCTTTTCTATATAATCTTTTTAATCTATATCAGATTATTTACCAGCGTAAAGAGTTACTAACTTCTTCAAATGATCATACTCATCCTTAGAGTTCTTCTCAGCCTTTGCAAATAACTCAGCAGCTCTCTCTGGGTTGAACTTAGCAAGAGATGCATAACGGTTCTCACCCTTTAAGAATGCCTGATAATCACCTGTTGGCTCCTTGCTGTCTAATGAGAATGCATCTTTGCCTTCTGCAGCAAGTGTTGGGTTGTAACGGAAGTTGAACCAGTATCCAGACTCAACTGCTAACTTCTCCTCGGTCTGAGCCTTGCTCATACCCTTCTTGATACCATGGTTGATACATGGAGCGTAAGCGATGATCAGTGATGGTCCCGGATAAGCCTCTGCCTCTGCAAGAGCCTTAACACACTGATTCATATCAGCACCCATAGAGATGTGTGCTACATATACATAACCATAGCTCATAGCGATACCAGCAAGATCCTTCTTCTTTGTCTCTTTACCGCCTGCAGCGAACTGTGCGATTGCACCTGTAGGAGTAGACTTAGAAGACTGTCCACCTGTATTTGAGTAAACCTCAGTATCGAATACCATTACGTTGATATCCTTACCGGATGCTAATACATGGTCTACACCACCGAATCCGATGTCGTATGCCCATCCATCACCACCGAAGATCCACTGAGACTTCTTAGCGAGGAAATCCTTCTCTTTTAATACATTCTTGGAAGCATCGCATCCGCAAGCCTCTAATGCTGCTACTAACTTCTCTGTAGCTGGTCCGTTCTCGATACCGGAAGCGAATGTATCATTCCACTCCTTGATGGCATCCTTAACATCAGCCTTATCTGTGTTAGCTGCGATCTCATCCAACTCGTTCTTTAATCTGTCACGGATTGCTCTCTGAGCAAGTAACATACCATAACCAAACTCTGCTGCATCTTCGAACAGTGAGTTAGACCATGCAGGACCATGACCCTTCTTGTTTGTTGTATAAGGTGTAGAAGGTGAAGAGTTTGCCCAGATAGAAGAACATCCAGTTGCATTTGCAATGTACATTCTATCACCGAATAACTGGGTAATTAACTTAGCGTAAGGTGTCTCACCACATCCACCACAAGCTCCGGAGAACTCAAGTAATGGCTGACGGAACTGAGATCCCTTAACAGAGTTAAGTTTGAATTTCTCGATAACATCTTCCTTATCCTCAAGAGATACTGCGTAATCGAAGTACTTCTGCTCATCCTCATGTGCCTCGAATCCGGTCATTGTGATAGCCTGTACCTTATCAGGACATACGTTTACACAAGAACCACATCCTGTACAGTCGAATGCGGAAACAACGATTGCGAACTTGTAACCTGGCATCTGGTTGAGATCCTTCATCTGCATTCCTTCCGGAGCCTTAGCTGCCTCAG
>ENA-ORPF01002186-ORPF01002186.1-human-gut-metagenome-genome-assembly--contig:-NODE-2186-length-13686-cov-3.766268_pt1 | contig 13686 bp, 15 predicted proteins | sample MGYA00242140_ERZ509070 | MGnify/ENA primary metagenome ERZ509070 (study PRJEB26280, sample SAMEA2338713) | human gut metagenome | biome: human gut; feature: human-associated habitat; material: faeces... | reverse complement strand
TCAGTTGGATAGAGTGTTTGGCTACGAACCAAAAGGTCAGGGGTTCGAATCCCTTCGAGCGCACCATTTTCGGGAAGTGGCTCAACTTGGTAGAGCACTTGGTTTGGGACCAAGGGGTTGCAGGTTCAAATCCTGTCTTCCCGACCATTTGATTATAAACGTTGTTTTCAACGTTTTTTTTGTTTTTATAATTTTATTTCATTATAAAGTTGTTTTAAATTTTCTTTTTTGATTTCAAAGCCTGTTCCATGGTCATATGTATTTCCAAATTTATTTTTTTGTTTATAGAATCCTACTTTAAAACATATGTTTATCATACCAATATCTATTAAATATAAAAACTGTTTAATACTTTTAATTTTATAAAACTTTATATCTTTGTAATAAAAATAAACTTTTTGATTTTCATATTTTTTTGAGGCACTTATGTACGCCAAATATTTAATCTTTGTGTTTATCTTTTTTTCTATTGTGTCAAAATCCCAAAAACAGTCCTTTTCTATTAGTTTATAATCTTTATTATATATTTCTAAAATTATTTTTTGTTCCTTATAATTGACATTTAATTTCATATAAATATTGTTGATTTTTTTATAATTTTTAGAATTTACTCTAGCATATAATATTTTGTATTTTTTATATATTTTGTCTGGTATTCCATATTTATCTTTTAAGATTTTTGTTTGATATATGTACTTTCCATCTGGTGCGGCGCTGAATAATGTTATATATGGACGTGATTTTTCTTTTATATTTGTTTTAATTTCTATTCCTTTATAGTCTGCAATCGGTAAATTTTCTCTTTCTTTGTTCAGCTTATTTTCTAAGGTAATGCCTACATTTCCATTTCCTCTTGATATAGATTCAATCCAACCTCTTTTTTTGATATTGTCAAATTTTAATTTTAAATCAATCATTGTATCTAACATTTTGACCTCCTTTTTTTTATTATTCGAAAAAACATTTATTTTTTATTAATTATACATATATATTAATAGGTGATTTTTTTGAAAAAAATTTTCTCTTTTTTATGTTTGCTTTGCTTTCTTTTCCCTTTTTCTGTTGGTGCAGATTCTTCAGCTTCTAGTATTGTTATGGATTTGGATAGTGGTAGAGTATTATATGAACACGATGCTTATAAAAAATCATTAATTGCTTCAACTACTAAAATTATGACTGCAATAGTTGCTATTGAAAATGGTCATTTAAATAAAAAAGTAACTGTAGGTAATGAAGTTTTATCTATGTATGGTACTAATATTTATGTTGAAGTTGGGGAAGAGATGAGATTGATAGATCTTTTATATGGATTATTATTAAGAAGTGGAAATGACGCTTCTGTAGTCATTGCTAAGGCAGTTGCAGGAAGTGAAGATAAATTTGTAAATATGATGAATGATAAAGCTAAACAGCTTGGGATGACAAATACAGTTTTTCAAAATCCACACGGTTTAGATGAAAATACGGAGAATCATTCTACAGCTTATGATATGGCGTTATTATCTCGATATGCATATGGTAATAAAATTTACCGTAAAATCGTTTCTACAAATAAATATGAAGTGTCTACGGGAGAGAAAACTTATCTTTGGTATAATCGTAATCAATTGTTAAATTCTTATAAATATTGTACTGGTGGTAAAAATGGTTATACTCCACGAGCTGGCAAGACTTTAGTAACGACTGCATCAAAGGAAAATTTAGATTTAACTATAGTATCATTAAATGATGACGATACCTATAACAATCATCAAAATTTATATGAAAAAATATTCTCAAAATATCATAACTATACAATTATTGATAAGGATAAGTTTTGTGTAGAAAATAATCTTTCATTAAAAAATGCTTATATTAAACAATCTTTTAATTATCCACTTACTGATGTAGAAGTAAAGCATGTGACTACTATGCTTCATTTGTATACTGGTGAGACCGCTGATAAAATAGGGGTTATTAAAGTATATTTATATAATGACGAAATTGGAAAAGTTTATATATTTAAGCAAGAAAAAAAGAAAGAAAAGATTTCTTTCTTAGAATGGTTAAAAAATTTATTTTGACGATAATCTAAAGAAATTTATACTTGGACGACAAAATAGTCTGAATCCATTTCCATTGGTTCCAATTCCACTTGATATATATAATTTAGAATTTTTTAGTTGATAAAATTCATTTACATATTTTTGAGCGCCTTCTTTTCTTATTATTCCGCCTATATAAGGTAGCAAAATTTGTCCATTATGAGAATGACCTGCTAAAAATAAATCGGTGTTATAACTTTCTAAAATATTATCGACCGAATCTGGTTCGTGTAGTAATGTAATAGTATATATATCTGAATTATGTGTTGGTAAAGAAAAATATTCATATCCTTTTTCTATATTGATTGTGTTGTTTGTGCTGCTACTTAAACCAATCAATAGGATTGGAGTATTACTGTTTTTATATATTAATTCATAACTATTATTTAGAATAGTAAATTGACTTTGATTCATGATTGTTGTAAATTGAGTTGAATCTTCTTCTCCAGCAATTGCGTATTTGCCGATAGTTGATTTTATTTTTTTCATTTGTTTTATTAACTTTTCTTGTTCATTTGATTTTAATTTATAGTTTTTATTAATCAAATCTCCTGTAAATACTACTAAATCTGGGTTACGTTCATTAATTTCTGTTACCAATTTTTTTATATCCTCTATAAAAATTGTAGAACCATAATGAATATCTGAAATTTGTATAATTTTTAATCCATCAAAATTTGATGGTATTTTATTACTAATTATTCGTTCTTCTTTTATGGATATTAATTTTGAAGATATATAAGTTGTATATAAATAAAAAAGGGTAAAGATTATAATAAATGTGAAAATGATTTTTAAGCATTTCAGTACTATTTTTTTTCTGAGTTCTCTATTTTCTTCTTTTATAATTTCTTTTTGTTTTTCTTCATTTTTTTCTGTACGTGTTATCATCTTACCACCAATATCATTGTATCATAATTTATGTCAAAGTAGGATAACTTGTAATTAAAATGTTTTTTTCTTTACATTTGAAATTTTATGTTACAATAGTTATGGTGATGTAAATGAAATATGATGTTGTAATTATTGGTGCTGGACCAGCTGGATTGTTTGCGGCTTATGAACTTATTACCAATAATAAACAATTAAAAATTGCATTAATGGATAAAGGACCAAGGGTTAAAACTAGATTTTGTCCTATGAATAAATATAAAACAAAGTGTGTAAATTGTAATCCTTGTAAAATTTTATCTGGTTATGGTGGAGCGGGAACTTTTTCTGATGGTAAATTGAATTTTATACCTAGACTTGGTAAAAGTGATTTATTTAAATATATGAGTGAAAGTGAAGCAGAAAAATTAATTGATGATACAGAAAAGATTTTTACTAAATTCGATATGGATAGTGATGTCTATCCTAGTAATGTAGAAGAGGCTAATGAGATTAAAAGAAAAGTTGCTATTCAGGGAGCAAAATTGCTTTTGATTCGACAAAAGCATTTGGGTAGTGATCATTTACCAGAATATATCGAGAATTTTAGTAATTTTTTAGAGGAACATGGTGTTACTTTATATGAAAATACGGATGTGAGCGATATTATTTCTTCTAAAGATGGTTATAAAGTTGTGTATGGCGAGAATAATCTTCTAGCTAAAAAAGTTATTGTTGCTCCTGGTAGAACTGGTGCTAAATGGATTCAAGAATTAGCTGATAAGTATCATATTCCATATTTGTCTCAGAGTATCGAGATTGGTGTAAGAGTGGAGGTTCGAAAAGAAATACTTGAGGCTATTACTAATGTAATTTATGATCCGACAATTTTTATTCGTACTAAAACCTATGGCGATCAAATTAGAACTTTTTGTACTAATCCTGGGGGTTTTGTTGCAAAAGAGAATTATTATGGATATATTTGTGTTAATGGACATGCTTTGAAAGATATCAAATCAAACAATAGTAATTTTGCTTTTATTAGTCGTGTACATTTGACTGAGCCTGTTACTAATACAAGATTATACGGTGAGTCTATAGCTAGAATTGCTAATGTTTTGGGAGATTCTAAACCAATTATTCAGTCTCTAAAAGATTTAAGACGAGGCAGACGATCTACTTGGCATCGTATTAATCAGGGATTTGTAGAACCTACTTTGAAAGATTGTGTGGCTGGTGACTTAGCACTTGTCTTACCGCATAGAATTATAACTAATATCTTAGAAGGCTTGGAGAAGTTAGATAAAATTATTCCTGGCGTGAATAATGATGAAACTTTATTGTATGGTCCGGAAATTAAGTTTTTTAGTAATGAAATTGAGACAGATAATCAATTTAAGTTAAAAAATGAAGATATTTATTTTATTGGCGATGGTGCTGGTAAAGCTGGTAATATTGTAGTGGCTGCCGCTACTGGTTTGGTTGCAGCCCGAGATATTTTGAGTAAGGAGAAATAATATGAAAAAATTAGTATTAATATTTGCTATTTTTGTTTTTGCTATTTTTACAACGGGATGTGGTACAAAAGAAGATTTATTAGGAATTTCTTATGATCAAAAAGGTCATGAGGTTTCGTTAAAACAATATAAAACTGAAAACCCTGTTGTTGCTATGTATATTGAGAATTATGGTTCTATTGTTATAGAATTATATCCTGATGTTGCTCCTAATACAGTTAATAATTTTATTTCTTTAGTAAAATCCGGATTTTATGACAATAATACTTTTCATAGGTTGGTAAAAGATTTTGTCTTACAAGGTGGAGATCCTAACGGTACCGGAACAGGTGGACCTGGATATACTATAAAAGGAGAATTTAGTGAGAATGGTGTAAAGAATGATTTAAAGCATACTAAATGGGTTGTATCTATGGCTAGAAGTCAAGATTATGATTCTGCAGGAAGTCAGTTCTTTATTGTTTTAGGGGATGCTGATTATTTAGATGGGCAATATGCTGCTTTTGGAAAAGTTATTGATGGAAAAAGTAATATTAATAAGATAGTAAGTAGGGAAGGAATATCTGATACAGAAACTGGAAAATTGACTCACAATCTAGTTATTAAAAAGGCAGTGGTTGATTTAAAAGGTAAAAGTTATCCTGAGGTTCAAAAAATAAGTGAAAAATAAAGTGTTATATGGAAAATTATTAATTTATTTTTATCCTTGAAAAAATATATGAAATAGTTTATACTATATTTTATAAATGCGAGGAAACTGAGGAGTAAAAATAACTAGTCTACAGAGAGGTTATGTTTGGTGTGAATAACTGACAAATTATTTTGAAGGTAGCAGTGTAGTTGAATATCCGAAATATATTAGTAAGATATTACGTTTTATCACGTTACGATGTTGAGGTAGAATTTAATTTTAATTCTATGAAATAAGGTGGTACCACGAGTTTTCGTCCTTTGGATGATAGCTCGTTTTTTTTGAGGTGATAATTATGAAATTTTTGTATAAGGGTGATTATGTACGAGTCTAATTTTTATGTATGATTCTAGATACAAAATAAAATTATAGTTTGGGAGGAAAAGTTATGTTAGATAAAAAGTATAGTCATATTGAAGTTGAAAAAAATAAGTATGAAGAATGGAAAACAAAAGGTTATTTTAAATCCGACAGTAAAAGTGATAAAACTCCTTATTGTATTGTAATTCCCCCTCCAAATGTAACCGGTAAATTGCATTTGGGACATGCGTGGGATACCACTCTTCAAGATATTTTAATTCGTTATAAAAGGATGCAAGGATATGATGCTTTGTGGCTTCCAGGAATGGATCATGCTGGTATTGCTACACAGGCAAAAGTTGATAAAAGACTTCGTGAAATGGGAATTAATCCTCGTGGAATTTCTCGTGAGGAATGGTTACAACATGCATGGAGTTGGAAAGATGAATATGCTAATACGATTCATGAGCAATGGGCTAAGTTAGGGCTTAGTTTAGATTATTCTAAAGAGAGATTTACTTTAGATAAGGGACTTAATGATGCTGTTAATTATGTTTTTGTTACTTTATACAATAAAGGTTTGATTTATCGAGGAGAAAGGATTATTAACTGGGATCCTGTTCAGATGACTGCTCTTTCTAATGAAGAAGTTATTTATAAAGAGGATAAAGGAGCATTTTATCATATTAAGTATTATATTACCGGTACTGATGAGTATTTGGATGTTGCAACAACTCGTCCTGAAACTTTATTTGGTGATACGGCCGTTGCTGTTAATCCTAAAGATGATAGGTATAAACATTTGATTGGTAAAACTGTTATTTTACCAATTGTTAATAAGGAAATTCCTATTGTTGGAGATATGCATGCAGATCCTGAATTTGGTACAGGAGTTGTTAAAATAACTCCTGCTCATGATCCTAATGATTATGAAGTTGGTCTTCGTCATAATTTACCAAGAGTTGTTGTTATGAATTTAGATGCCACTATGAATGAGAATGCACCCGGATATGAAGGCATGACTCGCGAAGAGTGCCGTGAAAAGTTAGTAGAGGATTTAAAAGCCCAAGATTTATTGATTTGTATTGAAGAGATGGTTCATAATGTTGGTCATAGTGAAAGAAGTGATGCTGTTGTTGAACCAACCCTTTCTAAACAATGGTTTGTTAAAATGAGACCTTTGGCTGATAGCGTTTTAGAAAACCAAAAAAATAAGGATACAAAAGTAAATTTTGTACCTGAACGTTATGAAAAGACGATGAATCATTGGATGGAAATTACATATGATTGGTGTATTTCTAGACAACTTTGGTGGGGACATAGAATTCCTGCTTGGTATCGTGGAGATGATGTTTATGTTGGCCTTGTTCCTCCAGAAGGTGATGGATGGAAGCAAGATGAAGATGTTCTAGATACTTGGTTTTCATCTGCACTATGGCCATTTTCTACTTTAGGTTGGCCTGAGGAGACTGAAGATTTTAAAAGATATTATCCAAATAATGTCTTGGTTACAGCATATGATATTATTCCGTTTTGGGTTAATCGTATGACTTTCCAAGGACTAGAATTTACTGATAAACGTCCATTTAAAGATTGCCTTATCCATGGACTTATTAGAGATAAGAATGGAGTTAAGATGAGTAAATCTTTAGGAAATGGTGTTGATCCTATGGATGTTATTGATCAATATGGTGCTGACAGTTTACGCTTTTATTTAACGACTAATACGGCTCCAGGAACAGATTTGCGTTATGATGAGGAAAAGGTAAAATCAACATGGAACTTTATAAACAAATTATGGAATGCTTCTAGATATGTTTTAATGAATATTGAAGATTTAACTAAAGAAAATATTTCGTTTGATAATTTAAGTAAAGCAGACAAATGGATTTTGACTGCAAAGAATCAATTGATTTTAGAAGTTACTAAGAATATGGATAGTTATGATTTTCAAAATGTAGGGAATGCATTATATCAATTTATTTGGGAAGACTTTTGTGATAATTATATCGAACTTAGTAAAGGTTCTATGAATGATACTACTAAAAGTGTTTTATTAGATGTGTTAACTACTATTTTAAAACTATTACATCCTTTTATGCCTTATGTTACAGAAGAAATTTATTGTAAGTTGCCTGTAAGAGAGAGCGATTCTATTATGATTAGTTCTTATCCAGAGTATAATAAAGAAGAAATGTTTGAAAATGATTATGAAGATGTTGTTAAAGTAATTGCTGATTTAACTGAAATTCGTAATTTAAAAGTTGCTAATGGTGTAAAAAAAGATGCTAAGGTTTTTCTAAATACAAATGCTGATTTGAAATATATTTATTGTTCTCAATTGAAAATAACAGATGATAATTTAGTAACTGATAAAGACGATGTGTCAAATTATCAAAATATCTCTTATCAATCTTCTTTAATTCAAATTACTTATTATTTTGAAAATGAAATTAATAAGGAACAATTGCTAGAGGATATTAAGAAATTAAAATCATCTATTGATAGACGTACCAAACTTTTATCAAATGAAAATTATGTTAATAAGGCGCCTAAGAATATTGTTGATATGGATCGTGAAAAGTTAAAAGAGGAAAAAGAAAAGTTAACTCTTTTGGAATCTCAATTATAAATTTTAGCAATAGATTAAAACTCTATTGCTTTTTTTTGTTTTCTTTTGTATCCTGATAATAGGAGGATATAGTGAGAGAGGCATTAGAACATTTGATTGCAGGGGAGGACTTTGATAGTGTTTTAGAGGAGTATCATTTGAATAAATATGAGTTGTTAACTTCTTTGAGAGATGAAGTTGTTTCTCATAAGCAACAATTTTTAGATGAACAAAAAGAACAATTAAAAACAATTTATTTAGATTGTTGTAGTATGGTAGATTTACATGAAGAAACAGTTGTTTTTGTTTCAGACACTCACTTTTCTGGGAAATATGAGTGTCCAGATTACTTTACAGAAGTTTTAAAATTTTGTAGAGAAAATCATATTTCATATTTATTTCATGGTGGAGATATCGGAGATGGTATGATTCAACCAGGATTACAATATTCTACTGCTTTGAAACAACTTAACCACATTATTGATGTTTATCCAGATGATTCTAGAATTAAACAATTTGTTTTAGGTGGTAATCATGACTCTAAATATCAAATGTATGGTATTGATTTATTAAAGGTTTTAGCAACACATAAGAAAAAAATTTATCCAATGGGATATGTGCAATCTTACTTTACTGTTTTTGATTATCCTATATCTTTTGAGCATCATTGTACAATTAGGCCTCAATATCGTTTGATATCTTTGCCATTTATGATTACGGGACATGCTCATAAAAGTAGGTTTGGTGATGATTATATTAAGCTCCCTACATTGAGTAATGATATTCATCATAAAAAATTTTTGGATGGACTTCCAGGATTTATTGTGATGAAGTCTAGAGAAAATAATGCAGAAGAATTTTCTTTGGATTTTTTTCGATATACTTTCTCAGACGAAGGTATTACTTGTATGGGAAATCCTCATACCTATCAGTTTATTAAAAGAAAAAGACCATTTAATTAAAATTGAATTGGTCTTTTTTTTCGACAAATTTTCTTTTTTGTTTTTGATATTCTTTAAATGGTGATGAAAATGAAAAAGACTATGTTTTTAGCAGTGATATTTGTAATTTTAGGTGCAGTTTGTGGGAATTATTTGTATAAAAAAGCTCCTGATAGTGTTTCGGTATTTCGTGAAAGTTCTAAGTTTTATTTTTTGCAGGAGGGAATTTATTCTTCTAAAGATATTATGATGGAAAATGTTGGTGATCTTTCAAATAAATTAGTTGTTTTAAAAGATAATCAATATTATGTATATGTTGGTATTACTTTGGATAAAAATAATGTGGATAAAATCAAGAAAATTTATGAGAATATGGGATATCAAATTTATGTGCAGGAGATAGAGTTAGATAGTGGGGAGTTTATTAGTAATGTTAGTCAATTTGATTTGTTAGTTGCAGAAGCAGATTCTACCGATGATATTTTATCTGTTGAAGAAGTTGTATTAGCAAATTATGAACAGATTTTTGGTACAGGAATTCAATAGTTTTTTCTAATAATATAATAGAGGTGATATCTATTAATTATAAAATGAAGGAACTTCCTGACGAAGATAGACCGAGAGAAAGATTATTAAAATATGGTGCAGCTTCTTTATCAGATTCGCAGTTATTGGCTATATTATTAAGAAGTGGTTATCAAGATAAGAATGTATATTATTTAGCAATGGAAATATTGACAAAATTTCCATTGTCTGAAATACAGGATTGTAATTATTATGATTTCTTATCGATTAAAGGAATGGGAAAAGTTAAATCTATTGAAATTTTAGCGGTCATTGAACTAGGGAAAAGGATTTTTTTAAGACAAAAAGAGCCTTTGGTGAAACTTGATAATGCTAAAGCAATATGGAAAGATGTTAAATTTTTTTTGGTTAATATGAAGCAGGAGTGTTTTTATTGTTATTATTTTAATCAAAGACAAGAACTAATTGAAAGGAAGTTATTGTTTATGGGAACTATTAATCGTAGTATTGTACATCCAAGAGAGGTTTTTAAGGAGGCCTATCGTTTAAGTGCTTCTAGTATTGTATGTATTCATAATCATCCGTCTAATTATGTTATGCCAAGTAAGGAAGACGTTTTGCTGACGGATCATTTGGTAAAGTCTGGCTATATACAAGGAATTCCCATTCGTGATCATATTATTGTTGGTGAAGATTCTTATTATAGCTTTTATGAGCATCATAATATTTTAAATCTATAGTTGCAGCTCCAATTTATTTATATTATAATAAGTGGGAATGGGATGATGTTATGTATAAGAATAAAAAGAGAAAACAATTTAATATGAAAATTATTATAATAGTAGTGATAGTTGTTGTCTTAATGGCAATCACTGCTTCTGTTCATTTTAGTCGTTCTAATGTTTTAGGCGAAGGTATTTTAAAAACAATTGTGACGGCGATTGATAAGGTTGTTATGTATCCTTTTACAGCTTTAAATGGAGAGAAAAATGTAGACCAAACCGAAAGTTATCTTATTCAAAAGAATGTTAATGCCTCTTTAGAAAAAGAAATTCAAGAATTAAAAGAAACGTTAGATTTAAATAGAACTTTGACAGAGTATACATCTATTAATGCTACTATTTTGTCTAGGAATAAAAATTATTGGTTTAATCAAATTATGATTGATAAAGGGTCTAAGGATGGCATAAAAAAAGATATGGCTGTTGTTACGAAAAATGGATTGGTTGGTAAAATTTCTAGAGTTTATCGTAATTCTAGTGAAATTAAATTAATTACTTCTGATGATGTTAATTATAAAGTTAGTGTTACTATTCAAACGGAAACAGGGGATAGTTATGCTATTTTAAATGGGTATGATGCTAAAACGGAATGTGTTAAAGTTACTGGAGTTGACAAAATGAGCAATGTAAAAGTTGGAGATACTATTGTTACTAGTGGATTGGGTGGTATGTTCCCAGGTGGTATTTTTGTTGGAGTTGTTCAAGATATTAAAAGTGATAAATATGATTTAAGTAAGACTTTATATATTAAAACTTCACAAGATTTCAATAATATCCATTATGTTACTGTTTTAGGAGAGAAGGCATAGTATGGTTATTTCTGTTATTATTTTAATTGCTTCTTTTTTCTTGGACGGTATTCTTACTAATTTTTTACCTTATATTGTTGGTGATTTATCTTTATTTACTCCAATGATAACAATTGTCGCTTTAGTATTAATTTATCCCTTTTTTGTTAAAAAATTAAAAAATTATTTTATTTTATGTTTTGTTACTGGTTTTTGTTATGACTTGATGTATACGAATTTACTTTTTTATAATGGAATGTTGTTTTTGGTACTTGGCTTTATAACTATGGCTTTGTACCGATATATAAGAACTTCTTGGATTAGTATTATATTGTATGTTGTGGTGACTATTGTTAGCTATGAGTGTTTAAATGCGTTTATTATATTTTCTTTTCAATTAGTTCCTATTACTTTTTCAAAGTTGTTGTATAAGATTTTACATAGTTTATTATTTAATATTATTTATGCTGAGATTATTTATTTTATTATTTGGTTATTACCTAATAAATATAAAAAAATAGCTATTAATTCTTAAGAAAAGTGTAATAAATGCTTTTCTTTTTTCATAGTCTTTTTTGAGGAGACTAAAATATGAATACTAGAAAATCAGTAAAGAAAAAATTAGTATTGAAGAAAAGTGTTAGAAATTTTATTACTCGACTTTTGGTAACAGTTATTATTTTTTTAGTTGGAATGATTATGGTAAAGTCAGATGCTAAGTTAAAAAATGTTATATTAGAAAATGTTTATGATAATAATATTGCTTTTACTAAAATAAAAGAGTTATATCAAAAATATTTTGGAAATATATTGTCTATTGATCAACTGGCTGTTAATGATCAACCTGTATTTCAGGAAAAATTATCTTATGATAAGGTAACTCCATATTTAGATGGAGTAAAGTTAGATGTTGATAAGAATTATATGGTTCCTATTCTAGAAAGTGGTATTGTTATTTTTATTGGAGAAAAAGATGGATATGGTAATACTGTTGTTGTAGAGCAGGTAGATGGTGTTGATGTTTATTATTCTAATATTTCAGTTGATGGTATTCAATTATATGATTATGTTGAGCAAGGAAAATTATTAGGTGAAGCTCAAAATAAAAAATTATATTTAGTATTTCAAAAAGATGGAGAGTTTTTAAATTATAAAAAATTTATTTAATTATTTTGAAATTCATTTTTCATTTTATTTTGTAGCTTTTTTTGCAGTGTTAACTGCTTCTTTTTTTCCATTTTTCATCATTACTTTTTTGGTTGTGGTACACGAGTTTGGTCATTTGTTACTAGCAAAATTGTTTGGAGGTAAAATTTTAAAAGTATATATTTATCCTTTTGGTGGAATTTCTAAAGTGGCTATTTCTTATAATATTTCTTTATTTCGAGAATTTCTTATTTTAATTGCTGGACCATTTTTTCAATTCCTTGCTATGTTTATTTTGTTTTATTTTTTTCCTAATAAGGAGAAGATGGTTTTGCTATATCATTATGGAATTTTATTTTTTAATTTACTTCCTATTTATCCATTGGATGGTGGAAAGATATTATGTTTATTTTTTCACCGCTTTTTACCATATAAGCGTGCTTATTATTTTACTTTTTTACTTAGTTATTTGTGTTTACTTTTTATTTTGTACTTTTATTTTGTTTCATTATCTTTTAACCTTTTATTTATTTTTGTTTTTTTAACTTATAAATTGATCAAAGAGATAAATCAGTTAGAGTTTACATTTCATAGATTTTTGATGGAAAGATATTTGCGTTGTTTTCATTTTCATAAAAGTAAAATTGTTCATTCTTATAATCAATTTCAGAGAAGTTATCATCATTTAATTATAAGTGATGGTTGTTATTATACAGAAAAAGAATATTTAGAAAAAAATTTCAAAAAATGTTGACATTTGGTATTGGTATTGTTATAATCAATTTGTCGACTTGAGAAAGGGAGACAAATTTGGGGCATTAGCTCAGCTGGGAGAGCGTCACGTTTGCACCGTGAAGGTCAGCGGTTCGATCCCGCTATGCTCCACCATATTGATGATTACCGTTGCTTGTCAACGGTTTTTTTATGTAAAAAAAAAGCACAATGTGCTTTTTAACGGCAATTATTTTGATTGTTACAGCAATTATTGTTTCCTCCCCAAATAAAGAAGATAATAATTACAACAATAATAATTGCCCATACCCATCCTGAACCGAAGTTATCATTGTTATTGTTATATGGGTAATAAGGATACATTCCGTACATATACTTCATTCCTTTCATAATAATATAATCAAAATAATGATAAATATATATATTAAATGCCTAATAAAAGTTTAATTTTTTATTTTGGATAGAGGTGGATTTTATAATCTACTTTTTCTATGGTATAATTATTTTGATGGAGGACTTTATAATGGAAAAAACAAATGTGATGAGGATTTTAGATCAGAAGAAAATAAAATACCAATTAAATTTATTGGAGTTGGAGAACAGATTGACGATATGGAGATTTTTAATTCAAAAGACTTCGCTAAGGCAATAATATAAAGAAATAATTTGACAGAATTTTATAGAAGGAGAAAATATGGA
>ENA-ORPF01002169-ORPF01002169.1-human-gut-metagenome-genome-assembly--contig:-NODE-2169-length-13766-cov-2.887171_pt1 | contig 13766 bp, 13 predicted proteins | sample MGYA00242140_ERZ509070 | MGnify/ENA primary metagenome ERZ509070 (study PRJEB26280, sample SAMEA2338713) | human gut metagenome | biome: human gut; feature: human-associated habitat; material: faeces... | reverse complement strand
TTCAGCAGATGACGATTTGGAATGGAGGGTGAGATGAGCCGATTAGTGGATGAATTTATACTTATGTTATTGTTCACAGCACTTTCTTTTCTTTTGGTGTTCTATCTCTCTCAAAATGTGAGATATGGAAGTGCCAGAACATATTACCGGGAGGCTGTATATCAATTGCAGAAAAGTGATTATTCGGAAGAAGCAAAAAATCAATGTTATAAGGAGGCAAAAGACAGAGGCTATCAGGTACAGATAAAGAGTAAAACGACAGGGTATGTTCGTGTTATTCTGCAGTATGATGTCGTTTTTCCTTTTGGATTACGAAAAAAATATATGATTGATGGGTATGAATATGCAGGATAGGAGGTGATTTGTGTGAAGACAATTGTGATATCGATGATTGGAATTGGTTCAATTTTATTTGTTGTTATGATTCAACATACGGCGTCAAAACAAATGTGGTCATATGAAAGAGCGGAAACTTCTTTATCATCTGCTATGGAGCAGACAATGTCGGAGGTGATGGAGGAAAACCATTATGGAATTGAAAATCGTAATGAGATGCTAGCAGCCCTTTTACAGTCCCTGATTGCAAAATGGAACCATGAAATTGATTTGACGATTCTGGTTCATAAAATGGATTATGATAAAAGACAGATGGATGTGGAGGTCTGCGGCAGAATGAATATGGATGAGGGAAAAGAAGAGACGGTGAGTGTGAGAAGAAAAATTGTTTTTGAAAAAGATTAAATGGCAAGAAGCCGAAAGAAACTATTCGGCTTCTTCCGGCTCCTCTGTTATTTTTGGTTTGAGTTCAAGTTTTACTGTATCAATTCGATTTCCGTCGACTTTAAGTACTGTGTACCTGGCAAATTCATCTTCGGCTGTTTCCCCTTCAGTTGGAAAATGCTCCAACAGGTTAATGACATGCCCCGCAATCGAGTCATAATCATCGGATTTAAGCGGTACGCCGAGTGCCTCGGCAATGTCATCTAATGGTGTAGAACCAAGCACTTTGTAGACGGAATCAGAAAGTACCTTCTTCGTCTGTGTCGTACTCATCACGTAGTTCGCCAACGATTTCCTCAATGAGGTCTTCCATGGTAATCAGACCGGCGAGAGCACCATATTCGTCCAGAACAATGGTCATCGGAATGGAGTCCTTCCGCATTTCCATGAAAAGTTCGGAGACATTTTTGTATTCATAAGTGACATGAGCTTCCCGCATCAAAGATTTGATGTTCAGGTTTTCTTTGTCGCCTTGATAAAAAACGAAATCTTTCAAGTTGATAATACCAATGATGTGATCAATGGTTTCTTCGTATACCGGAAGTCTTGCGTATTTGTTTTCCGTAAATTCCGTCAGCAGTTCGTCATAGGAAATGTTTGCCTCCACCATGGCAATATCCATACGTGGAATCATAACATCTTTGGCAAGTGTATCACCAAAGTCTACGATATTGGTAATCATCTTACGCTCCTCGCTTTCGATGACACCTTCTTCGTGAGAAACGTCTACAATTGTACGCAACTCACTTTCGGTCATAGATATATTTTGATTTGGATTTTGTATGCCCATTAATTTTAAAATACCTGAACTAAATAAATTCACAAACCAAATAATCGGTGTTAAAACTTTCATCAAAAGTGAAATAATCGGAGCATACGTAATTGCGAGTTGATCCGCATTCACTGTTGCCCATGTTTTAGGGGTAATTTCTCCAAAAACCAAAATTAAAAAAGTTATGATAAAAGTAGCAATACTAACGGCTGCTCCACCAAATGAATAAGCAATCAATGAAGCAATACTTGCTGCTGAAGTATTAACTAAGTTATTACCAATCAATACAGCGCTTAGCATTTTTGATTGATTTTCTAATATTCTTAAAGCTAATGATGCTTTTTTATTTCCTTCATCTTCTAAAGTTCTCAAGCGAATCTTACTAACTGAAACCATTGCCGTTTCAGCTGAAGAAAAGAAGCCTGATAAAGCTAATAAAATAACTAATTCAAGGATTTGTATCCATAAATCCGAGTCCATTTTTCACACTCCCTATATTTTTGAATATTGTATCATACTCACGATATTCTAGGAAGAGCAAGTCGAATCGCTTTCTCTACGATTTCTATTGTTGGATTTTTAAATCCTTTTACTTCTCCATCCATATTCGCATAAATCATTTCATTTTCTGTATTTAAATGTATCGTTTTAGCTTGGTACATAGAAACTAGATTTTTATACTGTGTATGCGTTCCTTCTTGATACTTCTTTGCCAATCGAACTATTTGATGTCTCTTTACATCTGAAATCAAACAAACATCCATCCAGCCATCATCAATATTGGCATCTGGACACGGCTTAAATCCTCCACCATAGTATTTTCCATTCGCAAACACAAGGAATCCATATTTCCCTTTTGGTAATTTTTTAGTATCAATCTGAATTTGATAGTCTTGACCTATTGGTTTTCTTAAACTAATCAATGTTGATAAAACATAGGGTATAATTCCTTCTGTCTTTATATTCTTTTTTAGTGCATTTACCTGACGTGCAACCTCCACGTCAAATCCAAAAGAAACTGTATTTATTGAATATTCTCCATTCGCTTTAATCAAATCACAGTCCATATATTCTGGATTTGAATAATTTGCCAGATTTAAAAAGTCTTCTCTTTTTAAATCTTCGAAATATTTCACAAAATCATTCCCCGTTCCAATTGGAATCACAGAAATAGTCACATTTTCTTTTTCGGCACACCCATTAATAACTTCATGCAAAGTACCATCTCCGCCACACACATACAAATGCACAGGTTCATTGGATAGAGCATACTTTTTTGCGATAAACGTCGCATGTTCAGGACCTTTTGTTTTTTCAATGATAATACGTTTTCCTTGAAAATGTTCTTTGATTTCTTGTATTAATTCATATTGACTGTTTTTCCCTGATTTGGGATTTACAATAAATACATCCTTCATATAATTATTACCTCTTTATAACTCAATCAATCTTTGTACACATTCACTCGCAAGTACCAATCCGGCACTTGCTGGTACAAAAATAGCACTAGGCAATGGTTGTCCTGACTCTACTGGAATCGGTTGTTCTAAAGATGCCACCACCCAGATTTTATTGCGTATACGATTTTTTCTTTTCCACTGACGAATCTGTTTAGCCATTGGATCATAACTTGTTTTTTCTACCTCTGTAACTACTAATTTTGTAGGATCTTTACGTCTAGCCATTCCCATACTTGATAAAAACGGTATATTTCGCTCTATACATGCTTGCATCAAATCTTTTTTACTCTGAATGGAATCAATGCAGTCTACGACAAAATCAATGGGTTGCGAAAATATTTCATCATCTTTCGTTTGATCATAAAAACATGCATATGTATCTACAATACAATTAGGATTTAGTGTACTAATTCGTTTCTTTAATACATCCACTTTAACTTCATTAACTGTATCTAAAGTTGCCACTAATTGTCGATTAATATTACTTGGTTCCACACAGTCTTTGTCTATAAGAATTAAATGACCAATTCCTGTTCTTGCTAAGGCCTCTACGCAAAAAGAACCAACTCCTCCAACTCCAACAACAAGGACTGTCTTATCATTTAGTGTTTCTAATGCTTCTTTTCCCAGCAACAATTCACTTCTCTCATTTGTCTTCATCCATCAACCATTCCTTTACTTCACTATATATTTCATCTCTATTCTGTGCTTCAAACCAATGTACAGGCATCTGATTCTTAAACCATGTATATTGTCTTTTCGCATATTGTCTAGAATGTGTTTTTATAGCAGTCTTTACTTCATCGATACTCTTTTCTTTTAAGAAATAATCTTTAAACTCTTTATATCCAATTCCTTGAAAACTTGTATATTCCCACGTTTCTGGATTTGTAAATAAATCTTCTACTTCTTTGACCAAACCATTCTCGAACATAATATCTACTCTTGTATTGATTCGATCATGTAAAATATCTCTATCTACATCTAAACCTAAAAAATACACATCATATAATGGAATATGTTGTTGTTTGTCTTCTTGTTCTGATTTTGAAGTACCACTACGACAAATTTGTAGAGCACGAATCAATCGCTTGCGATTGTTTGGATGAATTTTTTCTAGAGCTTTTTCATCTTTTTCTTTTAACATTGCGACCAATTCTTCATTCGTTTTCGAATTCAAAAAAGCAGTATAGGCGATATCTTCGTTTTCTTCTTGAAATTCATAGTCATATAATGCTGCTTTTAAATAAAGTCCTGTTCCTCCGCATAAAATAGGAAACTTTCCTCTTTTTACAACATCTTCGATAGCTGTACGACATTTTTCTTGAAAAACCTTTACATTGTAAGGTTCATTATAATTTTGAACATCAATCAATTCATGATGTATGCCTTGCATTTCTTCTTGTGTTACTTTGGCCGTGCCAATATCCATTTTTTTATATACTTGCATACTATCGCAGGAAATAATTTCTCCATTCAATTGTTTGGCTAACCATACAGAAAGGCTTGTTTTTCCAATTCCAGTTGGTCCTACGATTGCTAAAACTTTTTGTCTATCCACGTTCAAATTCCTTTCTCAACTCACCATCACTCATCACAATAACTGTAGGTCTTCCATGAGGACAGTGATATGGTTGTTTACACTTTTGTAAATCTAAAATGACTTGCTCCATTTCCTGCATAGATAATGGTCGATTAAAACGAATTGAACTATGGCATGCCATAGTCGCAATCATATGTTTTCTAAGTTTTGCCATATCTACGTCTTGATTTTCTACAAAATAATCTAATAAATCTTGTAAGAATTGTTTTTGGTCTACATCATGAAACCATAATGGAATTTCACGAAGAATCAATTGATCCGTTCCAAATGGTTCAAATTCAATCCCAAAGAATGCTGTTTTTTCATTAATGGTCATATATTGAGCCAATACATTACTTGAGACGTCCAATTGAATAGGAACCATAAGCGGTTGTTTGTTTGTACATTGAACCAATAATTTTTCGTTTAACTGCTCATAATGATATCTTTCCTGAGCAGCATGCTGATCCACGATAACCAAACCTTCTTCATTACTACATAAGATATAGGAATCATGCAATTGAGCTAATACTTGAAGGTGCAAAAAGAATTCTGGACCTTTATCATTCTTATCTTCCTTAGGAATTGGATATGAAATCGGTTCTTCCTGTATTTTTATTTCAGGAGCTGATTTTTCTTCATATATCTGTATCTGCTCCTTTTTTTCTTTGATAACTACTGGATTATAATTTTTAAAACTCTGTTCAATCGATTTATTCTCTTTTGGCTGTTGCTTAACAGGATATGAATATTGTATTTCTGGCTGTTCAAATGCAACACTCTTCTTTTCAGGTTTACTAACAGCTACTGTTTTTAAAGAAGCATTTAAAGCATCTTGAATTGTTGTTTTGATTAAATCTAGCATTTCGCCTTGTTTTGACAAACGAACCTCCCATTTATTAGGGTGTACGTTTACGTCAACCAATTGTGTATCTGAATCCATTTGTAAAACAACGATTGGAAAACGATTCGGCGGCATATAATCACTATATGCATCTAGAATTGCTTTTTGGATTGCGACACTGCGAATCAATCTTGTATTTAAAGTTAAAAACATAAAATATTTTGTGGCCCGATTGATTTTGGGCTGGATTGCATATCCATGAATATGAAAATCTTCATTGTTTCCTTCAAATTGAATTGCATTCTGAGCTACTTCTTTACCATACATTTGGTATAGAATTTCTTGGATATTTCCATTGCCACTTGTTTGAAATACAACTCTTCCATCGTGAGAAAGTTGAAAACGAATCTGCGGATGGGATAATGCCATCTTATTCATTAAATCGGCAATTACAGAAAATTCATAAGAAATACTCTTTAAATGTTTAAATCTTGCGGGTGTTTTAACAAATAATCCAGAAACATCTAATTTTGTTCCTCGTGGACAATTGCAAGTTTCATCAACATCTAAACTTCCATAGTTGTATCTTAATAAAGTACCTTCTTCACCATTGCTTGTCTGCAATTCAACTTGGGCAACAGAAGCAATACTTGGTAAAGCTTCCCCTCTAAATCCCATAGTTTGAATAATTCTTCTTCTGAATGCATTTTACTTGTGGCATGTCGCATAAATGCTAAATGTGCATCTTCATGATCCATTCCACAGCCATCATCTGTAATCACAATTCGTTCAATACCACCTTGGTATACTTCAACTTCTATGACTGTAGCACCTGCATCAATACTGTTTTCAACGCATTCCTTTACAATTCCAGCCGGTCTTTCTACGACTTCACCAGCCGCAATCATATTTGTCAAATGTTCACTCAATACATGTATCTTAGTCATACTTCACACCTCCATTCATATGAATTTCATATTTATGTTTCGATTTTTTCGCTTAGTTTTTTTAACTCATAAAGACAATCCAGAGCATCTCTAGGAGTCATTGAGTCGATATCTAATTCTTGTAGTTGTTGTAAAAGTTGTGACTTTTCTGGTTGAACTTGATCCATCACAAATAAACTTGGTTGATAATTTTGATTGTTATCTTGATTTTCAAAATTTAATAAAAGTTGTGAAGCTCTGTCTAAAACTACTTTTGGTAAATGTGCGAGTTTAGCAACATTGATACCATAAGATTTATCAGCCTTTCCTTCAATTACACGATATCTAAATTCAATCTCATTTTTCTCTTCACGAACATCAACATGTACATTGCGCATAGATTGATGTTCTTCCGCCAATTCCGTTAATTCATGATAATGCGTCGAAAATAATGTTTTTGCTCCGATTGCTTCATCAATATATTCAAGCATTGCTTGAGCAAGAGCCATACCATCATAAGTTGCAGTTCCACGACCAATTTCATCAAATAAAATCAAGGAATGTTTTGTAGCATAACGTAAAGCTGTATTGGCTTCCATCATTTCCACCATGAATGTACTTTTTCCTGTCAATATATCATCCGATGCTCCGATTCTTGTAAAGATTCGATCAAAAATTGGAAGTTGTGCTGTTTTAGCTGGAATAAAACTTCCCATTTGTGCCATAACTACAAGTAAGGCATTTTGTCGCATATATGTAGATTTACCACCCATGTTTGGTCCAGTAATCAATTGTATATGTTCTTCTTCTGACATTTTCCAATCATTTGAAACATATCTCTTCTTTTTCATACGATCATCCAAAATTGGGTGCTTACCCTCTACCACATTAACATTGTAACCTGGATGGAAAACTGGACATACATATCCTTTTTCACTGGCAAGAATTGCCAAAGATACAAGGACATCAATTGTAGATAATGCTTGTGCACATGCATGCAAATCAAATAAATCTCTTTTGATTCGCAACAATAAATCATTAAACAAACTTTGTTCTAGTTTTACCTTTGTCTCTTGTGCATGTAGAATTTGTTCTTCTTTTTCTTTTAATTCTTGTGTAATGAATCGTGTCGCATTCGCAAGTGTTTGTTTCGGGTGATACCCAAATTCTTCTTTAATATTATCTAAATTTCCATTACGAACTTCAATATAATATCCAAATACACGGTTATATCCTACTTTTAATGATTTAACCCCTGTTCTTTCACGTTCTTTCGCTTCTAATTCCAGAATAAAGTCTTTTCCTTGTTTTGCTATTTTTCGAACTTCATCCAATTCTTGATTGTATCCATCATTAAAGACTCCACCTTCTTTTAGTGTTAATGGTGGATTTTCTATAATCGCATTTTTTATTTCATTGTATAATTCCTGGCAGTCTGGCACATCATTAAATTCTGGGTACGAATTCAACGAAGACGCTAAATCTAAAATAGGCTTTGCGTGTTCTAATGTCGCTACAAGTTGAAGTACATCTCTAGGACTTGCATTCCCATAAGCCATACGACTCGCAAGTCTTTCCATATCATACACATACACTAAATGTTCTTTTAGATTTTCTCTTAACATAAAGTTTTCTTTTAAATCTTTAACCGCTGCTTGTCTTTTCGCAATCTTTTCTGCATCAATCAATGGATATTCAATCCATCGTTTTAACATTCTTGATCCCATTGCACTTTGACACTTATCCATAAAAGACCATAGACTTTCTGCCTTGGCATTCGAAGATTGACTTGAAACCAACTCCAAATGATTCTTTGTTTCATAATCCATAACAAGAACTTTATCTTTGTCCATAGATTCTATTGGTAAAAAATGATCAATACGTTGTTTTTGTGTGTCTTTTAAATACGCCATTAAAAGCGCAAACGCTTCTTTCAAAGATTCGGATTCAATTCCATTTAATAAAGGTAGATCCTCAGGATCAATATTTGCCTTTTTATGTTTTGAAATGAGCATTGTATCCATTTCTTCTAGGGCAGCCATCCATTTTTTATCCATTGTCATCGGACAAACAAGCTCACTTACATTTTGTTCCAAAAGAGCCTTTTGTAGCGCCACCAAAGATCTTTGTAGCGTTTGATACTTTAATTCACCTGTACTTAATTCACAATATATGACTGTAATTTCAAAACTTGAAACATCACAAGATGCCATATAATTTGTTGACTTGGCATCCATTGTTGCATCCATATAAGTTCCAGGTGTAATTATTTTAATAATTCCTCGGTCCACCAGTCCTTTTGCGCTAGACGGATCTTCCAATTGTTCGCAAATAGCTACTTTATACCCTTTTTTGACTAATCTTTGAATATATGAATTTGCGGCATGAAAAGGAATACCACACATAGGTACCTTTTCTTCAACGCCAGCACTTCTTCCTGTTAATACTAAATCTAATTCTTGAGAAACCAATTTTGCATCTTCAAAAAACATTTCATAAAAATCTCCTAAACGATAAAACAAAATCGAATCCGGATTTTCTTCTTTCATTTTCAAGTAATGCTGCATCATTGGTGTATATTTTTTTTCTGCCATAAATCATCATCCTAACACTACTATTATAACAAAAATTCGAAATAATTATGTTATAATTAAAAATACTGAATAAGGAGGTTTTATTAATGAAACAAACAATTCAATGGAAAAACAAATCCATCCAAATTGATATTGGTTTGATTCTAATTCTTATCCTTTTTGGTATGACAAGTTGTTTTGCACTATACAATTCTTTTAACCTGATAAAATTTGGAAGCGGAAGTTCCTACTTATATCGTCAATTATTTTGGTTTATTGTAGGATTTGTCGCAATGTTTTTCCTTTCAATTCTTCAAAACAAAAAAATATATTCATATATGGATATGGCCTATAAAATTTTAATGCTATGTCTTATTTATTTATTTTTCTCACGCTTATTATTTAATTTAGTGGGTATCACACTTCCTTTTGCCAGTGAAGTTAATGGTGCTATTTCATGGTTTCAACTGCCTTTGATTGGTAGTTTTCAGCCAAGTGAATTTATTAAAATTGTTTTAATTGTTTTAGTCTCACAAATTATTGTTGATCATCAAAATGCACATCCAAATCCAACACATAAAGATGACTTGATGTTGTTGTGGGAAATCGCAAAAATATTATTCCCCCCATTATTTTTGATTATGATGCAGCCAGATACTGGTGTTTGTATTATTATCGTATTCAATATTTTCATTTTAGTCTGTTGTAGTGGTATACGCAAAGAGTATATTATTGGTATTTTCGCCTTTATAGTTATTGTCGTTGGAACCTTCTTATTCTTATATTTCGAATACCCTAATATTCTTGCTTCATTTATATCTTCATACAAACTACAGAGAATTGATGCATGGTTAGAACCAGAAAGTAACATTCGAGGTAGTTCGAACCAGTTATATACTGCGTTATTGTCATTAGGTAGTGCCGGATTAACTGGATATGGGTTACAAGCAAATATCGTCTCTATTCCAGAAGCACATACCGATTTTATCTTTGCTGCTTTTGGACAATGCTTCGGCTTTATTGGAACCACATTTATCTTATTATTATGTTTATTATTAGATATTTATTTATGTAAAATAGCTTACGCAACAAAAAATAAAAAAGATCGATTTGTTGTAATCGGTATTATCGCAATGCTGCTATATCAACAACTACAAAATACAGGGATGATTGTTGGATTACTTCCAATCACTGGTATCACATTACCGTTGATTTCTTATGGAGGAAGTAGTATTCTTTCTTACTTCATTTCATTCGCAATTATTTTAAACATTTCACCGGCAACAAAAAGAACGATTCGTTTGAATCGTTCAAAAAGACGTAAGTTAATTAATATAAATTCTTAAGTCGAGTCAAATATGAATAAGTACGGTATCTAGCGAATCGTACTTTTTTTGTGCTCGAATGAATAATTATTTCAGAAATCGATTCTAAATCTCTTTCTAAGTGATCATAACATACATGTGCATAGGCCAGTGTATCTCCTCTAACTCCTATTTTTCGCGTATCATTCATAATATATGGATTTTTTAAAGAATGATGGTTCTTATGTGAGATAGGCATGATTTCACAAAGTTGTAAAACCTTTAAACCTGGATCCACAACAGCTCCTTTAAGTGCTCTATTCACAGCAGTAGAACCAGATTGTGTGCTCACACAAATGCCTGAGCCTTGACTACTTTCAAAAAATTCATCATCTATCGAAATATCAAGTACCAATGTTTTAGCTAAACTCTCAATACGAACTTCATTTAATGCGTATAATGTTTCATTAACTTGAGGAAGGTCCATTTGAAGTAAATTAAACTCTTCAATTTTTGGCTGGTTATGTTTTAAATCATAAACCAAATGATCCACTTCATCTTGTGTATAATCGGTAAAAAAGCCTAAATTCCCTGTATGTATCGCAACGAATTGAATTTCATCCAATCTATCTATATAAGTGTGAATTGCTCTTAATAGAGTACCATCTCCTCCAACAGAAAAAATAACTTCAGATTTTTCATCATCATATTCCCATCCAATATCTATACATTTTTTCTTTAGAGTTTCTGCAACTCTTTTTGAGTTATCGTCTCCTCTGTCTACTATACTGAAACGCATCAAATCACTTCCTCTTTTGTTAAATCTATTGTAACATATTTATGGGTGATATGAATGTACGATAATATTGAAAGAGAATTGAAATTATTGATTAATGAAAATATTTATAATAAATTACTCCATTCATATGATTTTCATAATCCAATAACACAGACAAATACATACTTTGACACAGAGAATCAGGATGTAAAAAAACAACATGGCGCAGTCCGGATTCGAACAATTCAAAATAAAAAAATATTCACATTAAAAATCAGAAAAGATGAATACACACACTATGAATTCGAAAAAGAAATATCTGCAGAAAATATTAATGAGATTGAAGATCCAGAAATATTAAATTGGTTCAACCAATATCAAATTCCCAAAAATTTACATCCGACAGCTAGTTTTACTACATTAAGAAATGTATATGCATTTGAAAACGGAGAATTATGTTTAGATAAAACATATTATAAAAATCATACAGATTATGAAATTGAGTATGAATACACATCCGATCATGATGGAATCCATTTTTTTAATTCTATATTAGAAAAATATGGTTTAAAATGGGCAAAAAATTGCCCTAGCAAAATTGCTAGAGCATTAAACGATTAAAATTTATGTGTTAAACGATAGAAGAAGGATTTAGAATTATATTCTTCTTCTTTTTTCTTATAATTTTCAATTTCTTCTTTATTTTTATTATAAAGTTCTTCTACTTCTTTTAATTTCTGATTTTCAGATTCTAATTCAGAAATTTTCTCATCTTTCGTTTGTGTTTCTAATAGGAAAGTTTGTTTACTCTTTTCGATTTCTAATTTAAGCTTTTCTTGATATAATTGTTCAATCTGGACTTGTGCCTTCTCTTTTTCTTCTATAATGGCTTTAAGCTTTTCATTTTCAAATCTAAGTTCCATTTCAACTGTAGATAATTCATGTTTTTCTTTCCTAAAATAAGTAGATAATCTTTCAACACCTTCAGCCTTAATTGTAATACGACGAGTGGCTGGATTTTTGTATTTCCAATCTTTATCTGGATTATCTTTTACCAATTTTGCAATTGCTTTATCTACTGTATTTCTTGATTTATTGAAATGTTGGCATATCTGCGCAATATCCATATCATAATATACATCAATTGCTGATGCTTCTTCAGGCATATTCACGTCCCCTTCCTATGAAATTCATAATAATAATCTAACGAGTCACGATAAGTCTATCATAGTTTTGTCAAGAATGCTATACCTATATATGAATTTCCTATATTATTTATTACTTTTTAAAATACCATTTATTTTTTCATATATTTCTCACATGAACCTTCATATATACTTATTTATTAAAATCACATACGATTTCATATTTTATATTTTCACATCTGTATCACATGAATTTAATTATTCCATTCATATTTAAATTTTATAATTCATATGATTTAAAATATTTAATAAATCGTTTCATATGATTAATATACATAACGTTTTATATTCATATGAACGTCTTCATACACATTTTTTAATTCATATTTAAATTCATATCCTTTATTTTTTGTTTTTATTATTTTCACATGAATGAGATTTTATAAAATATCGGTATGAAATATCATATATATTTCATATGAACGCTCAGAAGTCCGTTTTTTGCAGTTCTTTCTCTCCATGTGATAATTAGGTGAATAATCTTTATTTAAAGCATTTTTATACTATGCTATATGATTTCACTATATAGTGTACTATTTTATTCATATGAATGATGAATTCTATATGATTTTTGCACTAATATTCATATATTTATAAAAAATCGTATGAAATATCATAAATACTTCATACGATTAAGCATATTTACGAACTTTTACGTCCTTCAAACGCTTTTAACAACGTCATAGCGTCTGTATAGTCTAAATGACCACCTACAGGGATACCATGGGCAAGTCTGCTTACCCTACACTTCCCTTCTAATAATTTAGATATATATAAAGCAGTTGTTTCTCCTTCTACTGTAGGATCTAGAGCCAATATAACTTCTTCTGTTCTTTCATTCACTCTATTTAAAAGAGTCATTATATTCAATTGATCAGGTAATACTCCTTTTTGAGTGTTGATCAATCCATCTAGAACATGATATACACCATTATATTGCTGCATAGACTCTATTACTGATATATCTTTCGGATTTTGTACCACGCATATGATATTCTGATTCCTATTAGAGTTCTTACAAAACTCACAAAGCTCATCTTCTGTTAAATTACCACATCGCGTACACTTCTTTACCTTCTTTTTTAAATTTACTAGCGTTTCTGCCAATTCAGATATTTCTTCATCAGACCACCCTAATACAGTAAATGCATATCTCTCTGCCGTTTTAGCACCTACTCCTGGTAATTTCTGAAATTCATATATTAAATCATCAAATGTTTTTGGATACATGCTTCACCTTCTAATCTTCTTTTATTTCTATATTAGGAAACAAACTTTTCATATGATCTTCAATACTCATATTATTTTCAGATTCTGCGTCTTTTCTTTTTAAATGAACTTGAAATGGTTCTGGAAGATTACCACTAATCATTCTTTCTTTAAACTCATCCAGTACGCGAGATTGTTGTGTCTTATCCAATGCGAATACTTTCTTTGCTTTTCCTAATAACACTTCCATGAAATCTTCATATCCATAATTCAGTTCAAATTCATTTATTTGTTTCGCAAAGATTTCACTAGATACACATACGACAATATAAT
>ENA-ORPF01002166-ORPF01002166.1-human-gut-metagenome-genome-assembly--contig:-NODE-2166-length-13779-cov-2.966482_pt1 | contig 13779 bp, 10 predicted proteins | sample MGYA00242140_ERZ509070 | MGnify/ENA primary metagenome ERZ509070 (study PRJEB26280, sample SAMEA2338713) | human gut metagenome | biome: human gut; feature: human-associated habitat; material: faeces... | reverse complement strand
AAGGGGTCACGGGTTCAATTCCCGTCATCAGCTCGCTTCATAAAACGGTGGAATCCTTTGGGGTTCTGCCGTTTTGCAATTTTTCAGATATTTTAAAGGAGGTTTTGCAGATGGAATCAATGAAGGATTATGAAAAGGAGCTGGAACGTTCTTTCCGCACGATTAACGAAGGAGATATTGTCAGTGGAGCTGTGGTAGCAGTAACCGATGAAGAAGTGACACTTGACCTGAATTATTATGCACCGGGAATTATCAAAATTGAAAATCTGAGCAATGATCCGGATTTTCATGCGAAGGAAGAATTACAGCCGGGAGACATCATCGAGGCAACGGTTGTGCGTACAGATGACGGACACGGAAACATCGAATTGTCGAAAAAGGAAGCAAACGAAGTGCTTGCCTGGGATAAACTCCGGGAGATGATGGAGCAGCAGACGGTTGTGACTGTCCGGATCAAAGAGAGTGTGCCGAGTGGTGTGGTTGCATTCTTAGAAGGAATCCGTGCATTCATTCCGGCATCCCAGTTGTCCGCAGATTATGTGGAAGACACGGATGCATGGATCGGAAAAGATGTGCGTGTCGTTGTGATTACCGTAGATCCTGAGAAGAATAAACTGGTATTGTCCGGAAAAGTTGTGGCAAGACAGGAGCGCGAGGAAGAAAGAAATCACCGGATTGCCATGCTTGTGCCTGGATCTGTGGTAGAGGGAACCGTAGAATCCATTATGCCATACGGAGCATTCATCAATATCGGGAATGGCATCAGCGGTCTGGTTCATATTTCACAGATCAGCCAGAAGCGGATCTCTTCCGTTCATGAAGTTTTAAAAGAGGGACAGAAAGTAAAGGCGAAGATTTTAAATACCAACGATGGAAAAGTCAGCCTGAGCATGAAAGCGCTGGAAGATATTATGGAAAAGCCGCAGGAGGAAGAAGAGGCAGAGGCAATCGAGTACAGCTCAAATGAAACGGCCGGAACAAGTCTTGGAGATCTTCTTTCCAGATTCAAATTATAATCAGATTTTCTTTAGACAGTAAAAAACCCGTGAAGATGAACAGCAGACCGTTCATCTTCACGGGTTCTTTTTAGAAATTAAGCGTTGGAATTCTGATAATAACCAAGCACTTTTTTGACATAATTCTGTGTTTCCTTAAACGGTGGAATCCCACCGTACTTGTCGACATTTCCACCACCGGCATTGTATGCGGCAAGCGCAAGGGAAACATCTCCGTTGTATTTCTTTAAGTTCTGCGCCATCAGTTTGGCACCACCCATAATATTTTGCTGTGCATCGTATGCATTTGTGACACCAAGTCCTTTTGCGGTGGACGGCATCAGCTGCATGACACCCATGGCACCGGCAGAGCTGGTTGCGGATGGATTGAAATTGGATTCCTGCCTGGCAATGGCTTTGAGCAGGTTGATATCCACACCGTATGTTTCAGAAGCTTCTTTGAAATATTCTTCGAGGTTCTCCGGAGAAGAAACACTGCCGGAGGAGGTGGTACTATTTGTTGCAGAAGAACTGGAAATTGCCGGGGTATCCGTGACCGGAGACGTATCAACCGGTGCATCGGTCTGCGGGGTAAATCCAAGGATCTGCTGTACCGTATCCAGGGAAACGGCACCACTGTTGCTGGCGGCAAGCAGTGCGTCCACTGCCATGGCCTGTACGCTGCGCTCAGCGGAAGCCAGACATTCCTTAAATGTGGTGACGGCTTCATCCGTATTTTTCGGTGTCTGTATATTGGCAGAAGCTGCTTCCTGCAGCCTGGCTGTCTGTGTCTGATCAATATAAGGTAAAACTGTTACACCCATGATGTTCCTCATCTTTCGTTCGCTTAATCTAACATTCGATCATGCATATCATATCATAATCTGTGGAAAAATAAAAGGAAAAGGCGAAAATTGCTTGAATTTGTAAAAGAGTTGTTGTAGCATAACATCAGACGAAAAAGTGTAGATAAAGGAGCCAGATTATGGAGAAAAAGCCGTTTGTAACAAAGAGTCAGGTGGAGGAGATCGTTAAAACATACCCGACACCGTTTCATTTATATGATGAAAAAGGCATTCGTGAGAATGCAAAAAAAGTAAAGGAAGCTTTTGCATGGAATCCGGGATTCCGCGAGTATTTTGCAGTGAAAGCAACCCCAAACCCATATATTTTAAAAATTTTACAGGAATATGATATGGGATGTGACTGTTCCTCTTACACAGAACTGATGCTTGCAAAGTCCTGTGGATTTGACGGAAAGCATATTATGTTTTCTTCAAATGATACGCCGGCAGAGGAATTTGCCTATGCGGATGAACTTGGGGCAATCATCAATCTGGATGATTTCACCCATATTGATTTCTTAGAAGAAACGATCGGTCATATTCCGGAGACCATCAGCTGCCGTTACAATCCGGGTGGAGTATTTGAACTGAGCAATGGAATCATGGACAACCCTGGAGATTCCAAATACGGCATGACAAAGGATCAGCTCATCGAAGCGTTTAAGATTTTAAAGGATAAGGGAGCAAAGCATTTCGGTGTCCATGCATTTCTTGCCAGCAATACCGTCACAAACGAATACTATCCGAAGCTTGCAGGAGAACTGTTTGAACTGATCGTGGAATTAAAGGAAAAGACCGGATGTGATATCAGATTCGTAAATCTTTCCGGTGGTGTGGGAATCCCTTATACACCGGACAAGGAGCCGAATGATATCGCTGTCATCGGAGAAGGTGTGCACAAAAAGTTCGATGAGATCTTAGTTCCGGCAGGACTTGGGGATGTATCCATTTATACCGAGATGGGACGTTTCATGCTCGGACCTTACGGATGCCTTGTGACGAAGGCCATCCATGAGAAACATATCTACAAAGAGTATATTGGTGTGGATGCATGTGCAGCAAACCTGATGCGTCCGGCAATTTACGGGGCATATCATCACATTACGGTTCTTGGAAAAGAAAATGCACCATGCGATCACGTGTATGATGTGACAGGAAGTCTTTGCGAGAACTGCGATAAGTTCGCGGTTGACCGGAAACTGCCAGAGATCGACATGGGAGATTATCTTGTGATCCACGATACCGGAGCACATGGATTTTCCATGGGATATAATTACAATGGACGTCTTCGTTCTGCAGAATTACTGCTCAAAGAAGACGGAAGCGTGAAGATGATCCGCCGTGCAGAGACACCGGAAGATTACTTTGCAACATTTGACTGTTTTGATGATATCAGGATTACAAAATAAAAGAGTTAGGATGTACAGGTAAAATAATGGAGGACGCAATCCCGGGGGAACGGGATGCGTCCTCTGTTGGTTTAAGAAAACGATGTGCCGCAAAAAGAAAGACCTCAGATTTCCGATTGGAAACCTGAGGTCTTTTATATGCCGGCAGTGGGACTTGAACCCACACGATGTTGCCATCAACAGATTTTGAGTCTGCCTCGTCTGCCAATTCCGACATGCCGGCGCGAACAAATATTATATTAACATATGAAAGACGCATTTGCAAGCCTTTTTATGATTTCGGGAATAGGACTTTTGGTTCATTGACAGAAGTTATCATATATGATAACTTTAGAATACATGAGCACGATTTATAAAGGTGTAAGGGGGCGGATATGCAGGAACATAATCACGCCAGACAGGAAATTGCAGCCCAGCTTCGGCAGGTGCGAAAGGAGCAGGGGATGACACAGGAACGGCTCGCAGAAAAAGTCGGTACCAGAAAGTCAAATATTTCCCGTCTGGAGAGCGGGAGATATAATCCGAGTCTGGACTTTCTGGAAAAAGTTGCAGGAGGACTTGGCAGGGAGATTGAGGTAAAAGTCACGTGAGGAGGAAGATGCAAAAAGCATGACGATGAAACTTGGAAATTATAAGGATAACGACGTGGAACTGTGCCGTACCACCAATTCCAGAGTGAGTACACATACGGCGGAGGCACTGCTTGAACAGCACATTCCATTTACAAAGAACAGTAAAAAGATTCCTTTTTTCAAGAGGGAAATCTACCAGGGGGCAGATACCCTCTGGGTGATCACCATCAATCCACGCAGATACGGGCAGGCACGCCGCGTGATCGATGGTATGGATCGTGCATACCGGGAGCATCTGGTGTTATCCAATTACTAGAATGAAATTATGATAAAAATGTGAAATGCGTTTTAAAAGCAGAATGAGTGTGGTAAAATTCTATTCAGATAAAATCGTATGAAAAGCGATGGAAATGGAAGGAATGGAAGGAGCCATACTCATTTTTATGTTAGGAAACATGGAGCAGACAGTCGCACGTAAGCAGACAAAAAGGGAGAAAAACAACACACAAAAACGGACAGAAGGGTGGAAACAGAAGGGCATATGGCTGTTTTGGTATGCCGTGGTTCCGGTGTTTGCTTTTTACCTGATGGAATGTTATGAACACAATCCATTTGCGGAAGTGCGTGTGGAAGCACAGCTTTTTAATATTTTTTTGTTTGAGCTGATCGGATGGATGTTATATTTTCTGACCGGAAGAATGTGTTTTGCGTCCAGAGTGCTGTACGGACTTGCTGTGGCGTTTGGAATTACCAATCATTATGTGATGAAATTCCGTTCCACACCGTTTGTTCCGTGGGATCTGTTTTCGGCCGGAACAGCAGCCAGTGTGGCTGGAAACTATGATTTTACACCGGACCGGCGCATGGTGATTGTTACACTTGTTTTTATTGCATTATTTGTGCTGACCCGCCTTTTTAAAAAAGGTCCGCGTTTTTCCTGGAAAATAAGGCTGGGGAGTATCGTACTGGTGGGACTGGCATTGTGTACATTTGTCAATGCCCTGCAGCAGGAATCGTTTCAGACAAAACATTATCTGTATCCGTTTCTGTTCACACCGGCATATATGACAAAAGTAAACGGCATGGCGGTGACCTTTGCCATGGATCTTGCCTATGTGGCAGTGGAACGTCCGGCAGGATACGATGCGGATGAAGCAAAAGAGACGCTGGCGAAATACGAAACTAAAACAACAGAAACCGACACACAGGATCTGCCCAACATCATTGTCATCATGGATGAGGCATTTTCGGATTTAAAAGTGCTGGGACCGTTAGAAACCAATGAGGATTACATGCCGTTTATGCACCGGATGCAGCAGGGGGAGAAAAACACGGTCACGGGATATGTCCAGACATCTGTGTGTGGGGGAAACACTGCGGATTCGGAATTTGAATTTCTGACAGGCAATACGATGGCATTCCTTCCGAACGGAAGTATTCCGTATCAGCAGTACATCAAGAGCAGGACACCGTCTTTAGCAGGTTATCTGAAATCCTTAGGATATGCGACCTATGCACAGCATCCGTATCAGGCCAGCGGATGGAACCGGGATAAAGTGTATCCTCTGCTTGGATTTGACAATCTGGATTTTATGGAAGATTACAGGGATGTCTCCTATGTGCGCAATTATATCAGCGATGCATCGGATATGGAGCATATTATAGAAACTTATGAGAAAAACAAAGCCTCCGGCAAACCGGCCTTTATTTTCAATGTGACGATGCAGAATCATGGCGGATATACCGATACCTATATGAATCTGACGAATGATATCCAGTCACAGTATGCCAGCGAACCGCTCAATCAGTATCTGACACTGATCCACAAGACCGATCAGGCACTCGAAAATCTGATTGATTATTTTTCCAAAGTGGATGACAGGACGATCATCGTATTTTTCGGGGATCATCAGCCGAATGATACAGTGGCTTCTGTCGTGGAAAACGGGGCACAGGCAGAGACACAAAAACGTTATCTCGTACCTTATCTGGTGTGGAGTAATTATGGGATCGAGGGAGCGAAAGATAAAAATACGAGTCTGAATTATCTTGCGGCGCAGGTACTTACCGCAGCAGGAGTGCCGACGAATGCATACCAGAATTACCTCTTAAGTCTGAGCAAAACTTACCCGGTGATCTCTGCAGCGGGGCAGACAAAAGGGATCGGAGCCGATGAAAAACAGCTTCAGACTTACAAGAAGCTTCAGTATTATCAGTTGTTTGAAAAAAACAAGGAAAAGGATGAGTAAGAACATGAAAAAAATGATTTCGCGGATGGTGTCGCACCGGTCATTTCCTTATGTGATGGCATTTCTTATGCCATTTATAATCTGTGTGGTCATCTGTATCGGAAACGGGGTATATCCTTTCGGGGATAACTGTATTCTGCATATCGATATGTATCATCAGTACTGTCCGTTTTTTACAGAGTTTCTTCATAAATTAAGAACCGGCGGAAGTCTGCAGTATTCCTGGAACCTGGGACTGGGATCGGATTTTGTTTCCCTGTATGCCTATTATCTGGCGAGTCCGCTTAATTTTTTGATCGTGCTCTGCCCGAAACATTATGTGATCGAGTTTATGACGATACTGGTGCTGGCAAAGATTGCCCTGTGCGGACTGACTTTTTTCTTATTTTTAAAATATCATTTTCATCTGATTGGAAAAGACTCAAAACTCCATAAAAATCAGGTGATTCCGGCACTTGTATTTTCTACGGCATATGCATTGTCCGGATTTGTGGCAGCCTACAGCTGGGATATCATGTGGATGGACTGCATCCTTCTTTTTCCTCTGATCATGGTGGGACTGGAAAAACTGGTACGGGAGCAGAAACCGGGACTGTATTTTGTGACACTTGCATTGTCGGTGTTTGCAAATTATTACATTTCCATCATGATCTGCATCTTTCTGGTGTTTTATTTTATTCTTCTCTTTTTTACGCAGAAAGGAGGAAAACTGAAAGCATTTTTACGGTTCGCATGGTATTCCCTGCTGGCAGGGTCTGTCTCGATGGTACTGCTATTGCCGGAGATCGCCGTGCTTTCTGCTTCCGGGTCTGCTGAAGACAGCTTTCCGAAAACGCTGGAGTGGTATTTTTCTGTTATTGCGGAGCTGGGGCGTGCGGCAGCCGTCACTACAAGTTATACGGGAAATGATCACTGGCCGAATCTGTATGCCGGGGCATTTACCCTGGTACTGGTATGGCTGTATGTGCTGAACCGCAGAATCTCCTGGAAGGAAAAAGTTCCGCGTATGCTGATGCTTGTCTTTTTCCTTGTGAGCTTTGCGGATAATCAGCTGGATTATATCTGGCATGGTATGCATTTTCCGCAGGCGTTGCCGGGCAGACAGTCATTCCTTTACATTTTTGTGCTTCTGGTCATGGGATTTGCAACGATCCGCAAATGGAAAGGAACCAGACGCTGGCATATCATCATAGCAGTGCTTGCAGCACTGATACTGATGGTTCTCTCCGGATATTACGGGGATGAACTGGTGACGGAGTACATGGCTGTAGTTATTACCATGCTGTTTATCCTAGTTTATGGAATCCTGCTTCTTTTGCTTAAAATTGCCCCGAAGAAAATGCGGATAGCCCTGCGGGAAGCTGCCTTTTGTGTTGCCATTGCAGAACTGGCAGTCAATATGGCGGTAACCGGGCTTGGCGTTACCAGCCGCGTGGCATATACGGATAAACAGGGGTACTACGAAGATCTGCTGCAACAGGCAAAAGAGGATAACGGAAATGACGGATTTTACCGGGTGGAGGACAGTGGGCGGAAAACCAAAAACGATGACAGCCTGTACGGATACCGTTCGGCAACCATATTTTCCTCCCTGATGAATCTGGATGTCAGCCATCTCTTCCAGAGCCTGTATATGGAGGGCGGAAAAAATTTCTACTGTTACAATGGTGCTTCCCCGCTTCCGTCAGCCATGTTTTCGGTGAAGTATATGCTTTCCTCTAATCCGGTGGATGAAAGTCCACTGCGGACACTTGTGGGAAGCAGCAATGGAAATTATCTTTATCGGAATAACTACTGCCTGCCACTTGGCTATATGATGAGCGAGAAGGCAATAAAAGGCTGGGAATCTTCCATGCTTGATAGGATCGGTTCCCTGAATTCCCTGGCACAGCAGCTGGGAGCAAAAGGAGACATGCTTTATCCGGCAACCTGTACACAGTCGCAGGCAGCCGGGGATACGACAATTGATATTTCCGAGGATGGATATTATTATGCGGATTATGTGACCTGCAATGCGGATTCCCTGACAGTATCAAGAGATGACGGATGGACGCAGCAGTATGGAAAGACCACCCACCGCTATCTGCTGGATCTGGGAGAGTGCAAAGCCGGAACAAAGGTCCATATTACCAATCTCAATGCAGAAACGATCGAATACCATGTGTACCGCCTGAATTTCAAGGCCATGTGCACTGCGTATGAGACGCTCAGCGAACAGACCATGTCACTCGAAAAAATGACAGATCGCAGGATCGTTGGAAGTATCGATGTCAGGCAGGCGGGAAGACTGATTCTGTCAGTGCCGGCAGATGAGGGCTGGAGTCTGTATGTAGACGGTAAAAAGACGAAAATAAAGCCTTTCGCGGATGCACTCATTGGTGTACACTTAAAAGAAGGAACGCATAAGATCGAGCTGCGTTATACCACACCGGGCGTACAGATCGGAGCTGCCATCAGCATAGCTGCGCTTCTGTTATTCCTGTTTAGTATGTGGATAAGATATAAGATAAGGGGGAAATATGGGGAAAAAATGCATCAGCATCGTCGTACCGATGTACAATGAGCAGGAATCTCTGCAGATTTTGTACCGGGAATTAAACCGCGTGACACGGGAAATGGGCGATTATGATTTTGAATATTTATTTGTCAATGACGGATCGAAGGATGCAACACTGCAAAAGATCCGGGAACTTGCAGCAGAAGATGAGCGCGTGCACTATCTTTCTTTTTCCCGCAATTTTGGAAAAGAAGCGGCGCTGCTGGCAGGATTGTCCTATGCAAAGGGGGATTATGTGACGACGATGGATGCGGATCTGCAGGATCCGCCCACTCTTTTGCCACAGATGGCTGCGATGTTAGAAGCCGGAGACTGTGACAATGTGGCAACCCGGCGGGTGAACCGGCAGGGAGAGCCGAAGATCCGTTCGTTTTTTGCACGCATGTTTTATAAAGTTATGCGGAAACTTTCCCACATTGAGATTGCAGATGGGGCAAGGGATTACCGTCTGATGAACCGTGCAATGGTAGATTCCATTCTTTCCGTCAGCGAATACAACCGGTTTTCCAAGGGAATCTTTGCCTGGGTCGGATATGATACCAAATGGCTGGAATTTCAAAATGTAGAACGGTCTGCGGGAGAAACCAAGTGGAGTTTCTGGAAACTTGTGCGTTATTCGTTTGATGGGATTATCAATTTTTCGGATGTTCCGCTGAAGATTTCCTCGTATCTGGGGCTGGTGCTCACCGTGGTTTCTTTTATTGCAATCATCGCGGAAGTCGTACGCGCATTGGTATTCGGGGATCCGGTTGCCGGCTGGCCGTCGCTGGTATGTATCGTGACATGCATTGGCGGAATCCAGCTGTTTTGTATGGGAATTATGGGACAGTATATTGCAAAAACCTATATGGAAGTCAAAAGACGTCCGCATTATATCATAAAGGAGAGTAACTGTACCCGGAACAAAAAGAACAACGCACAGAATTGACGCAGATATGCTTTTTCTATATAATGATACAGAAAGACTGCACTGCATTTGGGATGCCGCGCAGTCAGATCATAACAGGTGAGGAAGAATATGCGAAAGATAAAACGCTTTTTGAGTGCTCTGCTTTGCGGAGCAATTCTTATAACAGGAACACTTGCCGGAGTCAGTGTGCGTACAGATGCAGCAGCCAGCAGTTATGCCGTGCAGCTGCGTGCGGCAGGATTTCCGGATAGTTACATCAGTGCACTTTCCGCGCTTCACACAGCATATCCGCAGTGGCAGTTTCAGGCGGTTAAGACCGGGCTTGACTGGAATACCGTGGTCAGCAAAGAGAGCGTAAACGGAGTCAATCTTGTTCCGAAGACCGGAAATGACGCAACCAAATCCACCGCAGACGGTGCATATGACTGGACCACCAATGTGTGGACGGTCTATGACGGATCTTCGTGGGTCGGTGCTGATGCAGACTATATCGCTTATTATTTAGATCCACGGAATTTTCTCAATGAAACCGATATTTTTCAATTTGAAAGTTTAAGTTTCAGCAAGGTGCAGACCAGACAGGGAGTTTCTTCTATCCTGAAAGGAACCTTTATGGAGAATATGGTTGAGGACAGCGACGGATCTGCGCTGGATTATGCGCAGGCATTTATGGATATCGGTGAGGAAACCGGGGTCAGCCCGTATCATCTTGCATCCAGAGTGCGTCAGGAGCAGGGGTTAAAAGGAACCAGTTCCCTGATTTCCGGAACTTATAGCGGTTATAAGGGGTACTATAACTATTTTAATGTGGGAGCAGCAGGCATTACTTCCACACTGGTTATCAAAAACGGACTGGCATATGCAAAAAAAGCGGGATGGAATACCCGTTATGCAGCGCTCGAAGGAGGAGCGAAAATTCTGGCGAAAAACTACATTGGCGTGGGCCAGGATACGTTGTATTTCCAGAAGTTTAATGTAGTGAATCAGAAGAATCTGTACAGCCACCAGTATATGGCAAACCTTGCGGCTGCTTACAACGAGGGCAGAAAGCTTGGACAGGGGTATGCGGACAAGCAGCAGGCATTTGTATTCCGTATTCCGGTTTATTCCGGTATGCCGGCATCTGCAGTGACATTTACAGCCAGTGGAAATCCGAATAACTATCTGAAATCGCTCAGCGTAACCGGACAGACACTGACACCGGTATTTCGCGGAGATACTACTTCGTATTCCCTCGTCGTGGACAGCAAAGTTTCCTCCGTTACCATAAGTGCATCACCGGTAGCTGCGAAATCTTCTGTGACGGGAACCGGCACCCAAAAACTTCAGACGGGAACCAATACGTGTAAAGTTACCTGCAAATCGGAGAGCGGAGCATCCAAAACCTATACGCTTACCATTGTAAAGAAAGCTGGTGCAGCGGCAGAGACCGAGAAGACTTCCGTGACTTCGAAAACATATCAGTTGAAAAACAAAATGGTTACGGGGATTGCGCCGGGAACAAAGGCGGCAACATTTTTGAAAAAACTTAAAGTGACCGCGGGAACGGTCAAACTGTTCAGTGCATCCAAAAAGAGTGTTACCGGAATCGTTTCAACCGGCAATGTTCTGCAGGTGTATGACAGCAAAAACAAGAAAATTTCTTCCTATACGCTTGTGATTTATGGAGATGTAAACGGAGATGGAAAGATCAACAAAACAGATCTGAACCGTTTGAACAGGCATCTGAATGGTACCCAAAAGCTTACCGGATGTTATCTTAAGGCCGCAGATACAAACCGCAAAAAAGACGGGGTCAATGTGCTTGATCTGGTATATCTGAACAAACATCTTCAGGGGAAGATCACCATTCAGCAGTAAAAGAAAGGCAGAACATATGAGACAAAAAAGCAAAGCAAAAGGAAAACGGATACTGGGAGTGGTACTGGCACTGGTATTTCTGATCAGTTGTATCATGACACCGGATGTGCATGCACAGGCGGAGAGCATGATCATTGCTTTAAGCGCCAGATCCGTGAAAATAGGAGATACTCTGGCAGTGACAGTGACACTTCCGGCAGGGGTGACGGGAACGGTAAATCTGACATATTCCAAAGATCTTTTTACTTATCAGTCAGCAACAGCGGAAACCAGTGTAAATGCAGGCACGGTTTCTATGACTCTGGGAAGTTACGGTTCCGGAAACAAACGTGCAAGCGGAACTGTTAAATTTAAAGCAGATGCGGCGGGAACTGCAAGTTTTGCCGCATCCGCACCATCTGCGGGCAATCAGGAAGGGGACCGCGTGGATGTGGGAGGTGCAAGTGTATCTGTAGCTGTTGAAAATTTGGCAGCGGCAGCAGATGACAAATCAAAAGACAATACGCTGGCATCCCTGACGATTTCCGAAGGAACCCTTTCTCCGGAATTTCAGTCGAAAGTTACCGAATATCAGGCAAAAGTGGGAGATCAGGTGACATCGCTGGCAGTCAGCGCACAGCCAAATGATGCTAAGGCATCTGTGATCTCGGTCAGTGGGGCAGACAAACTGAAAACCGGTGTAAATAAAGTACAGATCGTCGTGCAGGCGGAAAATGGTGTGAAAAAGACCTATACCATTCAGGTGACCAGAGGAGCTGCGCAGCAGGAATCACAGGATACACAGCAAAAAGGAGAGACACAGGCTCCGGCAGACGGGCAGCAGTATTTTACGATTGACGGAACAAATCTCTATCTGACAGACAGTATTCCGGATCGCTATGTTTTGGATGGCTTTGTCAAAGATACAGTGACTTTGTGGGAAAATAAATATCCGTGCATGCGCAAAGACGGAATAGACACACCGCTGAGACTTTTGTATCTGGTGGATGAAAACGGACAAAACGGTGCTTTGTATATGCTGGATCTGGATGATCCGGAAGAAATTTATCCGTTTGTATGTATGAACTATAACCAGTATAAGCATACCGTAGGGGAAGAGACAACATCTGCAGAAGCTTCTACCCAGGAAGGGGAAACGGGCCTGTTCCAGAGTACGGAAAGCCAGATGCGGCTGATTCTCTGTGCGTTCGTTGTGGTTGTACTGATTCTTCTGATTATCATAGTGGTTCTGATCGTCAAAAGAAAAAAAGATGATGACGATCCTTATGATGATTTTTATGACGATGATGATGACGACGATGAGGATTACGATGATCCGGACGATGAAAAACTGTATGAAACGGATGATCCGGATGATACCGGGATATCCAAGCGTTACGGAAAGGAAACATTCCGCAAAAAAGGCGGATTTATGCATAAACTGTTAGAGGGTATTGAGGATGATCTGGAGGATGACCTGGATGATCTGGAGGATGACCTGGATGATCCGGAAGAAGATACCGATGACAGGGAAAAAGAGCGGGAGAAGCGGGAGGACCATTACCGGGATGCAGATGATGAAGATATCATGCTGCAGAAAGAACTGGCAGAAGAAGTTCGAAGCTCCATGCTCGGAAGAAAGAAGAAAACAACCAAAAAAGATACCGATGACGATATCGAATTTATTGATTTGTAGAATTGTAACAGGAGGTATAAATTTTGATTCCATATACAGATAAGGCGAAAAAAGCTCTGAATTATGCGAACCGCCTTTCCCGTTCGTCCGGCTGCAACTATGTCGGAACCGAACATATTCTGGCGGGGCTGCTCAAGGAAGGAACCGGTGTAGCAGCAGAAGTACTGACAGCCAATAATGTGGAACTGGAAGCGCTGCTTAAGCTGATTGATGAACTGGTTGCGGCAGGTGAGGAGGTGACGGTGGCAGACCGTGACGGATATTCTCCGCGTACCCAGATGGTGCTGGATCGTGCCAGGGAGATGGCAGACCGTTTTGACAGTGAACGGATCGGAACCGAACACCTGCTGCTTGCCATCATAAAAGAGGGGGATTGTGCAGCTTCCCGGCTTTTAAATACAATGGGAGCCAACCCACAGAAACTTTTTGTGGATATTCTTGCTGCGATGGGAGAGGACCCGGCACAGTACCGGGAAGAAATCCAGCGTGGAAGAAATGAGGAGGCAACACTTACCCCTACGCTCGATCAGTATTCCCGCGATCTGACAGCTATGGCGCGGGCCGGACGGTTAGACCCGGTAATTGGCAGGGAAAAGGAAACCGAACGGGTGATCCAGATCCTGTGCCGCAGAGGCAAAAATAATCCGTGTCTGATCGGAGAGCCGGGTGTCGGAAAAACGGCGATTGCGGAAGGGAATGCGGCACGG
>ENA-ORPF01002165-ORPF01002165.1-human-gut-metagenome-genome-assembly--contig:-NODE-2165-length-13782-cov-6.975960_pt1 | contig 13782 bp, 12 predicted proteins | sample MGYA00242140_ERZ509070 | MGnify/ENA primary metagenome ERZ509070 (study PRJEB26280, sample SAMEA2338713) | human gut metagenome | biome: human gut; feature: human-associated habitat; material: faeces... | reverse complement strand
ATAAATTTTAGTTATCTCGCGAGGAACCGCCCCTCAGGCCGCTTCGCGTCCAGCTCCCCTCCAGGGGAGCCAATATCCTGCCTTAGGTCGTGCTTGGCTCCCCTTTGAGGGGAGCTGTCTGCAACGCAGACTGAGGGGTGGTTCCCCGCGCAGAGCCTGAAACTAGCAATAGATTCATGTTTCGGAACGGTCAAGACCGTTCCCTGCAAATCGGGCTTATGGTATGCAGCTGCCCCCGTAGGGGGCGCACATCGTGCGCCCGCGGCCTTAACATGACAGTCACACCAAACAAACACAGGGCGGCCATGCCCCGGAACATCCGGTTTCCCGGCTGCCAGAGGGCTGGCCGCCCCATGTTTATGCCCGCAGATGCAGGCCAAATATTACGTCAGATGTCCGGAATTCGATTACTTCTTCATCCAGCTCATCATGCCGCGCAGTTCCTTGCCGACCTTTTCGATCAGGTGCTCGGACTGCATACGGCGCTGTGCCAGGAAGTGGACCTTGCGGCCGCCCTTCGGGCTCATCTCGGTCAGGAACTCGGAAGCGAAGGTGCCATCCTGGATCTCGGTCAGGACCTTCTTCATCTCCTTGCGGGTTTCCTCGGTGATCAGGCGCTTGCCGGTGCGGTAGTCGCCGTATTCAGCGGTGTTGGAGATGGAGTAGCGCATCTTGTCAAAGCCGCCCTCGTTGATCAGGTCAACGATCAGCTTCATCTCGTGGCAGGTCTCGAAGTAAGCCATTTCCGGTGCGTAGCCAGCTTCCACCAAGGTGTCAAAGCCAGCATGGATCAGCTCGCAAACGCCGCCGCAGAGCACAGCCTGCTCGCCGAACAGGTCGGTCTCGGTTTCCTCCTTGAAGGTGGTCTCCAAGATGCCTGCACGGCCGGCACCGATGCCGGAAGCGTATGCCAGGGCGATCTCCTTTGCCTTGCCGGTGTAATCCTGCTCTACGCAGATCAGGGACGGGCAGCCTTCGCCTTCAGTGTACAGGCGGCGGACAATGTGGCCGGGGCCCTTGGGAGCGATCATGATAACGTCAACATTTTTCGGGGCAACAATGGTCTTGAAATGGATGTTGAAGCCGTGTGCAAAAGCCAGTGCCTTGCCCTCGGTCATGTAGGGGGCAACCTGGCTGTTGTAGATGTCAGCGCACAGTTCATCGGGAACCAGCATCATAACAACATCGCCGGCCTTGGCAGCCTCTTCAACTTCCATCACCTTAAAGTTTTCATGGGTTGCAGCAAACTCGGATGCCTTTTCCCAGTGGGCAGAGCCCTTGCGCAGGCCGACAACAACGTTCACGCCGCTTTCAGCCAGGTTTTCGGAATGGGCATGGCCCTGGGAGCCAAAGCCGATAACAGCAACGGTCTTGCCGTCGAGCACGCCGAGGTTGCAGTCGGAATCATAATACTTTTTGATTGCCATGATAATTTCTCCTTTGTTTTGTTTGTATGGTTTGTAAAAATAAAAACATATCTATCTTCAACCCGCCGCCGGGGATTCCTGAAAGGGCTGCGGGCCAAATGCAAGTTCGTTGAACCGCAAAAACTGCTTTATTCTTCGTCCTGCGGGCAGTGGGTGCCGGGCAGCGGCAGCTGAGCGGCGCGTACTTCCTGCGGGGGCTTTTGCATGTGGGGATGCTTGCCGCCGCGCTCCAGCGCGGTAATGCCGGTGCGGCACAGTTCCAGGATATCGTATCCGCTGAACATTTTCAGGAAGGCGTTGATCTTTTCCGGGCGGCCGGTCAGTTCAAACACCATAGAGTCCGGCGAAAGATCAATGATCTTGGATTTATAGATCGCAGCGATTTCCCGCATTTCGGCACGCTCGGCGGTATTGCAGGCCACTTTCAGCAGCAGCAGTTCCCGCTGCAGGCTCTTATCCGGGGTCAGTTCAAATACCTGGCGGGTCACTTCCAGCCGCTCGGTCTGTAAAATCAGCTGGCTGATGGCGGCATCGTCGCCATGCAGGGTAACGGTAATGCGGCTGACCGCCGGGTCGTTGGTGGCGGAAACCGTCAGGCTGTCAATGTTGAAGCCGCGGCGGCAGAACAGGCTGGACACGCGCGCCAAAACACCGTTATGGTTATCCACCAGCAGACTGATGACCCGCCGGGGTGCCGCTGTTGCGGCAACTTTGTTCGGATTTTGATTTTGCTGCATTGCGTGCTTCCTCCTTACTCCATGATGATATCGTTGATATCGCCGCCGCCGGGGATCATCGGCAGAACCTTTTCATCCTTGCCGATGCGGCAGTCGATCCAGGAAGGACCTTTCTGCTTCATGGCGTCGGCGAACGCTGCCTTGAACTCGGCAATATTGGTAGCACGATACCCCTTTGCGCCAAACGCTTCAGCCAGCTTTACAAAGTCGGTGCGGCGCTGGGGATCGGTGTTGGAATAGCGCTTGCCGTAAAAGCTGGTCTGCCACTGGCGCACCATGCCAAGCACCTGGTTATCAAAAATAACGGTGATGATGGGCAGTTCATAGCTGACGGCGGTGCAGCCTTCGTTCAGGTTCATGTGGAAGGAACCGTCGCCGGTCAGCATGACCACGCGGTGGTCTTTGCCCAGGGCAACCTGTGCGCCAATGGCCGCGCCGTAGCCAAAGCCCATGGTGCCCAGGCCGCCGCTGGTCAAAAAGCCGCGGCTCTTGGTGTGGTGCAGGTACTGGGCAGCCCACATCTGGTGCTGGCCGACATCCGTTACATACACGGCCTCGGGGCCGGCCTGCTCACAGATCTCGTTGATGATCTGGTGGGGTTTCAGCTCGGTGAAGCTGTCCTTCGGGTGGTAGTCATTGCGCTGCCATTCACGGATCTGCTCCATCCAGATCTTATGTTCGGTCTTTTCGACATACGGCAGGATGGCTTGCAGGATATAGGAAGCATCGCCTGCCAGTGCCAGATCCACATCCACATTCTTGCCCAGTTCACTGGGGTCAATATCGATCTGGATGATTTTTGCCTTGCTGGCAAACTTATTCGGGTTCAACGCCACACGGTCCGAGAAGCGGGCGCCGACGGCAATGACCAGATCAGCTTCCGAAATAGCCTTGTTGGCGGCATAGCAGCCGTGCATTCCCAGCATACCCAGGTTGTGCGGCTCGCCATAGCCCAGCACGCCGGCGGCCATCAGGGTGTGGGTGGCGGGCATACCGGTCTTTTCCAGCAGGTCACGCAGGGGCTGGCAGCCCGCCGCGCTGCGCACGCCGCCGCCAAAGTAGACGATCGGGCGTTCCGATTCATTGATGAGCCGTGCGGCTTCCTTGACCTCTTCCTCATTATAGCGGGTCACGGTTCGGATCAGCTCCGGCTCTTTGTGGGTGAACTCGCAGGAGTTCGCGGTGACATCCTTGGGAATATCCACCAGCACGGGGCCCTTACGGCCGGACTGTGCAATGCGGAAGGCTGCCCGCATGGTGTCGGCCAGGTCTTCGACCTTGCGCACGGTGAAGTTGTGCTTGGTGATGGGCATCGTGATGCCCTCAATGTAAGCTTCCTGGAAGCTGTCCCGGCCCAGCAGGCTGGTGGCAACGTTTCCGGTAAAGGCAACCATCGGCACGCTGTCCATATAAGCGGTGGCGATACCGGTGACCAGGTTGGTGGCGCCCGGACCGCTGGTAGCCAGCACCACACCGGTGCGGCCCGTTGCGCGGGCGTAACCGTCTGCCGCATGGGAAGCGCCCTGCTCGTGGGCGGTCAGGATATGGCGGATGCGGTCAGAGTTTTTATATAGTTCGTCGTACAGGTTCAGAACTGCGCCGCCGGGATAGCCAAAAATTGTATCGACCCCCTGCTCCGCGAGCACTTCGACAAAAATCTGCGAACCATTCAGAATCATTGAAAAAACTCCTTTCCGTTTCTTAAGCGGCAGCCTCTATCCAACGCGTTTGAGTAACAAAAAAGCCCCTGCCGCTTGTAGCACGGAATGCCAAACGGCTTCCGTTTTCACAAGAGACAAAGGCGTAAAGCTCTCTGCGGTACCACTCTTATTGGTATAGTACTATACCCACTCAACAGGCTTCCAACAAAGCCCTGTGCTGTAACGGGCACCCCCGGAACCGCCTATTCACATTGCTTTCGGCAGAACTGCTCGGGAACCAGTTCGCGGCGTACCTGCCCGCTGCCTTGCACCAACCGGCAGCTCTCTGGGGGCGGCAAAAGCCGTTACTAACTTTCCTTCGACACATTTGATTTAGCTATGTGGTTGATTGTACCGCAATTTTTTGCCTTTGTCAACACAAAAACAACAAATTACACAAATAGAGAATTTAGCAGGCTAAAGTCCTGCGTTCTTTCGTAAATACAAGGTCATTTTGTCACTTGCACCACAGCGGCAAAAAAGCTATACTGAGTAAACAGAGCAAGCATTTTTTGCACTCCTGGAGGAATTGGGAATGATGAAGTTGAATACCATGCGCACCCGGCTGGACGGCCTTGTGATTTTCCGCGGTATTTTGCAGGCCAACATTGTGCCTGCGTTCCGCGCCATGCTGGCCGCTGCGGGGAGCGAGGATTTTGTAAGCGCTGCAGCTGATTTTGAAAACCAGCTGTTTGAACGCGGCGGCAGCTGGACCCGCGTGCTGCTGGATGCCGTTTTGCAGGATGAGAACATCTGCATCCGCAAAGCTGCCAGCGGCGGCGCCGGGCAGGCCGCTGCCCGCTGCATGGACAGCGAGCTGGAATTTTTGCAGCAGCTCAGCCGCGTTACGCTGGTTGATTTGACCGGCGGCGAGGAATCCCTTGCCTTTCTGCCCCGCTGGGAAACCGAGGAAGTGGATTTTGCCGCCGCTTACGCTGAGCGCCTGGCTGAAGTTGGTCAAAAGGGCTACGGCATGTTTGCCCGCCACCACATGTTCACCATTGAGGATGGCAGCCTGATCCCGGTGCGCTTCCCGGATCCGCAGCGCTTAAGCGAGCTGCCCGGTTACGAGCACGAGCGCGAAAAGGTAATTGCCAACACCAAGGCTTTGCTGTCCGGCAAGCCTGCCGTGAACGTTTTGTTGTACGGCGATGCGGGCACCGGCAAATCCAGCAGCGTGAAAGCCATTGCCAATGAATTTGCGGCGGATGGTCTGCGCCTTGTGGAAGTGAAAAAGAACCAGCTGTATCAGATTCCGGCCCTGCTGGATAGCCTGGCCCAGAACCCACTCAAGTTCATTTTGTTCATTGACGACCTGAGCTTTTCTGCCAACGACGACAACTTTGCCGCGCTGAAAGCCATTTTGGAAGGTAGCGTGGGCGGCCGCAGCCAGAATGTTGTGGTGTACGCCACCTCCAACCGCCGCCATCTCATCAAGGAAACCTTGAGCGACCGTTCCGGTGATGACATCCACGAGGCAGATACCCGCCAGGAATTGATGAGCCTTTCGGCCCGGTTCGGCCTGACGGTCACCTTCCAGCGGCCGGATAAAGTTCGGTTTGAAGAAATTCTGCTGGATCTTGCCAAGCAGTACGGCGTGCAGATGCCGTCTGATCAGCTGTTCATCAAGGGCGAAGCCTTCGCCATCCGTGCCGGTGGCCGCAGCCCCCGTGTTGCCCGCCAGTTCATCGAGCTGCTTTCGGCAGGAGTGAGACTGTAAGGGAGTTAGGAAGTAAAAGTTAGAAGTTAGGAGTTTTTGGGATGCCTGCGGCATGATTTTGATATCAGGCCGTGGGCATTTTGTTATACATTCTTTAATTTTAGCTATGTTTTAGTCTTAAGCTGCGTGCCTTCCCCTATTTCTTAACTCCTAACTCCTCCCTCCTAACTCCTAACTCAAAATTACGCTCTCTCGCTTACCAGCTTAAAACCTTCTTCGGTCAGTTTGGCTTTAATTTGTTCGATTTGGGTGTGGTCGCGGGTTTCAAGGCCGAGCTTGAGGAAGCAGCTGGTCACGGTCATGTTGGGGTCGGCCAGGTCGTACTGCACGCTGACCACGTTGGCCCCCATGCCGGAGATGATCTCGCTCACGCGGGTCAGTTGGCCGGGCTTATCCTCCAGGGCAATCATCAGATTGGTCTTGCGGCCGCTCATGATCATGCCGCGGGTGATCACGCGGGAAAGGATGTTTACATCGATATTGCCGCCGGAGATCAGGCAGACGGTCTTTTTGCCCTCGATGGGCAGCTTGCCGAACAGCGCGGCGGCAACCGGCGTGGCACCGGCACCTTCGGCCACCAGCTTCTGGTTTTCCATCAGGGCCAGGATGGCGGCAGCAATCTCATCCTCGCTGACTGTCACGATGTCGTCCACATACTGTTCGATCATCTTAAAGGTGGTTTCGCCGGGGGTCTTTACCGCAATGCCGTCCGCAAAGGTATCCACATGGTCCAGCGTTTCATACGTATGGTCGCGGTACGCATTGTACATGCTGGCGGCACCGGCAGCCTGAACGCCGTAAATCTTGACATCGGGGCGCAGGCTCTTGATGGCAAAGGCCACACCGGCCAGCAGACCGCCGCCGCCCACGGGCACCACAACAGCTTCCACATCGGGCAGCTGATCCAGAATTTCCAGGCCAATGGTACCCTGACCGGCAATGACCAGCTCATCATCATAGGGGTGAATGAAGGTCATACCTGTTTCTTTCTGCAGTTCCACAGCGCGGTCATGGGCGTCATCGTAAGTGCCCTTGACCAGCTCCACCTGGGCGCCCAGGCGTTTGGTGCTTTCCACCTTCATCAGCGGCGCGCCGTCCGGCATGCAGACAACGCTCTTGATGCCCATGCTGGTGGCGGCCAGTGCCACGCCCTGTGCATGGTTGCCCGCCGAGCAGGCGATCACGCCTTTGGCGCGCTCCTCTGCGGTCAGCTGGCTGATTTTGTAATAAGCGCCACGCACCTTAAAGCTGCCGGTCACCTGCAGGTTCTCGGTTTTCAAGTACAGGTCACTCGCGCTGTTCAGCCGCGATGCCGCAATCAGATCCGTGCGGCGTGCAACGTCACGCAGAACAAACGCGGCATGGTAGATCTTATCCAGTGTAAGCATTGATGTTCCCTCTCTTTTTTGCTGCCCTGCATATAAATGACAATGCAAGCGGCGGTCCCCGCATATGCCGCGGAGCCGCCGTGTTCTCTGCTTCGCCTTTGAAGTCTGTGCATCATTATAGTTGAGTATGTTTAATTTGTAAAGTGAATCATTTTCATGTGTATGACTGTCACGGACAGTTTTCGTAAAGAGAGAGTTAGAAATAGAATTAGAAGTGAGAAGTTAGGAGTTTTAGTAGGTGGAAGCCCAGTGCGCTGCACCGGGCAAAAAAGATATTAGGCCGTTGGCCATCTGTAAGTAAGCATTATAAAATTAAAGCATTCAGAGATTCAGTTACAAGGTCGGTCAAAATATACGGATTGTATATTTTAATATATATTATCCATTCGCAAATTTCACGAAACTCTTGCCATGCTCTCTACTCATTTTTTGAGCCGCGCCACGCGCGGCGGTCCACCTTCATTATTCATTCATTATTCATTATTCTCCATTCTTTATTTATTCCTTCAACTCCTCCCTCCTAACTCCTAATTCCTAACTGCTTTCGTTTTTCTGCTGTCAAACCCGCCAAAACATGCACCGTATTCTTGTGCTTGTATACACTTTTTTCAGCCTGAGGAATCGGCTATAATGTATGTATACAAGGTCAGCGAAACGTTTGGCACCTCGCCAGTCCGCTGCCACTGCAAGCAAAACAGGAGGATTCCGCCCCATGGATATTCGTTATTCCTGCAATCAGCGTGACTTCAAGCGCTATACCACCGAGGAAGTCCGCAATGAGTTCCTGATTACCGATCTGTACAAAGCAGATGAGATGGTTGCCGTTTACAGCCATGTTGACCGCATGGTCACGTTGGGCTGCATGCCGGTCAACGAGGTCGTGTCCATTGATAAGGGCATTGACATTTGGGCAAACTTTGGCACCCACTATTTCCTGGAGCGCCGCGAAATCGGCATTTTCAACATTGGTGATGGCGCCGGTACCATTACCGCAGACGGCGTGGCCTATCACCTGGGCTATAAGGACTGCCTGTACATCACCCAGGGCACCAAGGAAGTTACCTTTGCCAGCGATGATGCCGCCAAGCCCGCCAAGTTCTATATGGTCAGTGCTCCGGCCCACTGCCGTTACGAAACCAAGCTGATCACCCTGGCTGACGCTGCCAAGCGCCCGCTGGGCACCCTGGAAACCTGCAACAAGCGCACCATCAACCAGTTTATCCACCCCAGCGTGCTGAAAACCTGCCAGCTTTCCATGGGCATGACCGCTCTGGAGCCGGGCAGCAACTGGAACACCATGCCCAGCCACACCCACGAGCGCCGCATGGAGATCTACACCTACTTCGAGATTCCCGAAGGCCAGGCCGTATTCCACATGTGCGGCGAGCCGACCGAAACCCGCCATGTTGTGATGCACAACTATGATGCTGTTATCAGCCCGTCCTGGAGCATCCACAGCGGCGTTGGCACCTCCAACTACACCTTCATCTGGGCCATGGGTGGTGAAAACATGGAATTCGATGACATGGATAACATTGCTACGACTGATCTTCGGTAAAACCTTTTTATAAAGAAAAAAGAATAAAGAATAATTAAAAATGATGGTGGACCGCCGCGCATAGCGCGGCTCAGAAAATCAGGTTCGTTTTTATGGAAAATAATGTACTACTGGAAAAGTCGCTGGCTTTTGCTGCGCGCATCGTAAAAGTTTACCGCTATTTAAGTGAGCAGCAGCACGAAACCGTTCTTTCCCAACAATTACTGCGCAGTGGAACTTCAATCGGTGCCAATGCTAACGAAGCTGTCTATGCAGTAAGTAAAGCGGATTTTATTTCTAAGCTCCATATTTCCTTAAAAGAAACCGCTGAAACGGAGTATTGGCTGCGTTTGCTGACTCTTTCACAGTACTTAACAGCTGCCGAAAGCCAATCATTGCTTACTGACTGCCTTGAACTCAAGCGCATTTTAATTGCCATTCTAAAAACTTCAAAGTCCACTTCTGAACCGCCTGCAACCTAATATTTAATCCGTGCCGAAGGCACACCTTCATTATTCTTTATTATTTATTCTTTCTTCATTTCCAATCCCGTTTCCCTGCCGCTCTATGCGCGGCTTTTGAATTACATAACATCACTTTCAGGAGGTAAGAAATATGTCTGTCTGCACCCCGAAATCTTTTGATCTGACCGGCAAGGTTGCCCTGATCACCGGCGCTTCTTACGGCATCGGTTTTGCTATCGCCACCGCTATGGCAAACTGCGGCGCTACCATCGTTTTCAATGATATCAAGCAGGAACTGGTTGATAAAGGTCTGGCCGCTTACAAAGAGGCTGGCATCACTGCCCATGGCTATGTCTGCGATGTTACCAACGAGGACGCCGTCAACGCCATGGTCAAGCAAATCACCGAGGAAGTCGGCCACATCAACATTCTGGTCAACAACGCCGGTATCATCAAGCGCATCCCCATGTGCGAAATGACCGCTGCACAGTTCCGTCAGGTCATTGATGTTGACCTGAACGCTCCCTTCATCGTTGCCAAGGCCATCATCCCCGACATGATCGAGCAGGGCGGCGGCAAGATCATCAACATCTGCTCCATGATGAGCGAACTGGGCCGTGAGACTGTTTCCGCTTACGCTGCTGCCAAGGGCGGCCTGAAGATGCTGACCAAAAACATTGCTTCCGAGTACGGCCAGTACAACATTCAGTGCAACGGCATTGGCCCCGGCTACATCGCCACCCCGCAGACCGCGCCCCTGCGTGAGATCCAGCCGGACGGCAGCCGCCATCCGTTTGACCAGTTCATCGTTGCCAAGACTCCCGCTGCACGCTGGGGCAACGCCGAGGACCTGGGCGGCCCCGCTGTCTTCCTGGCATCTGAAGCTTCCGATTTCGTCAACGGCCTGATTCTGTACGTTGACGGCGGCATCCTGGCCTACATCGGCAAGCAGCCGGGCTAAGTTACTTTCTTCGAGAAGAAAGTAACCAAAGAAGCTTTAATTAATCATCCCGTGAAAGGGATATAACTTAAAGTAAAAGGCACCTGACCGTAAGGTCGGGTGCCTTTTTAATTTTGCTCATCTGTTAGTCCTATCAGCCAATCGGATGATACATTGAAAATATGCGATATTGTAAACAGTTCGTAGTCCACAAGAATTCGTTGCCCCGATTCTATGCGACTTATCACATCCTGCTCCATGATAACGCCTTCCGTTTGCATCTTTATCGCCAATTGATTTTGTGACATTTTATTTGCCTTGCGCAACTGGCGAATACGCTCTCCTGAAATATTTTTCTGTTCTCCGTAGTTATACTTCTTCATAGTAATAGTATGCCCTTTGTCGATAATAATATCTTGACAATACTACAGATTCCTTTTATACTTATGGTAATATCACATATTTATAGGAAGTTATTTCTCTTTTATGTGATTAGCAGTATTCCAACATTGAAAAGAGGAGCATTTTATGAAAAAGTTTAAACTTTCAATCGTTACTTTTTGTCTGTGCTGCTTATTAGCCGTCTTGACAGCCTGCGGTTCTGGCTCTAAAGAGAGCAAGCTCGTTGGTTCTTGGGCATCCGACTACCGTTCTATCACTTTTTATGATGACGGAACATACACAGCGTCTTTTGAATATGGCACCGGAAAATGGACCATCTTAGATAATGGTGATCTTAAACTCACAGATTTTTACGGCACTACCACCACCACCCCGTACACCGTTGATGGTGATACCCTTAGTTTTCCCCATGATGATGGTACCGTTTATTACGAAACCTATACACGCCAGTAATCAAAAAGAGGCCGCCGATGAAAAGAAAAGTTTTCCTACCGCTTTTAGCTGTTACAGCCTTTATGTTGTGCAGCTGTAGTAGCACAACAACTGAGCAACCTGACAATATTCCTGATTCAACCATTGAGTCAAGCGTTTCTGACACATCCAGTAACACTGATATTTCGGCAGAGAGCAGCACCGATGTCCCCGCTGCGCAGGTTTCTTCCCCTTATGGAACCCCTATTGAAACGCTTGATGAATTCTTTTCTAACGGATCCGATGCCGGTTATATCTGTTCCTTGCAAGCCGCCCCTGATTCTCTTTCCGTAGTATATAATTCTAGCAAGCAGCTGTATGCCTGGTTTGACCTTGAGGGAAATGTTTTTTACGAAAGCAGTTCTTCCAACGCGTCTCCGTTTATCGGCAACAAATGTAAAATGTCCTCGCAGACGATGCTTGCCATGGAGAATGGCGCATTAACAATCGTTACACCTACTTGTATCCAGAATAGCCCTGAAAGCAAAATCATTAACTACTGCAAGGATTCTACTGGATATACCTTGTGGACCGCACGCAAAGAAGATACTCTTGATGGCTCTAATATAATACTGACTGCTTGGGATGACGATGGAAACGAGAAATTGTCTATATCAACAGCAGACCTCCCCATTCAAGATTTTGATGTAACAGAATGTTTTGATTCACTCTCCGTTAGAGAAGACTATCGTTACTCACTATACAGTGGCCCATCTCACGAAAGCGGTCCCTACTACGTATGGAGAATTTATCGCGGTAAAGAGAACAACGAATTTTACTGCACTATCAATATTGAAACCGGCGAAATATCAACAGGGGCGGATTTCCGCGGGTCTGACCTATATATTCAAGATGACATTGGCATAGACACCTACGCAAACAGCTATGATTTTTCTATCCTGGATTTGGATTTTTCCGCACCCTACTTTCCAACAAGAGTTACCATGAGCAGCACCGTATTTCCTGTTTACAGCCATGGTCTGATGTATCTTAAAAGTGACAGCGTCCCCTCTGGGTATTATGACAGCAACGGGAATCAAGTCATCGACTTAAGCAACTACTCCGTAAAAGAGGCACATCCGTTTAATGCAGATGGTGTTGCCGTTATCGAGCTCAAAAATCCTGACGGTGTAGAGTTCTGTGGTTTGTTGAGCACAGACGGCAACTGGGTTCTAGAACCTCAAAAAGCTAAAGAGGTATACGTAAGTAGTGGATACGCGATGCTTATAAACGATAGCGGCTACCAGATTTACGACCCCAGCGGCACTCCCTGCAACAATTTGTTCAGTGATAAAAATTTCGACCATTTAACCAGTTCCTCTATGTCCGAGCCGAATGATGACGGGGAACGCATTTGTTATATTGATTCCGATTCACATGAAGACGGCGCTTTCAAAGTTTCTATCGCTGTTGTAGATAAAGATAACAACTATAAGTATCTTACCACATTTAATGGTGTATACTAATTTGCATTCTTATAGCAAAAAGGAGCTATGCGGAAACCGCATAGCTCCTTTTTGTTATAAAGTATTTATTCGATGGTAATGCTCCAAGCAAACATCTTGCTTTCGCCGGGGTTCAGTTCCTCGTGGTGGCCGGGCTCGTTGACGGAGTTGGCCCAGCCGTTCCAGGGCTCCATGCAGACGAAGTTCTCGGCGTTCTGCTGCCAGAGGACACCCTTGCCGAAGGCAGCCTCATCAAAGGCGACCGTGACCTTATGGCCATTGCCGGAATCAGTCAGCACCATGGGGCTCTTCACGCCGGTCAGCAGGCGGATGGAATCTGCGGCATCATCCTTTTTGGTCAAGGTGATCTGGGCGGGGGCGGCGGGCTGATTGCCCTTGGCGTTCTCGCTGCAGGTGGCAGCGTTGATGTCGAAGCTGACATTTTCCAGCTTGGTCACACCAAAATAGGGATGGAAGCCAACGCTGAACGGCATCGGCTTATCGCCGGTGTTCTTCACGGTCAGGGCCAGGCCCGCCTTGCTGCCTGCCAGGGTGTAGCGCATGGTCAGAGCAAAATCAAACGGGTAGACGAACTTGGTCAGGCCGTTGGGGGTCAGGGACAGCTCGATGGCGTCCTCGGTGGCGGACTTGACCTGCCAGGGCAGCAGGTCGGCCAGGCCGTGGACCTCGATGGGATAATCGGCACCGCCGAAGTGATGCGCGCCGCCATCCGGCTTGCCGCAGTTGGGGAACAGGATGGGCACACCGCAGCGGGGACGGTCGGTGGATTCAAAGTTCTTGTCACGCAGCCAGAGATACTCCTCGCCGGCCTTGGTGAAAGACGTTGCCATGCCGCCCTTTTCCGGTGTGACGGTCAGGGCATAGTCGCCATCCGTCAGGGTCAGGGTCTTGTAGCTGACGCCATACTTCTCGTAGACGCCCTCGGTCAATTTAGCCATATTACAACCTTCTATTCAGCTTTGGCCCGCCACGCGCGTTTCCGCGTCAAATGCCGCTTCCCTTCGCGTTTTTGGGTCTTTATATTAAAAGTTTCTTCGGTTCTTTCTTTTCAAAGAAGGAACATAACCCCCGTAATTAAAGCACGACGCCGTCCTTGAAGATGGAGATCTCGCGGAAGCCCTTCTTCTCGGCGCAGGTCTGCTTGCCGGAAGCAACGTCCAGCACCAGCTGGTACAGGTCAGCGCCAGCCTCGTCCAGGGTACGCTCGCCGTCCGCGACCACACCGGCATTGAAGTCGATCCAGGTCTTTTTCTTAGCGGCCAGCTGGCTGTTGGTAGCGATCTTCAGCGTCGGGGCGGGTGCGCCGAACGGCGTGCCGCGGCCGGTGGAGAACAGCACCATGTGGGCACCGGCGGCGGTCAGCGCAGTGGCGGAGACCAGGTCGTTGCCGGGGCCATACAGCATGTTCAGGCCCTTGGTGGTGACGGGCTCACCATAATCAATGACATCCATGATGGGGGCAGAACCGCCCTTCTGGACGCAGCCGCAGGACTTGTCCTCCAGCGTGGTGATGCCGCCCTGCTTGTTGCC
>ENA-ORPF01002163-ORPF01002163.1-human-gut-metagenome-genome-assembly--contig:-NODE-2163-length-13790-cov-5.858464_pt1 | contig 13790 bp, 8 predicted proteins | sample MGYA00242140_ERZ509070 | MGnify/ENA primary metagenome ERZ509070 (study PRJEB26280, sample SAMEA2338713) | human gut metagenome | biome: human gut; feature: human-associated habitat; material: faeces... | reverse complement strand
AGACTATCACAATTGACTGATAGATAATGACTTGTATTCAGAAAGAATAGTTGTTACCAAATCGTTACAGAAAAATTACCGTCTGATTATTGTAACGATTTTCATGCTAACTCACTGATTTGTCCGCTGTTGTCTCAATTTTGTCTGCTCATAATTCAATTAATAACCTTTCCTTTGTGGCATTGTGTAACGATTGTAACAAAGGATATAAAAACAGATGCATTTATGAGCAAAAGTACATTCAAAATTCTCTTCTATCTGAGAAAGAACTACGTAAACAAAGAAGGTAAGGCGAGCATTATGATTCGTATCACCGTAAACGGGGAAATGTCACAATTCAGTTCAAAACTGGATGTGGAGCCTCGTCTGTGGGACACCAAACTGGGACGTTTGTCAGGGAACGGAGCGAAAGCAAGGCAGGTGAACAACATGCTTGATGACATACGTACCGCATTGAACAACCACTACCGCTATATAGAATCAAGGGATTCCTTTGTAACTGCCGAGAAGGTAAGAAACGCTTTTCTCGGATATGAGGTGAAGCAACAGACCTTACTGGAGCTTTTCAAACAACACAATGAGGATGCAGAAAAACTTTGCGGCATCAGTAAGGCTCCTGCTACTCTTGTGAAATATGACCGAACTTACAGGCGGTTGGAAGAGTTCATGAAAGTAAAATATAGAATATCAGATATAGCGCTTCGGGAAATAGACCATAAGTTTGTGACAGATTTTGAGTTCTATCTAAGAACAGTGAGCCGATGTAATGAAAACACGACAGGAAAGTTCATGCAGATATTCCGTAAAATTGTTTTAATAGCCAAAAATAACGGATGGATAACAGTTGACCCGTTTGCCAATTATCATATCCACATGAAAGCTGTGGACCGCGGTTATCTGACGGAAGAAGAATTGGAACGCATTCTGAAAAAGGATTTTCAGTCACAAAGGCTGGAACAGGTACGGGACATATTTATATTCTCGTGCTTTACGGGGCTTGCTTACATTGATGTTTATAACCTGAAAAAAGAAAATATTTGTACATCATTTGACGGTAGCAAATGGTTGAAGCTACATCGTCAGAAAACTGCCACTCCGGTAAACCTTCCACTTCTGAAAATTCCGCTGGCGATATTGGAAAAATACGAAGGAAAGTTAAAAAACAATCGTGTGTTACCTGTATTGAGCAATCAGAAAGCAAACTCTTACCTGAAAGAGATTGCTGATTTGTGTGGAATTAAAAAAAATATTACCTTTCACCTTGCAAGACACACATTTGCGACAACAACCACATTGTCTAAAGGTGTGCCGATTGAAACGGTATCAAAATTATTAGGGCATACGAATATAAAGACTACCCAAATATACGCGCGTATAACTAATGAAAAGATACGTGAAGATATGAAGGTTTTAGCAAGTAAACTTACCGGTATAGAAGATGTTGCATTGAAGAGTAATGTAATATAGACTATTGGTTGTTCTTGTTTCAAACATTCCTGATTAACGGTAAGAACAAAAGATATACTATGGTAAAGATTGGAAATTTTGAAATCGAATATGACCGCAATGCTCCGGAAAGGGTTGCCGTGAAAATAGAAACGGACAAGAACGGAGAAGTATGGCTTTCGAAATGTGACATCGCACGGGCATACGATGTGTTCGTACAGTCAGTGAATGCCGGACTGAAATCTCTGGCAAAAACAGGGGATTTTGACGAATACACGGATGTACGAGTGGAACATTTCATCTATAACGGAAAGAATTGCAGCACTGACCTTTACGGGTTGAAAACCATCGTCGCACTGGGATTCCGCATGAAAGGATTGAAGTGCGAGGCATTCAGAAAATGGGCGGCACGGAGGCTGGCGGAGTCATTTGAGGCAAAAAAGAATATGGTCATTCTCTGTATGACCGGTGAAAAGAGAAAGGGTTTGAACTGAAACCGCCGGATATGACGGATATGCGTGTCGGGGCAGTCTTTTTTGCAGGAGGCTGTCCCGACACGTGTTTGTATAAGCTAAAAAATGTGAAACTGTAAAACATACTTATCTGTAAACCGATAATAATGTGTAACTTATCTCCATCTTAAACCTGTAATTAAAGATAGAAACGGTATGGTGGAGGAATTTGACCTGCTTGAAGAGGTGGAAGTGCAGTTCTGCGATGAGGAATGCACGGAGTCGGTATGGCACGGAGTGGAATACAGCGAAAGCTTGTTTTGCCGGGAGAAACCGAAGTCGGAACTGACGGTAGTCATCAAAGAGGAAGGCATGATGTACTTCCTGACTACTGACATGAAGGAGTTTGCCGGCCTGTGCCGGAAACACGGATGGTACATCGTCTCGCACCAGCGGTTCAGCGAGGCGATGGAAATCGGCATGTGCCTGATGGAAGCCGGGAAACATGCGGGATGGTACTCGCTGGGCAGGTCGAAGGAATGGAATGCCATGATGAGGGATGTGCTGAACTTCACGTTTGAAAGGGAGAAGAAAATGGACTTCTATCCGTACGAAACGATGTTCAAGGGAGAAGTTCTTATAGACGGATGCAGGTGCCACTACCTGCATGACTATTACCCAACGAAAATTGAAAAGACGGACGAACACCAGAAACGGGTAAGCAACCTGATTTTCCGTTTCAAGGAAGGAGGACACTGCGGCGAGCTGGTCGCACGGATACTGGTACTGTGTCTGAAACATGCGGGGTTCAACGGTACGAAGGAAGACACGGTACTGATACCTATACCCGCATCGACGAGGGAAAGACAGCGGAAACGCTTTCCGGTAGTGTGCTATTACCTGTCGGAATGGCTGGGCATTACGGACGGTTTCAAGGCTATCTGGATAGAGGAAGACCGCAAGCAGCTGAAAGGAAAGGGAAAGGATAAAGACATATTGCGGAACCTGCAATTCACACGGCGGTATATCAGAGGAAAGAATGTTGTCCTGCTGGATGATGTACTCACGACCGGGGAGAGCTTCAGACAACTGCAACGAAAGATGAAACAACTGGGAGCATTGTCGGTTATCGGAGTGTTTCTGGGGAAAACAGTGTAGCTTGATTCTATTACATATTTAATGACTGACCGATTAGGCGGCTTCATCCGTGCTTCATGCCGGGCGGAGCCGCCTTTTTTTGTGCCCGTATGTGAAGAAACAGGGCACTTGTGGAAAGAATTACAGGAAATTTCGGGAAAATCATTCCCTACTATGGAAATACTATGGATTGTGCCTGCACGGAGTTGCGCACCTTTGCAGCGTAACCAATACGGAAGGATATGGAAATAATAACGATGGACAATGAGGTCGTGAAGACGATGATGGAGAAGATAGACCGCATAGCGGACTATGTTTTCAAGAAAGACAATGTGCCGAAGGAGGAAGCGGAAATCCTGCTGACGAGCGAGGAGGCGGCGGACCTGCTGAAAATCAGCACGAGAACACTGCAACGGATGCGAAAGGACAAGACTATTCCCTACATGATGGTGAGAAGCAAGTGCCGGTACAGACTGACGGATCTGGAGGAATGCGTAAGACGGAAAATCGTACACTGCAATCCCAAGACGCTGGAGGAGTTCAAGCATAACTACCTGATGACAAGAAAGGAGGCGGATGATGGAAGGGATTGGTAAGGAAATGTTCGAGGAATGGATGAAGCGCCTCATGGAACGGATTGACCGGCTGGACAGCATCATATCGGTACTGATAAACAAGGAAGCGGCAGGTGTGAAGTACATGGATGGAGAACGGCTGTATGACAATCAGGACCTGTGCGAGATGCTGAGAACGAGCAAACGATCGCTACAGCGGTTTCGCAGCGAATACGGACTGCGCTACCAGAAAATCAGCCGCAAGACCTACTACAAGGAATCGGACGTGCTGGAGTTTATCAGCCGGAACATGGAAGAGGTGACGCTGGACGGCAAAAAGGTGCTGAAAGTGAAGGACGGAACGGGAAAGAAAGCTCCGGGCAAAACGGCGAAAGGGAAAAAAGGAGGCAGAAGGAAAACCGGGACTGAAAGGCGCACGTGAAACGTAGGCGAAAAGAGAAACCGGAAGTGGATGGTGAACCGGATGTAAATGGGAAACTGAGGGTGAGACTGATGCAAACCGGGAATGACAAGCGCACGTGAAACGGAGACGAAAAGCGAAACCGGAAGTGGATGGTGAACCGGATGTAAACGGGAATCTGAGGGCGAGCCTGATGCAAACCGGGACTGTAAGGTGAACGGGAAACCGGAACGAAAAGAAAAACAGACCTGCACGGGAATACCGGCGGGACTATCATCAAACAATAAAAAAATCAATCAATGGAACAGAAAAAGAAAAAGCAAGAGGATGTACTGGTCGTCCGCGACGAGAAGACGGGCGAAATCAGCGTGGTTGCCGGACTGGATGCCAGGGGCTATCCCAAGAGGGCACAGGCAAAGGCGGAACATTCGCAGGAGTTTTTGCGCTTTGATCGCCACGGGGATGCGATAGATAATTTCTTCAAGAATTTCTACCGCCAGTGCAAGGAACCGACACGATTCGGTTTCTACAGGGTGGCAGCGGACATGGTGGAAGCACTGCTTCCGGTTATCAAGGACCTACTGAAAGACCCTGTGGCGAACGCAGAACTGCTCGCTCCGCACAAAGTGGATACATCGGCGCACCAGCAGGCTGAGGAACAGCAGACTACGGAGGAGGCGAAAAAAGAAAATGCCGGGACGGAGACTGAGGAACAACAGGCTGAGGAAGAGGTGAAAAAGGAAAATGCCGAGACGGAGACTGAGGAACAGCAGGCTACGGAAGAGGTGAAAAAGGAAAATGCCGAAACGGAGACTGAGGAACAGCAGGCTGCGGAGGAGGTGAAAAAGGAAAATGCTGAAACGGAGACTGAGGGACAGCAGGCTGCGGAGGAGGCGAAAAAAGAAAATGCCGGGACGGAGACTGAGGAACAGCAGGCTGCGGAGGAGGTGAAAAGAGAAAATGCTGAAACGGAGACTGAGGAACAGCAGGCTACGGAAGAGGTGAAAAGAGAAAATGCCGGGACGGAGGCTGAGGAACAGCAGGCTGCGGAAGAGGCGAAAAAGGAAAATGCCGAAACGGAGACTGAGGAACAGCAGGCTGCTGAGGAGGTGAAAAAGGAAAATACGGAAGAAAACAATGTGGAACAACAAACAAATGAGAAAATGGAAAAAATGAAACTGAAAAATCAGGAACAGCAACCGCAGGCGGCAGAATCGCAGGCGGTACAGGGACAGGAACCGGCACAGGACGGGCAACCGCAGGCGAAGACGCAAAGACCGAACCTGATAGCGGACGGCGACGTGGACTGGAAGGAACTGGAACGGTTCGGGGTGAAAAAAGAGAATCTGTCTGAAAAGGATATGAAAGCCCTGATGAACTATGGCAAGACGAATCTGGTGACGGTGAACCCGACCTTCGGCGGAGATAGTTATGAGCTGCAAGCCCGCCTATCGTTCCAGAAGACGGAAGACGGCAAAATGAAGCTCGCACCCCATTTCGTGCGCCATGAGCCGAGGCTTGACATCCCCTACAACGGCTACACTTTCACGGACGAGGACAAGAAGAACCTGAAGCAGACGGGTAATCTGGGCAGGTTGGTGGATGTGGCGGATACGAAAACCGGTGAGATGCGTCCGTCGTACATCAGCATCGACCGCCTGACGAATGAAATCGTGGACATTCCGGCAAGCAAGGTACGCATCCCGGACAGAATCGGACTGACGGAACTGTTAAAACCGGAACAGGACATCCTGCGTGCAGGACTGGCACTGCCCAAGGAGGTGACGCTGAAGAACGGACGCAAGTTTGAAGCCGTGTTGCAAGTAAGTGCGGAGAAACGCGATGTGGAGTTTGTGCCGGAACATCTGTGGCAGGGACAGTCGCAGCGACGCGGAAACGGACAGGAGAAAAAACAGAAAAGCCCGGAAGCCCCGGATGCTACCGGACAGCAGCAGAAGGAAGCCGGGAGTCAGGAGAACGGACAACGCAGCAACCGCTCGTGGACAAACGAGGACGGCAGCATCCGCCCGATCGGGAAATGGAAGGATGACAAATTTACGGAACAGCAGAAAGCGGACTATGTGGCGGGGAAAGTTGTGGTACTTGCCAACGCAAAGGATGACCAGGGACAACCCTGCACGAAGTACCTGAAGTTCGATCGCGAGAAAGGCAGACCGCTGACCTATTCGGCAAATCCCGACCTCGCACAGACCGTTGCCCCGTCGAACGAGAGCCGCACGCAGCTCGCCGTAAACAACGAAGGCAAGACCAACGAGGCGACCAAGCACCTGAAGGAGCCGCTTACGCAGGGCCAGACCGCTCCGAAGGACGATGCCCAGAAGAAGCAGCAGACGAAGAAATCCAAAGGCATGAAGGTTTCCTGAGTGCCGCCACTAAATCCATTACAAGAGAATAAACAACGGATTGAAACGGGGCCTCATGCGCCATGTACCGCATATCCCACGGATAACCGGCGTACCCCGTTCCACTCCACAAGGAACAAAAGTATCAATGATTAAAACAGAAAATGTATGATTACCATATTGGCAGAAAAACCGAGCGTGGCGCGTGAGATAGCACGCATCGCCGGAGCAACAAGAAAGGAAGAAGGATATTATACGGGAAACGGCTACCATGTGACATGGGCACTGGGACATCTGGTGCAGCCTGCCCTGCCGGACGGCTACGGCTTCAAGGGCTTCAGCAGGGACAGCCTGCCGGTGATACCGGAGGAGTTCATGCTGATCCCCCGACAGGTAAAGACGGACAAGGGCTACAAGGCGGATGCGGCAGCGATGAAACAGATAAAGGTGATAACCAAGTTGTGGCAGGAAAGTGAGGGCATCATTGTGGCAACGGACTGTGCCCGCGAGGGGGAACTGATTTTCAGATACCTGTATGCCTACACGGGCTGTACCCTGCCGTTCCGACGCCTGTGGATAAGCTCGCTTACGGACACCGCCATCCGCAAGGGATTGAAGGAACTGAAGGACGGGCATGAATATGACGACCTGTATCTGGCGGCAAAGGCACGCAGCGAGGCGGACTGGCTGGTGGGCATCAACGGCACGCAGGCACTGACCGTAGCCGCCGGACGGGGCACGTATTCGGTAGGACGCGTGCAGACACCCACGCTGGGTATGGTCTGCAAGCGTTACTGGGAGAACAGACGCTTTACGCCGGAACCGGTACACCAGCTTCATTTCTCGGTGACACCGGCGGGTACGGATACGGTAGTGAAGTTCTCCTCGGTAAAGAAATGGCAGGACAAGGAAGAGGCGGCTGCACTATATTATAAGGTAAAGGCGAAGATGTGCGCCACCGTCACTAAGGTGGAAAAGAAGGAGAAGGTGGAGAACCCGCCGCTGCTGTACGACCTGACCACACTGCAGAAGGAGGCGAACACGAAACACGGATTCACGGCGGAACAGACGCTGGAGCTGGTGCAGAAGCTCTATGAAGCAAAGCTCGTCACCTATCCGAGAACATCGAGCCGCCATATTCCGGAAGATGTGTTTGCTGAAATACCGCTGCTGTTTGAACGGCTGGCAGGACACTCCGCCCTTGCGGAGAAAATCGGGGAACTGGGAGAACTGAACCGCCGTTGTGTGGATGCCTCGAAAGTGACTGACCACCATGCCCTGCTGGTGACGCCCAACCGCCCGCTTGCCCTGTACAAGAACGAGCAGATCATCTACGACATGATTGCCGGACGCATGGTAGAGGCATTTTCGGAGGAATGTGTGAAGGATACGGCTACCGTAGTAGCGGAGGTGGTGCCGGACGCAGGCGAAAGATGCGAGAGACTGACATTTGAGGCGAAAGGCTGCATCGTGCGCAAGGCAGGCTGGCGCGGCGTGTACGGAGAGTACGGCGAGGACAGCGGGAATACGGCATTGCCGGACTGGAGGGAAGGTGACACACTGGTGATGGCGGGATGCTCGATGAGTTCGGGCATGACCCGACCGAAACCGCTGCATACGGAAAGTTCGCTGCTGGCAGCGATGGAGACCGCCGGACGCGACGATGTGGAGGACGAGGAGGCACGCCAGGCCCTGAAGGACTGCGGTATCGGCACACCCGCCACACGTGCCGCAATCATCGAAACGCTGCTCAGAAGGGAATACATGGTGCGTGTGAAGAAATCGCTGGTGCCGACGGAGAAAGGACTCGCCCTGTATTCCATTGTCAAGGAGATGGATATCGCCAATGTGGAGATGACCGGACGCTGGGAGGCGGAACTGGCAAAGATAGAACAGGGAAAGACACCGCATGAGGCTTTTATGAGGGACATAGAAAGCTATACCCGCAAGATTACCACGGACCTGCTTGCGTGTGACCGTATTTTCGGGCACAAGGCTTCGGGCTGTACCTGCCCCAAATGCGGCAAGGGCACGATGCAGTTCTACGGCAAGGTGGTGCGCTGCGACAACCCGGACTGCCTGCTGCCCGTGTTCCGCCAGATAGCGGGCAAGACACTCACCGACGATGAAATGACCGGTCTGCTGACGGAAGGAAAGACGGCGATGCTCGGCGGGTTCAAGAGCAAGCAGGGCAAGCCGTTCAGCGCGGCGGTGACTTTTGATGCGGAGTTTAACACGAAGCTGGTGTTTGCGGAGAGCAAAGGCGAAAGAAAAGGTACGAAAACAAAAGGAAGAAGAAAATAATGAGTAATTTTGCCACTGAACCATGTCATAATCTGTTTCAACCTGGTTGTACTTTTTATTTACATGGATTTAGTGGTAACTGATTGCCGGCTGCACTCGGCATAGTTCTGACAAGTCCGACTCTGCCCCCGTTTGCACGACAATTAGTGGCGGCACCCGGAGGGATACCGGGTGCCTTTTTCTATCCTTTCCAATAAGCATCCTGATTATTCACCCACTAAATCCATAAGAAAATGAAACAGAACAAGAACATCGCTCCGGCGGAACTGTCCTACTACGGGCTGTACCTGCTGGACTACCTGAGAAAATACCATCCCGACAAAGTAATTGATACCGAGTTTATAACCGGAAGGGAGGAAGCCGCCTCGGAAACATTCGAGAAGGAAAGGGCGGCGGGAAGTACGGTGGAAGCCGCACAGGAGGAAGCCATGCGCGTCCTGCTCGAAGGGCTACACTTCTCCCCCTACGCACTGCTGCTTGAGGTGGTGGAAAACGAGTTCGCCGACGAGGTGGAGGCATCCGACCGCGAGGCGTTCTGCCGGGAGATATTCCCGCATCTGAAAAACCTGTTTGCCGGCTATCCCACAACGGACGACACCTTCGCCCTGTCGCCCGAACACGACCTGCTCTATACGGAGCTGACGGGTGCGATAATGCTTTATCTGGAGGCTTATGGCGTTTAACAAGAAGCAGAGGCTCAGGGAAAACATCGAGGCGATACAGACGGCATTCACACTCGACCGGGAAGGGCGCACGCCCACCGAAAGGGAGCGCGTGCTGCTGGGGCGGTACTGCGGCTTCGGGGGACTGAAGTGCATACTGAACCCGGCACGGGAACTGACGGATGCCGTACACTGGGCGAAATCAGACCTCGAATTGTTTGCCCCGACGGTGGAGCTGCACCGTCTGATACGGGAGAACAGCCGGGACGAAACGGAGTACAGGCGGTATGTGGACTCGCTGAAAGCATCGGTGCTGACGGCATTCTATACGCCGCAGGCCATTGCGGACACCATAGCGGAGGTACTGCACGATCGCAAGGTACGCCCGAGGCTGGTGCTGGAGCCGTCGGCGGGTATGGGCGCGTTCATCAGCCCGGTATTGTCGAACAACCCGCAGGCGGAGGTGATGGCATTTGAGAAAGACCTGCTGACGGGCAAGCTGCTGGGCTGCCTGTACCCGCAGCAGAAGATACGCACGGAGGGTTTCGAGAAAATAGAAAAGCCGTTTCTGAACCATTTTGACCTTGCCATCTCCAATATCCCTTTCGGGGATTTCGGAGTGTTCGATGCGGAGTTCAGCCGCAGCGCATCATTCGGCAGACGTTCGGCACAGAAAGCCATCCATGACTATTTCTTTCTGAAAGGTCTGGATGCGGTGCGTGACGGCGGCATCGTGGCGTTCGTCACCTCGCAGGGGGTACTGAACAGTTCGAGGGTTTCCGTCAGGAACGAGATGTTCAGCAAGGCGAATCTGGTATCGGCAATACGACTGCCCAACAACCTGTTTACCGACAATGCGGGCACGGAAGCCGGCAGCGACCTAATCATCCTGCAAAAAGACCTGCAAAAGAAGGGACTGACACAGGAGGAACGGGTGCTGACCATCATACAGACGGAACATAACGGCGGACTGACGGACAACGCCTATTTCGCCTACCACACGGAGCGTATCATACATACCGATGCGAAGAGGGGTACCGACCCGTACGGAAAACCGGCGATGGTATATGCACACAGCGGAGGTGCGGAGGGTATTGCCATAGACCTGTACAGGATGCTGTCGGAAGACCTGTCGGCACGGCTGGACATGGAACGCTACAACGGCATGGGGCATGAAAGAGAGGATGTGCGGCAGAACATTGCCGTACAGACTGAGGGTATTGAGGCGAAAAGAGAAAACTCCGCTTCGGCTGCTGGTATAGCGGACGAGACAAAAAGGGAAGCAAACAGTGTGCAGCCGAAAGTGCAAGCCATGACCGGCATGTCGCAAGAAGTGCAAAGCAGACAGACGGAAACCCCGGTGATGGATTTGTACGACCTGTTCGGCTACACGCAGGAGGAAAGGCGGCTGGCGGAGCGTGGGCTGAAGCCGGGGCGGAAGAAGGGCGGCAAGTCCAAGCCGAAGCAACCGGTACAGGCATCGCTGTTCGTGCTGCCGGAGGACGGTACGGAAATGAAAGCGGACAGCGGAAAGACGGAGGCTGGTGCCGCCATTACCCCGGAAGAGGCAAAGGAAATGGAGGAAATCATCCGTGACACAGCGGAGGTGGAAGCTGCCCCGGTGGAAACTGCCGTACCGAAAGCCGAAGACACGGCACCTCCAGAGGAGGACGGCGACCCGGAGGATGCCGTTTACCGTAGCCTGGACTGGGAAACGAACCCACCCATCAACGGATTCTATGAAATGATGATGTCGCTCACGCCAGAGCGTCGGGCGGAACTGCGCCGGCTCGGAAAGGCGAAGATAGAAGCCAATGCCGCCAGAGAAGCGGTCGGAACAACAGAGGCGAAAAGAGAAAACAACGATGCGGGAAAAACGGAAGAATTGCAAGGTACTGCTGCTACAGCGGTCTATCCGGTGGAAAACGGATTCGAGGCGGAAAGGAAGCGACGGATTGCGGAGGTGGAAGAAGCCATGCGCCATGAGGAAGCGGCAATGACACCGGAAGAGAGGCAGCGCAAGCGGGAGGAGGAAATGATCCCCCGCCCGTACAGCCGACCGCTGGAGCCGCACCTGAAGGACGGCTCGCTGGCATGGGTACACACGCAGGGCGTGCGCTATCAGGTGGGCGTGCTGAAGGACGTGACCCGCTACGGGGCAACCTTCCATCCGCTGGACATGGAGGGTATGCAGAAGGAGAAAGCTCAGTTGTACATCTCGATGCGTGACACCTACGAGCGGCTCTACGCACAGGAGGCGGAACGGCAGGAGGCAAACGACATGCTCCGCCGCCACCTGAACACCTACTACGACGAGTTCGTGATGCGGTACGGCTGCCTGAACGCCAGGCAGAACGTGAAGCTGCTGATGATGGATGCCTCCGGGCGCAACATGCTGGCACTGGAGCGCAGCGAGGGCGGCACGATGGTGAAGGCGGACATATTCGACCGCCCCGTTTCCTTTTCGCAGGAAACGACCGTCACGGCAGAGTCGCCGGAGGAAGCCCTGTCCGCCTCGCTCAACCGCTACGGCGGGGGGAACCTGCCGTATATGGAATCCCTGTGCGACATGGCACAGGCGGACATGCTGGAAGCGTTGAAAGGCAGGGTGTACTACAATCCGCTGGCAGAGGGTTACGAGATAGCCGACCGCTTCATTGCCGGGAACGTGGTGGTAAAAGCGAAGGAGGTGGAGGAATGGGTAAAGGGACACGAGGGACACGGGATGATACCGCAGGCACGGGAGGCTCTGGAGGCTTTACGCGAGAACATACCCGAACAGATCCCGTTTGAGGAACTGGACTTCAACTTCGGGGAACGGTGGATACCCACGGGCGTGTATGCCGCCTACATGAGCCGTCTGTTTGAAACGGACGTGCGGATAAGCTACTCGGAGAGCCTCGATGAGTATTCGGTGGCGTGCAGCCACAGGACGATGAAAATCACCGACGAGTTTCTGGTGAAGGGGTACTACCGCCACTATGACGGGATGCATCTGCTGAAGCACGCCCTGCACAACACCTGCCCGGACATGATGAAGAAGGTGGGCGAGGACGAGCATGGGAAAGACATCAAGGCACGCGACAGCGAGGGCATACAGCTGGCGAACGCGAAGATTGACGAAATCAGAAACGGATTTACGGAATGGCTGGAAGAACAGTCGCCGGAGTTCAAGAAACGGCTGACGGACATGTACAACAACAAGTTCAACTGCTTCGTACGCCCGAAGTACGACGGAAGCCACCAGACCTTTCCCGGACTTGACCTGAAAGGGCTGGGAATCACCGATCTGTACCCCAGCCAGAAGGACTGCATCTGGATGCTGAAACAGAACGGCGGAGGAATAGCCGACCACGAGGTGGGCACCGGCAAGACGCTGATCATGTGCGTGTCAGCACACGAGATGAAGCGGCTGGGGCTGGTACACAAACCGATGATTATCGGACTGAAGGCGAATGTAAGGGAGATAGCCGAATGCTACCGCACGGCATACCCCAACGCAAGAGTGCTGTATGCCTCGGAAAAGGACTTCGAGGCGGCCAACCGCGTGCGCTTCTTCAACGACATACGGAACAACGACTGGGACTGCGTCATCATGTCGCACGACCAGTTCGGGAAGATACCGCAGTCGCCGGAGTTGCAGCAGCGCATCCTGCAGGCGGAGCTTGACACGGTGGAGGAAAATCTCGAAGTCTTGCGACAGCAGGGCAAGAACGTGTCGCGGGCGATGCTGAAAGGGCTGGAGAAGCGCAAGCACAACCTTGTGGCGAAGCTGGAGAAGGTGGAACACGCCATCAAGTCCCGCACGGATGATGTGGTGGACTTCAAGCAGATGGGCATCGACCACATCTTCATTGACGAGAGTCACCAGTTCAAGAACTTGACTTTCAACACCCGTCATGACCGTGTGGCGGGATTGGGAAACTCGGAAGGAAGCCAGAAGGCCCTGAATATGCTCTTTGCCATCCGTACCATACAGGAACGCACGGGCAAGGACTTGGGGGCTACGTTCCTTTCGGGCACGACCATTTCCAACAGTCTGACGGAACTGTACCTGCTCTTCAAATACCTGCGCCCCAACGAACTGGAACGGCAGGACATCCGCTGTTTCGATGCTTGGGCTGCCATCTTCGCCAAAAAGACGACCGATTTTGAGTTCAACGTAACGAACAATATCGTTCAGAAGGAGCGTTTTCGCTATTTCATCAAGGTGCCGGAGCTTGCCGCCTTCTACAACGAGATTACCGACTACCGCACGGCGGAGGATGTAGGTGTGGACAGACCAAACAAGAATGAGATACTGCACCACATACCGCCCACACCGGAGCAGGAGGACTTCATACAGAAGCTGATGCAGTTTGCCAAAACCGGCGATGCCACTCTGCTTGGCAGGTTACCCCTGTCGGAAACGGAGGAAAAGGCGAAGATGCTCATCGCCACCGACTACGCGA
>ENA-ORPF01002161-ORPF01002161.1-human-gut-metagenome-genome-assembly--contig:-NODE-2161-length-13801-cov-7.499127_pt1 | contig 13801 bp, 9 predicted proteins | sample MGYA00242140_ERZ509070 | MGnify/ENA primary metagenome ERZ509070 (study PRJEB26280, sample SAMEA2338713) | human gut metagenome | biome: human gut; feature: human-associated habitat; material: faeces... | reverse complement strand
GGGGCCACGCTGCTTCAGGTCCTCCTCGGCGATGCGGAAGCCGTCGTTCGTCTGGGTCAGGGCTTTCAGCCGCCGTTTCGTGTCGTCATTCTGCACGTCGCTGAGCAGAACACAGTAGCTCTTGGCCTGGCCGCGGCCCACCCGGCCGCGCAGCTGGTGCAGCTGGCTCAGGCCGAAGCGGTCGGCGTTCTCCACCACCATCAGCGTGGCGTTGGGCACATCCACGCCCACCTCCACCACGGTGGTGGAGACCAAGATATCGCTCTCCCCGGCGGCGAAGGCGGCCATGATCTTTTCCTTCTCCTTTGGCTTCATACGGCCGTGGAGTACGGCTATCCGCAGCTCGGGGAAGGTATCCTCCTGCAGTGCCTTGGCGTAGGCCGTCACGGCCTTGCGCTCATCGGGCAGAGCGTCATCCTCGCCCACCAGCGGGCAGACGATGAACACCTGATGGCCCTCCTGCACCTGCTTGCGGATAAAGCCGTTGAGCCGCGCCCGGTATTTCTCGCCCAGAGCGAAGGTCTCCACTGTCTGCCGTCCCGGCGGCAGCTCATCAATGACGGACACATCCAGATCACCGTAGATGATAAGGGCCAGCGTCCGGGGAATCGGGGTGGCGGACAGCACCAACGTGTGTGGGGCGGCGCCCTTATGGGACAGGGCGGAGCGCTGTTCTACGCCGAAGCGATGCTGTTCATCGGTGATCACCAGACCCAGGCGCGCATACTGTACGTCCGCCGTCAGCAGGGCGTGTGTACCGATGCACAGTGTGATATCCCCGCTTTGCAGGCCGGCCAGAATGGAGCGGCGCTCCCTGGCGGGGGTGGAGCCGGTGAGCAGAGCGCACGGCAGGCCGAAGCGGGCGAACAGCGGGGCCAGATTTTCGTAATGCTGGCGTGCCAGTATTTCCGTGGGGGCCATCAGGGCCGACTGCCAGCCGCTTTGGGCGGCGAACCACACGCAGGCGGCGGCCACCATGGTCTTGCCGCTGCCCACATCGCCCTGGCACAGGCGGTTCATGGGCCGGCCGGAGGTCATATCGCCTACGGCGTCCGCGATAGCCCGCCGCTGGGCGGCGGTGAGGGCAAAGGGCAGGGCGGCATAGAAGGGCGCCATGTCCGCCGCTTGACAGGGCAGGCCGGCCACCGTCTCCCGCCGCTGCCGCAGCAGGGACAGACCGCAGCTCAGCAGAAACAGCTCCTCAAATACCAGACGCCGCCGCGCGGTATCCAGCGCCTCCTCCGAGGCGGGAAAGTGGATGTTCTCATAGGCAAACCCGGCATAGCACAGATGGTGCGCCTGCCGGATCCCGTCCGGCAGCACATCTTCCGGCAGGTCGCGGCACTGGTCCAGTCCCTGGCGTACGGCCTTGGCCACCATAGTCTGTGTCAGCCCCGCCGTCAGGGGATAAATGGGCATGATGCGGCCGGTGAGCAGCTGCTTCCCCTCCGTCTCCAGCAGGGGGTTGACCATGCGGCGGCGCACACCGCCGCCCTCGACCTTTCCATAGAAGATGTATGTCTCTCCCGGATGCAGGACATTTTTGCGGTATTCCTGGTGGAAGAAGGATACATCCAGCACACCGCCCTCGTCCACGGCCCGCACCTGCACCAGCGTCTGTCCGCTGCGGATACGGGCGGTAGTGGGGGGCTGGGCGATCATGGCCCTGCAGCAGGCGTACTCCCCCTCCGGCAGGTCCCGGATAGGGTAGAGCTGCGAACGGTCTTCCCATCGGCGGGGATAGTAGGCGATCAGGTCGCCCAGGGTGAAAACGCCCAGCTTTTCAAAAGCCTTGGCCCGGGCCTCGCCCACGCCTTTGATATAGCGGATATCGGTATTGAGATCGGCCATGGGTGCCCCTCCTTTGCGGTTTTATACATTGTACCACAGCCGCACGGCAAAGACAAACGAAAAACCGGGGCGGCAGCGCCGTCCCGGTTTCGTATCTCATTCGTGCTCGGCCAGATAGCGGGCCACGTACACGCCGCTGGCGCTGGCGTGGGACAGGGAGTGGGTGACGCCGCTGCCGTCGCCGATGACGAACAGGCCCTTGTGCGGCGTCTCCAGATTTCTATCCAATGCCACCTCCATGTTGTAGAACTTCACCTCCACGCCGTAGAGCAGCGTGTCGTCGCTGGCGGTGCCAGGGGCGATCTTGTCCAGGGCGTAGAGCATTTCGATGATGCCGTCCAGGATACGCTTGGGCATCACCAGGCTCAAATCGCCGGGTGTGGCGGCCAGCGTGGGGGTCATGAAGCCCTTTTCGATGCGCTTGGGGGTGCTGCGCTGGCCGCGGATCAGGTCGCCGAACCGCTGGACCATCACGCCGCCGCCCAGCATATTGCTCAGGCGCGCGATGCTCTCGCCGTAGCCGTTGCTGTCACGGAACGGCTCGGTGAAGTGTTTGGATACCAGCAGGGCGAAGTTAGTGTTCTCCGTGTGCATGGCGGGGTCCTCATAGCTGTGGCCGTTGACGGTGACGATGCCGTTGGTGTTCTCGTTGACCACCGCGCCTCTGGGGTTCATGCAGAACGTGCGCACCTTGTCCTGATACTTCTCGGTCTTATAGACGATCTTGCTTTCATAGAGCTCATCGGTGATGGGGGCGAACACCTCGGCGGGCAGCTCCACCCGCACGCCGATATCCACACGGTTGGACTTGGTGGGAATGTCCATGTCACGGCAGACGGACTCCATCCATTTGCTGCCGCTGCGCCCCACGGAAATCACGCACTGGCTGCACGAAAAGCTCCCGGCTTTGCAGGTGACCTGATACCCGCCATCCACAGCGGCTACGGATTCCACCGGCGTGTCGAAGTAAAACGTGACCTTTTCTTTCAGGTAGGCGTAGAGATTTTCCAGCACCACGTAGTTGATGTCGGTGCCGAGGTGGCGCACAGAGGCGTCCAGCAGATGCAGATCGTTCTGCATACACAGCTTTTTGAATTTTGTACCGGCGGTGGAATAGAGCTTGGTGCCTTCGCCGCCGTAGGCCATGTTGATCTGGTCAACGTAGCGCATCAGCTCCAGCGCTTTTGCCTTGCCGAGATACTCGTAAAGCGTACCGCCAAAATCGTTGGTAATGTTGTATTTTCCGTCGGAAAAAGCGCCTGCGCCGCCGAATCCGCTCATGATAGAGCAGCTTTTGCAGGCAATGCAGGACTTGACCCGGACACCGTCAATGGGACATTTGCGGTTTTTCAGCGGGTGTCCGGCCTCAAAGACGGCGACCTTCAGTTCAGGGCGCAGCCGGGTCAGCTCATAGGCGGAAAAGATACCGCCGGGCCCCGCGCCGACAATGATCACATCGTAATTCATGACTACCTCACAACGTATAATTTTGCAGTCAACCATTTACGGCGGTTGGTAGAGACGCTCAACCATATTATGAGCTTATACCCGTCCAGTATAACACAGCCGGAGCGGGATTGCAACCAAAACCGACTGAGAAAGAACAAAGGTGCCAACGATACCGATAAACGCAGCAAAAAATCCCAGAACCGTTACGGCTCTGGGATTGATTGGTGGGGGAGGACGGATTCGAACCATCGAAGCGAAACGCAGCAGATTTACAGTCTGTCCCCTTTGGCCACTCGGGAACTCCCCCATATTTTGTTCGTTCGGTTTCTGGCTCAAGAAACGCGCCGGTTCTGGTGGAGCCGGTAGACGGACTCGAACCCCCGACCTACTGATTACAAATCAGTTGCTCTACCAACTGAGCTATACCGGCGTCTCGAACCGAACACGCTTATTATAGCACGGAAAGTCGATTTGTCAAGCTTTTTCGTGCGGCTTTTTGGAAAAAGTTCGGGAGCGGATTTCCCGCTCCCGAACAGCAACATTTTAGAGCTTTTTTGGGAAAAATCAGAATTCTACGTCCATTTTTGCTACGACGGCGGCGCAGCGGGGGCACAGGCCCTCGGCGTTTGCCTGCTGGCTGTGCATCCAGCAGCGGGGGCACTTGGTGCCCTTGGCCTCGGATACGCCAATGGTCAGGTTCGGATAGTTGACGCCTGTGCCAACCTCAGCGCCTTCCTCGGGCTGCGCCCAGACGCAGTCGGAGACGATGCACACCTCGGCCAGATTCACGCCCTCGCAGGCGGAGCGGATGGCGGCGTCCTCCGTCGCCAGAGTGACGTGGGCTTCCAGCGCCTTGCCGATACGCTTGTCGGCACGCGCCTTTTCCAGAACGCCGTTGACGTCCTGACGCAGCTTCATGACCACGTCCCACTTTTCCATGGCGGCGTCTTCCAGCGCGTACTGGGCGAAGCCTTCCGGCATCTGGTTCAGCAGGACATTCCGGGCGTCATCACTGGCGCGATGAGGCATGGACTGCCAGATCTCGTCGCAGGTGAAGGCCAGGATGGGGGCGAACAGCTTCGCCATGGCGTCCAAAATCAGGAACAGAGCGCTTTGGGCGGAGCGGCGGCGCAGGCCGTCCTTTTCCTCGCAGTAGAGACGATCCTTGATGATGTCCAGATAGAAGGAGGACAGCTCCACCACGCAGAAATCGTTGATGGCATGGGACACTACATGGAACTCGTAGTTGTCGTAAGCCTTGCGGCAGACCTGCACCAGCGCGTCCAGACGGGTCAGCGCCCAGCGGTCAAGCTCCTCCATGTCCTCAGGAGCAACGAGGTTGTCGGGGTCGAACTCGTTCAGGTTGCCAAGGCAGTACCGGGCGGTGTTGCGGAACTTCAGGTAGCTCTGAGACAGCTGCTTGAAGATCTCCTTGGAGCAGCGGACGTCGGCGTGGTAGTCGGCGGAACCAGCCCACAGACGCACGATGTCGGCGCCGTATTCTTTGATCAGGTCGGCGGGGTCAATGCCGTTGCCCAGAGACTTGTGCATGGCGCGTCCCTGACCGTCCACCGTCCAGCCGTGGGTCAGAACCTGCTTGAAGGGTGCGCCGTGTCCCAGCGCGCCGACGGAGGTCAGAAGGCTGGACTGGAACCAGCCGCGGTACTGGTCGGCGCCTTCCAGATAGACGTCGGCAGGCCACAGCTCGGGAGTGTCCTTCATGAGGGAGGCGTAGTGGGTGGAGCCGGAGTCGAACCAGCCGTCCAAAGTGTCGGTCTCCTTGTCGAAGGATTTGCCGCCGCAATGGGGGCAGCTCAACCCTTCAGGAATCAGCTCCATGGCGTCCTTCTCAAACCAGACGTTGGAGCCGTACTCGTCAAACAGCTCGGAGAGGTGGGCGATGGTCTCGTCGGTGCAGACGGGCTTGCCGCAGTCCCGGCAGTAGAACACGGGGATGGGCAGACCCCAGCGGCGCTGACGGGAAATGCACCAGTCGGCACGCTCCCGGATCATGCTGATCATCCGCTCGCCGCCCCAGGCGGGCAGCCACTTCACATCCTTGCAGGCGGCGATGGCCTCGTCCTTGAAGGACTCCACAGAGCAGAACCACTGAGGGGTCGCCCGGAAGATGATGGGTTTCTTGCAGCGGTCGTGGTGGGGGTAGGAGTGGACAATCTCCTCTGAGGCGAACAGAGCGCCGCTTTCCTTCATGTCCGCGAGAATGACGGGATTGCTTTCCTCGGTCTTCATACCGGCGTACTTGCCGGCGTAGTCGGTGTGGCGGCCGTAATCGTCCACAGGCACCACCAAGTCCATGCCGTAGCGCATACAGGTCTGGTAGTCGTCGGCGCCGAAGCCAGGGGCGGTGTGGACACAGCCCGTACCGGAATCCATGGTGACGTACTCGGCGTTCACTAGACGGGAGGTCTTGTCCAGGAAGGGATGCTGTGCCAGCATATTCTCAAAGAACTGGCCGGGGTAGGAGGCGATGACCTCGTAATGCTCGAAGCCGCCGATGTGCATGACCTTGTCCATCAGGGCTTCCGCCATGATATAGGTCTCGCCGCCCTCGGCCTTGACCAGAACATAGGTCTCTCTGGGGTGCAGGCAGATGGCAAGGTTGCCGGGCAGCGTCCAGATGGTGGTCGTCCAGATGACGAAGTAGGTGCGGCTCAGGTCGAAGCCTGCCAGCTTGCCCAGATCGTCCTTCATGGGGAACTTGACGTAGACGGAGGTACAGGGGTCGTCATGGTACTCGATCTCGGCCTCGGCCACGGCGGTGGCGCACACGGGGCACCAGTACACGGGCTTCAAGCCCTTGTAGATATAGCCCTTGTCGAACATCCGGCCAAAGACTTTGACCTCCTGCGCTTCAAAGTGCTTGTCCATGGTGCGGTAGGGATGCTTCCAGTTGCCCACCACGCCCAGGCGCTTGAAGCCCGCCATCTGACGCTGGATATAGGTTTCGGCGAATTCCTCGCAGGCGGCGCGGAACTGGGGAACGGGCATGGCCTTGTGGTTGAGCTTGCTCTTTTTGATGATGGCTGTCTCAATGGGCAGACCGTGATTGTCCCAGCCGGGGACGTAGGGAGTGTAATAGCCCATCATGGCGTGGCTGCGGACGATGAAATCCTTCAGGGTCTTATTCAGGGCGTGACCCATGTGGATGTCGCCGTTGCTGAAGGGAGGGCCGTCATGCAGCACGAAGGGGGGGAGATCCTTGTTCTTTTCCAGCATGGCCTCATAGAGGTTCTGCTCCTCCCAGCGGCTGAGCATACCCGGCTCCCGAGTGGGCAGACCCGCCTTCATGGGGAAATCGGTTTTCGGTGTGATGATCGTGTTTTTATAATCCATCGGAATTCTTACCTCCAAAAATGAATTCATGATAATGTGGGGCAGGGAAGTGCGACCCTGCGATCAAAAGAAAAGCGCCTTTGTCTCGTCAAAAGAGACAAAGGCGCGTTGACCTCTGCGGTACCACTCTCGTTCCGGCAAAACCGGCACTCACGGGGAATCTCTGAATCAGAGCTTCCCTTACGCTGTATCGGGCGTGTCCCGGCGCGGTCTACTGCCTTTCGGGTTCGGCGCGCTGCTCGGAGGTGATGCAAACCGTCTCCTGCTTACTGCCTTGCACCAAAACGGCAGCTCTCTGAAAGCGGCGGAACGGCTTACGTGTCCTCGTCAAAGCTTAAACGTATAGGTTTTTCCCTTATCTGCGGGAAGTGGGATCGTAGTTACGGCCGAATTGCAGGTTCAGGCTGGCAAAGCGGCTGGTGGTGGAATCATTGGCGGTGGGGTGCTTGGGCGCGGCCTTGGGGGCGGTGTCCGTGGTGGTGCCGATGATTGCTTCAATGTTCTGGGAAATCTCGTCGGCTACGTCATCGCTGCTGACCTTGGGGGCAGGAGCGGCCGGGGCAGCGGGAGCTGCGGGCACTACGGGAGCCACACGGGTCGTGGGAGCCGTGGAGGCGGCCGGTGCGTTGGCGGTCTTGATCCGATCCAGAGCCTGAATGCAGGAGCGCATCTGATCCTGAATCTCGTTGATCCGGGCGGAAGCGGTTCTGCGGGCTTCTTCCAGACGGGCGTTCTCGGCGGCGATCAGAGCGCTGTTGTTGGGGACGCTCTGGACGGGCTGGGCGACAGGCTGGGCAGCCTGCGCGGCAGCGGCGGCGTTGGCGCTGCTCAGCATCTTGGCACATTTGGCCTCGGCTTCCATGACCATCTTGTCACAGGTGCGCTGGGCGTTGGCGACCTTTTCCTTCATGGCCGCTTCGTTCTTGCGGTATTCTTCCAGCTTGCCGACAAGAACGCGCATCTTGCTTTTCAACAGGGCGTTCTCCTTGTACAGCGTTACGTAATCCTCCGTCAGAGGTTCCAGAAACTCGTCTACCTGCTGCATATTGTAGCCGCCGAAAGTAGACTTGCTGAAAGAAATCTGATCGATCTGCTGCGGTGTAAACATGGTGACTTACCTTCCTATCTTTTAGATATAGCTTTCAACCTCGGCCTGCAACGTTTCCAGATCGCCCACAATGTCCATATTGTGGGGGCAGAACAGGTAAGCAGACTGGGCGATCTTTTTCACATCGCCGTCCAGAGCGTATACACAACCGGACAGGAAATCCACGACCCGGCGGGCCATGGCCTTGTCTACATTCTCCATGTTGACGATGACGGCCTTGCGGTTGCGAAGGTCATCGGCGGCCTTGGAGGTGTCGTTGAAGCTGCCGGGACGGAACAGAACCACTTCCTGCTTGTTGCCGGTGTTCATGTTCAGGACCTGGCCGGAGAAACCGGCGGCGGGAGCGGCGGACGTGGTGCTGGTCATGGGACCGAAGCCGTAATCGTCGGCTTCCTCCTCCTCTTCCTCCTCGGGGGCGGAAGCGGGTGCCGGCGCGCGGCGGGGTTTGCGGCGGGCGGAAGCAGGCTTCTCGGGTTCTTCATAATCATCGAGGTAATCGTCATCCTCGCCGTAATCATCGTAATCGTCGTCTGCGTAGGGCTGGGCAAATTTCTTTACATTATCCCACAAGCTCATTCTATATGTCCTCCTAATGTATGCTCACATCATTTTGATGAATCCCTGGCATAGTCTCTGGCACCAAAAATAGCGGTGCCTACACGAACCATCGTGCTGCCGGAAGCGATCGCGTCGGCGAAGTCTCCGGACATGCCCATGGATAAACAGTCCACCTTGACATTATCGTATTTTTTCTGCCTTATGTCAACAGATAAGTGGAACATTTTTTGAAAAAATTTTTGATTTTCTCCCGAAATGTGGCTGATTGGGGGGATTGCCATGAGACCTTTAATACATATGTTTGAAAATTCACCAATTTTTTCCATCAGAGGGAGAATGTCCTCCGCGGCAAAACCGGACTTGCTGGCTTCCTCGCCGATGTTGACTTCCAGCAAAATATCCTGCACAATGCCCTGCCGGGCGGCTTCCCGGTCGATGGCGGCGAGCAGACGCTCCGAGTCCACGCTTTGAATGAGGGACACCTTGCCCACCACCTGCCGGACCTTGTTGGTCTGCAAATGGCCGATGAAGTGCACCGGCGCACCGTCGTAGGCGTTCTGGGCGAGCTTGGCGGTCAGCTCCTGTACCCGGTTTTCGCCGCAGCAGTCCACACCGGCGGCAATGGCCTGACGCACGGCGTCGGCGTCGTTCATTTTTGTGGCGGCGCACAATAGAATGTCCTTTGGGTCACGTCCCGCGGCGAGGGCGGCGACTTCCATTTGGCGGCGAATTTCGGCGACGTTTTCGGCGATAGACATAAGAATTCTTCTTTCTGTTTAGATTGGGAACCGGAGTTTACACTGAAAAAAGGGCAACGGAAGGCTTATGCTCCGTTGCCCTTTTTGCGTCACGCAGTTGCGGCTGCGGCCTTCAGCGGTTTCATGGGGGCGAGGGTGGAGATGGCGTGCTTGTAGATCATCTGCTGCTTGCCATCGGATACCAGCACCACTACGAAGCTGTCATAGCCCGTAATGACCCCCCGGAGCTGGAAGCCGTTCATCAGAAACAGGGTCACGGGAACCTTGTCCCGTCGCACCTCCTTCAAAATAGCTTCCTGTAAGTTGATCGCGTCAGACATATGGATACCTTCTTTCTCATATTCGGCAGGTACATAACTCCCCAAGAACTGCCGTATTTTTAGGGTATCCACATCCTAACACGTTTCAGTTGTCAAAATCGCTCACAATCCGTCGAGCGTTTTCCAGAATTTCCCGCCCGGTGTCTCCGGCCTCCCGGATGAGCCAGTGGATGGCCTTGTTCCGGCGGAACCATGTCAGCTGACGCTTGGCGTAGCGGCGGGAGGATTGGCGCACCAGATCGGCGGCTTCCTCTATTGTACACCGGCCGTCAAGAGCATCCACGAATTCCTTGTAGCCGATGGCCTGCATGGCGGTGGCCTTTTCGGGAATGCCGTCGGCGAGAAGCCCCTGAATTTCCTCCACCAGCCCCTGCTGAAGCATGAGACTGACCCGCAGATCGATACGGCGGTACAGCTCGCCCCGCTGGGCAAAGTCCAGCCCCAGCCAGATAGGGGAGTACCGGGGCGGAACGGCCTGCGTCTTCCGGTTGTGTTCCGTAATGGTCTCGCCGGTTTCCAGATAAACCTCCAGCGCCCGGAGGATGCGCTTCCGGTCGGAAAGGTGCAGACGCCCGGCGGCGTCGGGGTCTACGGAGCGAAGCTGCGAAAGCATGGCCTCCATGCCCACGGTATCCGCCTGCGCTTCCAGCCGCTCCCGGACACCGGTGGCGGGGAAGGGGGCAAAGGCGTTGCCCCGGATGAGGGAATCCATGTAAAGCCCGGTCCCGCCCGCAATCACGGCGGTTTTTCCCCGGGAAAGGATATCGTCCACAATGGGGGCGGCCATATCACAGTAGCGGCTGACGGAAAAATCCTCCCACGGCTCGGCCACGTCGATCATGTGGTGGGGGATTCCCTGCATTTCCTCCAAGGTGGGCTTCGCGGTGCCGATGTCCATGCGCTTATACACCTGCATGGAGTCGCAGGACACCACTTCACCATTCAGTTCCTTCGCCAGTGTTGCGGCCAGCGCGGTTTTCCCCGAGGCTGTCGGCCCGGCGATGCAGATGATGTTGTTCATAAATAACTCCAAACAGGGCGTTACGTCCGCTTGAACTGCTTTTCCAGCTGCTTTTTGCTTAAAGAAACGCAGATGGGACGGCCATGGGGGCAGTATTTCAGGTCTTCCCGGCTCATGACCTCTTTGGCCACGGCGAGAAGCTCCTGCTCATCATTGACCCACCCGGCCTTGATGGCGGCCTTGCAGGCAACCGTGTGGAGCAGCTCGTCCCGGACGGTGTCCTTGCTTTCCCGGCGGCCGGACAAAAGGTCGGCGGACAGGCTTTCCACAGCTTCGGCGGCGTCATCCGGGCTTAGATCCATGGGTATCTGCCGCAGAAGCACGGTGCTTTCGCCGAATTCCTCCACCGCAAAGCCCAATTCGTCCAGCATATCCGCATTGGCAAGAAGTTCCCCGGCTGCGGCGGGACTTAAGCGCACGGGGATGGGGGACAGCAGACTCTGGGCGCTGATTTTTTCGGGATGGGCTTTCAGCTTTTCAAAGAGAATGCGCTCGTGGGCGGCGTGCTTGTCGATGAGAAAAGCGTCGTCTCCCTGCTCCACAATAATATAGGTGTTGTAAAGCTCGCCCACCATCCGCCACTGGATCTCGGCGGGCATGGGCAGCTGGGTCTGCTCCATTTCTTCCGGCTTCGGTTCTTCTTTCTTGGGGGGAGCGGGGGGTACAGGCGCAACTTTTTCCACTTTGGGTGGGGTCTGGCTCGCCTGAACCTGAGGAAGCATCACGAACTCCCGCAGGGGCATATTGGCAGGACGTTCGATTTTTGCCGCCGCCGCAGTTTGCTTCGGCTGGGGCGCATCTTTTAGGGCGGTGGAGAAAGTTTTGTACTCCTGAGGTGTCATGGTGCGGAAAAAGGTGCCTTTGGGAGCGGGATTTTCCGGACGGGGCGGCATCTGGGGCGGGGTGGACGCCTTAGCGGGGGCATCGGGCGTGACCGGTGCGGCGGACTCCCCGGCGGGCGTCCGGAACCGGATTTCGGGGCGGTCGGTCTGGGTGTTCAACGCGCCCAGTACGCCGTAGTGAACGCAGTCAAATACCGCTTTTTCCGACAGAAATTTCACCTCCGTCTTCGCCGGGTGGACATTTACGTCCACGGCGTTGGGCGGCAGAGTCAGATGCAGCACGCAGGCCGGGAATTTTCCTACCATGATCTGGTTGCGGTAGGCTTCCTCCAGAGCGGAAACCAGCAGCTTGGATTTTACGGGGCGGTCGTTGACGAAAAAGGTTTGCAGACCCCGGCTGGGGCGGGCATCGGTGGGCTTGGAGACGTAGCCGGTCAGGGTGTAGGATTCCCAGCGGCTGTCCACCTTCACCATCCGGGCAAAGTCCCGGCCATAGACGCAGTAGACCGCCGCCTGCAATCCGCCGTTTCCCGGGGTGGAAAGTACCTGCTTGCCGTCCCGGAGGAACTGGATGGCTACCTCCGGGTGGGCCAGCGCCTGCATCTGCACGGCGGCGGTCACACGGCTGCCCTCCACGGTGTCGGATTTCATGAATTTCATCCGGGCGGGGGTGTTGAAAAAGAGGTCGCGGACGATGATGGTCGTCCCTTCGGGACAGCCGATCTCGGTTTCTTCCAGAATTTTTCCCGCTTCCAGCTTTAATGACGTGCCGGACATGCTGCCCGCCGTTTTGGTCAGAAGATCGATGCGGCTGACGGAGGCGATGGCGGCCAATGCCTCGCCCCGGAAGCCCATGGTGCCGATGGCGGCAAGGTCCTCGGCGCAGCGGAGTTTGGAGGTGGCGTGGCGGAGAAAGGCCGTCCGGGCGTCCTCGGGGGACATGCCGCAGCCGTTGTCCGTGACCCGGAGGAAGGTCATGCCGCCGTCCCGAATCTCCACGGTGACTTTGGACGCGCCCGCGTCCACCGCGTTTTCCAGAAGCTCCTTGACCACGGACGCGGGGCGCTCCACCACCTCACCGGCGGCGATCAGATTGGCGATATGGGGGGATAACTGAATGATTTTCGGCATAATAGATTCACCTCAGGCCGCCGATGGCGACCAGATTGATACAGGCGTGGATGACAATCGGCGCGAAAATGGTGTCGCTTTTGGTATACGCCCAGGCGAGGGAAAGTCCCGCCGGGAGGTATTGCAGCACCGCCATGACCAGCTCCAGCGCGGAGTATTTTCCGATGAAGCCCAGAATATGGATGGCGGCAAAGGCGAGAATAGAGACAACGTAGGCTACCCACCGGGATTTTCCGTAGAGATTGCGGAAGATCAGCCCCCGGAAGACGCATTCCTCGGCAGGCGGAACCAGAATCACGGTACTGACGACCATAAGATAGCGTCCGCTCCGGCTCATGGCGGAGATAACGGCGTCATTGTAGTTGGTAAAACCGGGAACCAGCAGCCTTATCAGCCGCAGGGTCAGAAAATTGCAGGCGTAGTAGGCGGCAAGCCCCAGAACGACCGCCTGACAGAAGTACGCTAGGTGCTGGGTCGCCTGCCGGACGCTGCGCCCCAAGAATTCATGGTAGATCAGAATTGTCGCCAGAAAATTGATAAGATAGTAGGTAAAGTTCAGCTCCGTTTCGGTCAGCGGCTGGGAAAGCTGGGCGTTGACCCACCGCAGAATGGAGGGCAGCAGCACCAGCTGGAAAATAAAGTAGACGCCGCCTGCCACGGATTCCTGGGCAGTAGGACAGGCAGAGAGACTGCGATTTCGTTTCATAGCTTAATCCAACATTTTCTTCAGTTTGTACAGCTCGTTCATGGCTTCAATGGGGGTCAGGGTCTCCACGGAAATGGCGCTGAGAGCGGCGACCACCTGCTGGAAGGTCAGATCCATCATGCTGACCTGATCTTCCGGCTCTTTCGCTGCCGCAGGCGCGGCCACGACGCCCTCACTTTCCAGCTCGGCGAGAATTTCCCTTGCGCGGGTGATGACCGGGGCGGGGATGCCCGCCAGCTTGGCGACCTCGATGCCGTAGCTGTCGTCCGTTGCGCCGGGGACGATCTTCCGCAGGAAAATCATCTGTTCTCCCCGCTTTTTTACCGCAATGTTGTAATTTTTCACATTGGGCAGCTTGTCTTCCAGCGTGGAAAGCTCGTGATAGTGGGTGGCAAACAGGGTTTTTGCCCCCAGACGCTTGGGATTGGCGGCGTATTCCAGAACGGCGCGGGCGATGGCCATGCCGTCATAGGTGGAGGTGCCCCGGCCGATCTCGTCCAGAATCAGCAGACTGCGGGAGGTGGCGTATTTCAGAATGGTGGCGACCTCCGCCATCTCCACCATGAAGGTGGACTGTCCGGAAGCCAGATCGTCGCTGGCGCCGATGCGGGTAAACACCCGATCGACCAGCCCGATTTTCGCGCTGCGGGCGGGGACGAAGGAACCCATCTGCGCCATCAGCACGATCAGCGCCACCTGACGC
>ENA-ORPF01002160-ORPF01002160.1-human-gut-metagenome-genome-assembly--contig:-NODE-2160-length-13827-cov-3.752106_pt1 | contig 13827 bp, 12 predicted proteins | sample MGYA00242140_ERZ509070 | MGnify/ENA primary metagenome ERZ509070 (study PRJEB26280, sample SAMEA2338713) | human gut metagenome | biome: human gut; feature: human-associated habitat; material: faeces... | reverse complement strand
ACACCCAATTATTGAGATAGCAAAAGACATTTAGAAACATTTAGTTTTACTCTATATTGTAATTTGCACTTGATTATCAGTTGTTTGCTGTTTTATGATATTCTGTGAAAGTATAAGTTCGAGAGCCTCCCTCTCCGCAAAGAGTGCATTAAAAATGCACTCTTTTTTTATATATTATGCCATAAAATCCAAACCCACTAATCATATTGCAATAGTGCCTTGCTAATATAATCTCTATCTGTCATTCAACTTTTCATAAACTTTTTGCTTTATTGTATACTGTTGTTTGCTTTGTTGACAGAGCATTGCAGAAAAGAGAACAAGCTTCAACAAAAAAGCAAAAATTAGGAAAGAGTGTTAACAGTGCCAATGACTATTTGGATAAAATAAGTAAGAAATTTAGCACCATTATTTAACCAAAAACGACCAAATATACCATAAAAGCGAACAAAGAATGCCAAACAACATATTTTATAAACACATAGTGCTTTTATTGTATATTTCTTACAAATAAAGTAATTAAAAAATTTGGAAATATGATTTAAAACAAATTAATTTGCATAGCAAAACCGAATAATATTATGCTTTTTAGTTAATTATGTTAATTTCCCACTTGTCTTTTTAACATAATAATCACAAAAGCAACGTTTTGCAAAATTAGCACATAGAATTTATACTTATTACTCTAATATTCAATCGCTTATGAAAAAACAATTTGCATTGTTTACAGCGTTTCTTCTCGCATGCGGAAGTCCGTTAATTAGCAATTATGACGGATTTACTGCTATGGCACAAAGCCAGACAAGAGAAGTAACAGGAATCGTTTACGGTTCCAATGGTGAGCCTCTAACGGGTGCTGCTGTCACTGTCAAAGGAACAAGCCGTGGCGTTGCTACTGACATTGACGGAAAGTTCAAAATTCAGGCTGCTCCTGGCAATGAACTTCAGATTTCTTATGTTGGTGAAAAGACACAAGTAATCAAAGTTGGCTCTCAAACGAGTTTAACAATTAAAATGTCAAGCAGTGTAACAAACCTTGACGAAGTAGTTGTAACAGCCCTCGGTATTAAAAAAGACAAGAAGTCCCTCGGTTATGCAATCGAAGACATTAACGCTGAGGAATTAATGAGAAACAAGTCAAACAACCCAGTAAATTCTCTGTCAGGTAAAATTGCCGGTGTCAACATCACACAATCATCTGGTGCAGCAGGTGCCGGTTCTCAAATTATTCTCCGTGGTGGTACATCACTTGAACGTGACAACCAACCACTATTCGTTGTTGACGGCGTTATCTATGATAACTCTACATCTGTTGTCGGCAACTCCGCATTCGACGGTATGATGGCAACAGCATCAACAAACTCAAACCGTGTCATGGATATCAACCCAGAAGATATTGAGAATATGTCTGTTCTTAAAGGTCCTGCTGCCGCTGCCCTCTATGGTTCTCGTGCTTCTGCAGGTGTTGTTATCATCACAACAAAAAAAGGTAAAGAAGGTCGTGCTGAAGTTAACTTCTCTACTAAATACACAACAACATGGGTAAAAGACCTTCCTGAAACTCAAAAGAAATACCGTCGCGGTTTCATGAAAGACAACTACGACGATGACGGTAACTATACTGGTACTACATTTGATGACTTCTCCTATGACTCTTGGGGTTCTAAAATCGAAGACGGAACTCAAATTTACGACAATATAGGTGATTTCTTTGAGCAAGGCGGTTCATGGGATACAAACTTAAGCGTTTCCGGCGGTAACAAAAACGGAAACTTCTTCCTTTCTGGCTCATACTTCAGCCAAGACGGTATTATCCCAACAACAGGTTACAAGAAGACAACATTCCGCTTCAACGGCGAACAAAAGTTCAAAATGTTTACATTCGGTGCCAACGTTGCATACTCACAAGCACGCACAGACAAGACTTTAACATCAGCAGGTCTTTACGGATCATCAGGTTCAGGTACAATGCAAGGAGTATACCGCTGGTCACCAACTGATGACATGAAGCACTTTATGAACGAAGACGGCACACGCTACCGTATGTTCGGCGACCGTCTTGACGTTGTTGACGAACGCGATAACCCGTATTGGATTCTTCATAATAACAAGATGGAGGACAATACAGAGCGCTTCACAGGAAACTTCTCTATCCGTGCCGACATCACTGACTGGTGGTGGATTTCTTACCGTATGGGTATTGACTCATATACAACTGAAAACACAAACAACATTGGTCCTGGTGGCGTTTATAAGGAAGAATGGCAAAATGGTATGTACAGCGAAAACTCTCTTCGCTACCAATACTTGTCAACTAACCTCATGACAAACTTCGGCAAGCAATTTGGCGACTTTAACGTAAACCTTATGTTAGGTACAGCAACAGATGATACAAAATCTGTACGCAACTACCGTATGGCATGGAACTTCCAAGTTCCGGGATTACCATCATTTGACAATGCACTTGACAACAATCGCGACTTTACAAACTCAAAGAGCCGCAAGCGTTTGGTTGGTGTATTCGGCGAGTTCCGCGCAGACTGGAAGAACACTGTATTCTTGACTGTTACAGGACGTAATGACTGGACATCAACTCTTCCAATAGATAACCGCTCTTACTTCTACCCTTCTGTCAGTGGTGCATTCGTATTCTCTGAATTACTAAGCAACCTCGGCGTTATCGATAATACATCACCTCTAACATTCGGTAAAATCCGTGCATCTTGGGCAAAGGTAGGTAAAGACACTAATCCTTACGTTACAAACACATACTTATGGCCGGTAGGTAACTTTATCGGTGGCGTAACTGGTGTTGGTAACAACTGGCAACGCGGTAACCCATACTTGGTTCCAGAAATCACAAAATCAACAGAAATCGGTCTTGAATTACGCTTCTTTAAAGACAGACTTCGCCTTGACTACGCTTACTATACAAACGACTCATATAACCAAATTATGACTCCACGTTTGTCAAATGCTTCTGGATATATCCTTTACTCAGTCAATGCAGGTGACGTTTTGAACAAGGGTATGGAATTGAGCATCAGCGGTACTCCAATCCAAACAAAAGACTGGACTTGGGAAACAGGAATCAACTTCTCAGGAAACCGCGGTAAAGTAGAAAACCTAATAACTGGCGTTGACGTTCTTTACGTAACCGACGTTCAAGTTGGTAACGTTCAGGCTGCTTCTTTCAACAACGGTAACTTTATGGCAATTTCAGGTTCTGAATGGGCACGCAATGAGCAAGGCAAAGTTATTCTTGACAAGAACGGAATGCCAACTCAAGGTGGTACTCAAGTAGAAATTGGTAACCGTGAACCAAAATTCCAAGGCGGTTGGAACAACACTGTTTCTTGGAAAGGTTTGACCTTCAATATGCTATGGGAATTCCGCGTTGGTGGTCACGTTTATAACGGTACACAATATGCAATGACAGGTGCCGGAGTTAGCAAGCTGACAGAAAACCGCGACAGAATAGAAATCAATGGTGTTTACAATACAGGAACAGACAAAAAACCAGTATGGGAAGACAGACACTATGTATTTGAAAGTGGCAAAACATACTATTTCAACGGCAAAAAGACAAGTGGTGACGTTATCATCAATAACTACTACCAGAGTTACTATACAAAAGAAAGTGCAAACTTTATGAAAGAAGTAAACTCACTTCGTCTTCGCACTATCTCACTCTCTTACGAGTTGCCAAAGAAATTACTCCAAAAGACAAAATTCATCGAACGTGCATCAATTACAGCAACAGCAAACAACCTTTGCGTATTCTCTAACTATGACGGCGATCCAGAAGTTGCAGCCGCTGGTTCAGGTGCTGTAGGTTCTTCTTCAGTAGGTATCGACTACTGCGGCGTTCCTTCAACTGCAAGTTTCTCATTTGGTGTTAATTTGACATTCTAAAAACCAACAAATTATTGAAACAATGAAAAAGTTAAAATCTATATTAATCGGTGGTGCCATTGCCCTTTCGCTCACAGGATGCAACGATTGGCTTGACATCAATGTTGACCCGAATAGACCAACAGCTGAAAGCGTTCCTTACCAAATGCTTCTTCCTTGGTGCCAATTTTATATGGGTCACGACTATCTAAATACAAGTTCCAACGCTGCAATGTACACAGGACATATCCTACGCACATCTAATGCACGCGAAAAAGGTGCCGCTTTATGGAACCTTGGAGCAGCAACTCGTAGAGCAAACACTTACCAATGGTTCTATGTAGGCGTTGGTCCAAACCTTGACAATTTGTACGAAAAAGCAATGGCTGATAATGCTTACCACTATGCAGCAGCATCTAAACTTATTAGAGCTTACGGTTTCATGTTATTAACTGACGTATTTGGAGAAACTCCATATACAGAAGCGTTTGGTAGTGCTATTTCTCCGAAATTCGATACTGGTAAGACAATCTTTATTGGCTGTCTAAATGAAATTGACGAGGCTATTGAATTATTCCAAAAAGAGCAACCGGCAACTGCATCTCCTCTTGCACAAGGCGACAGTTGGAACAGTGGTGACAAAAACAAATGGTTAAAGTTTGCTTATCTTCTGAAAGCACGCTGGATTAACCACCTTTCTAAGAAAGAAGCAGGTTCATACAAGGAAGGAAAATATGATGCAGATGAAATCCTCCGCTGCCTTGACCTTGCAATGCAAAGCAACGATGACAACACTGTTATCCGCCATACCGACACAAACGGCAATACTCATGACGTTCTTGGTTGGAATGAAACAGTTGATTATTCAACTCTATTCTCTTGCGTTGGTATGAACTCTAACTTCTATGTAACGAAGACATACTACGACAACTTGACAAACTTTATGAGACTTGGTGTAGAAGACCCTCGTGCTGACCGTTTCATTCCTTGGGCTCGCTCTCAAAAGTCTGCAAATTCTCCTAAGGAAATCAAATGGACAGAAGACGGCAAATGGCGTCGCTCTCTACCGGTTGACATCATTAACTCAAATATTACAGCAAACTCAGGTCCATTTGCAATTTCTTGGGAACCTTCAACAAACAGTTGGTATTGTAAGACTGATATCAAAGAGCGCCAAGGCGATACAATCTACGTTCAGGCGCGTTGCAGCAGCAAGGGTTACCATAGCAATATCGACCTTCTCTGGCGCGCTGAAGCAGGTAACGACGCATCTGCCATGAGCGGTATTTTCCAAGTGCGTCCTGACAGTCCTACTCATCTCGGCTCTTACTGGGAAGCTTGCTTCATCAGAGCTGAAGTTCTTGCAAGAAAAGGCGATGCAGGTGGTGCAAAAGAAGCCCTTAAAAAAGCTGTTAAAGCTCATATGGAAGGTGTTAATGACCAATTGAACAAATGGGTTTCTGGAGATGCTTCTTTGAAAAACTGCCCTTCATTTATTCCTATGAATCAGGCTGATATCGACAACTACGTTAATAACGTTATTGCCAAAGCCGCTGATCAAAATCTGATGGGTACTATCATGACTCAAAAGTTGATCTCTGAAGAATTTATGTTTGAAACATGGAACGATTTCCGTCGCCACGACTTCGACAAAAACGTATTCTTGGAATGGGATAAGTCTTACGAATACCGCACAAACCCGAACTACCAGACTTATTGTCCAGAAGGCAAAGGTCCGCGTCGCTGGGCTCCTGCAGGAATTGAACAAGACTACAACAACATCAACCTTGAGGCTATTGGTGCTGAAGTTCCTGGCGCTCATGAACTTCCGCATGAAAAGGACGCTAAATGGTACACATCAGACCAAATCAACACATTAAACGTTTGGTGGGATTCAACTCAGCAATAATCTAATTCAGACCAAGTCTGAACAATAAAACTGGGTGCGGATTTTGTCCGCACCCAGTTTTATTGTTATTCAATCTGTTAAAAGGAGTCCGACTTAATTATAAACGGATTCTAAAAGAATCTCGTCAAACTGCTAACATCACTTTTCTGGACGCAATTGTCTAACAACTTCTCCTGTTCTCCACATCTCACTTTCTCGAAGTTCCTGCAACTCTTTCTGCAAGCCTTCACGGTAACCTTCCTTACTGTTTGAATCAATTGAGCGCTGAGCCTCATTTCCGCAAGCAACCTCATCATAAAGATTTTCAAAAACAGGACGAGTAGCATCGCGGAATTTCTTCCACCAATCTAATGCACCACGCTGCGCAGTTGTTGAGCAGTTAGCATACATCCAGTCCATTCCGTTTTCTGCAATAAGAGGCATCAAAGACTGAGTCAACTCCTCAACAGTCTCGTTAAATGCCTCTGAGGGTGTATGCCCGTGTGCTCTAAGAGTTTCATATTGGGCTGCAAAAATACCTTGAATAGCACCCATAAGAGTACCTCTTTCTCCTGTCAAATCGCTGTAAACCTCTCTCTTGAAATCTGTTTCAAACATATAGCCAGAGCCAACACCAATACCTAATGCCAACACTCTCTCATTTGCTTTTCCCGTTGCATCTTGGAATACAGCAAAAGAGGAATTGATGCCACGACCCTGAACGAACAAGCGACGCAAAGATGTTCCAGAGCCCTTTGGCGCAACCATAATAACATCAACATCTGCCGGTGGAACGATACCTGTTCTCTCCTTATATGTTATAGCAAAGCCATGAGAGAAATAAAGGGCCTTACCTGGAGTAAGATACTTTTTGATTGTTGGCCACACCTCAATTTGAGCCGCATCAGAAAGTAAATACTCTATAATTGTTGCTCTTTCTGCCGCCTCCTCTATTTCAAATAATGTCTCACCAGGAACCCAGCCGTCAGCAACAGCCTTTTCCCATGTCTTTGAGTTTTTTCTTTGTCCGATAATAACATTGAACCCGTTATCTCTAAGATTTAATCCCTGACCTGGTCCTTGAATACCATATCCGATAACCGCGATAGTCTCATTTTTAAGTACCTCTCTCGCCTTTTCCAAGGGAAATTCCTCGCGGGTTACAACATTCTCTTCTACCCCACCAAAATTAATTTTTGCCATCTTGTTTAGTTTTATAGTTATTAAATTTATTCTCTTTCTTGAAAAATTATTTTTGCTTTACAAAGGGAAGTGCCATCACTGACAAGTTCTGCCAAACATTCTTTCTCTCTATCATCAATGCCGATAGTAACTTCTGTTCCTATATAAGTCTCTTTTGCAAAAGTTATCTCAAATCGCTTGATATAATTCTTGTCATAGAAATCAAGCGACCAGTTATTAAGGATAACACAAATATACCGGATTGTGTTAACGTGCCTGTTAAAGTCAATATCAGTATATTGGAAAGTGTATTTGCTTTCGCGGACATGTTCAAAAGATCTTATTCTGCTCTGCTTTTCTATCGGGCATTCCTTATCTGCAATATTATCCTCTCCGAACTGCAATTTCGACAAATCGCAACTCTCCCGAGTTTCCAAGTTGATAACCGACCATATCGTTCTTGCATAGCCAAGAATTTCTCCAGCCTCATTGGTTATTTCAACATTTCTTTCTGAAAAATGCCTGTTATAACTTTCAATCCATGTTGTCAAAGTATAATGTTCTCCAACTTTAGGATAATGCTTCATCTCAATTGTTACTCTTGACAGGACCCAAGCATGGTTATACTTCTTTAAAGTCTTATAACCAACACCCCAACTGTTTGCATGCAAGGTTGCCACTTCTATTATTCTATTTGTTAGCAACCATAATGGCATCTCCTGCTCTGCATTGCACTCTCCCGGAGTAAGATAGAAAGTGCTTGAAAATAATTGTTTAACGCTGTTTGTTGACATTTTTTAATTCATTATATCGTTCTTGCTGCTTCTCAAGATAGATTGTCAGCAATTCCTCTTCCATCTTCGTCACCGCAACACGCCCGCTTCTGACGAATTGCAAGATGCCGTACTTCTTCAATTCATTAAATAGAGACTCGGTTTCGTTACTATGTCCTGTCTTTTCTATAACAGTATATTTTCGGTCCATCTCAAGTATCCTCGCATTATAATTGCGAATTATTTGCTCTAGTTCCTTTTCATCAAGCAATTCTTCTGTTGGAACCTTATATAGTGCAATCTCTTGATAGACTAATTCTTCATCAGTATAATAAAAAGACTTCAAAACTTCTATTCTCTTCTCTATTTGCTTTGTTACCTTCCGAATCGTCTCCTCATCGCTCCAAACGGTAAAAGTAAACTTATGTACATCAGGTATTGATGACGGTGAAACTGACAGACTCTCTATATTCAAACTTCGACGCGTAAAGATAATAGAAATCTGATTAAGAAGCCCTACCCTGTTTTCTGTAAAAACAGTTATTGTATATAATTTATTCATTTCTTCAATTCCTTTACATTATAACAAATTAATAACGTTCTTCCGAATTAAGCAATATATTATCGATACTTGCTCCTGCAGGAACCATTGGAAAGACCATATTATTAGGCTTTATTCTAACGTTAAGCAAATATGCGGAATCACTGTCAAGCATTCTCCTTATTGCCGCATCAAGTTCTTCACGCTCACAAACATCTTCTGCTTCAATACCGTATGCCTGACAAATCTTTACATAATCCGGATTTACCATCGGTGTTTCACTATAATGCTTGTCAAAGAACAATTCCTGCCACTGACGTACCATTCCAAGGAAATTATTATTAAGCAGTATAATCTTAACCGGGATTCTGTACTCCAATATAGTGCCAAATTCCTGTATAGTCATCTGCAGACCGCCGTCTCCAACAAAGAGGCAAACCTGACGATTTGGTGCTCCCAATTTTGCACCCAAAGATGCTGGTAGCCCAAAACCCATTGTTCCAAGTCCTCCTGACGTTACTATACTCTTAGGTTCACTGAATTTGAAATACCTTGATGACAGCATCTGATTTTGACCTACATCTGTAACGAGTACTGCCTTATTGCCAGAAAATTCTGATACCTTTCTTGCAACCTCTCCCATATTGAGAAGCCCTTCTTGCGGATAAACCTCTTCTTTAACGACTTTCTCAAACTCTACTTTGTCATGGTGCTCAAACGATGCAAGCCACTCTTTGTGCTCTGCTTGTTTTACCATCGGCAGCAACTCCTTCAAAACAGTCTTGGCATCACCTAAAATTGAAACATCAGACTTGATATTCTTGTCAAACTCAGAAGGGTCAATATCAACGTGGATAATCTTTGCCTGCTTGGCATAAGTTTCTGTATCACCAGTAACACGGTCATCAAAACGCATTCCAATAGCAACAAGGACATCACATTTATTAGTATTTACATTCGCTCCAATATTGCCATGCATACCAACCATACCCTTAAAAAGAGGGTGCTCTGACGGAACTGTTGACAAGCCGAGCAACGTATTGACAACAGGGATACTGGCCTTCTCCGCAAGCGTAAGCAATTCTTCTTCTGCACCAGAAATCATAACGCCATGTCCTGCTATTATCAATGGTTTATGTGCCGAGTTTATCAAATCTGCAGCAGCCAAAACTGCTCTTTTATCAGGCACAGGATAAGGTTCATAACTCCTGATATAATTGCACTTTTCATATCTCCACTCAAGTTTACCCATCTGAGCGTCTTTAGTAATATCTACAACAACCGGTCCAGGCCTGCCACTTTGTGCAATATAGAAAGCCCTTGATATAGCCCATGGAATTTCTTCTGCATTTCTAACTTGATAATTCCATTTTGTAACAGGCTGAGTTATACCTATAACATCCGTTTCCTGAAAAGCATCTGAACCCAGACCTTTACTCGGAGTTTGACCTGATATAACCACCAATGGGGTGCTATCCATTAAAGCATCTGTTATACCAGTTATGACATTAGTTGCCCCAGGTCCTGAAGTGACTATCGCAACTCCAACTTTACCACTTACCCTTGCGAACCCTTGTGCAGCATGTATTGCAGCCTGCTCATGTCGAACAAGGATATGATGCAGTTCTGACTTATAACCATAAAGTGCATCATAGACAGGTATAATTGCACCTCCAGGATAACCGAAAATGGTTTCTACCCCCTCTGCCAACAAAGACTTTATAATTGCTTCTGCTCCTGCTATCTTAGTACTCATAATAAATTCTTTAATCAACGATTCTTACACCACCCTTATCTGCTGAAGAAACCATCGCCGCGTATGCTCGCAATGCTTTTGATACTTCTCTTTCTCGCTTGGTAGGCTTGAATGCCAACTTTCCTTTAGCAACTTCCTCGGCTCTTCTTGCCGCCATTTCATCATCACTCAACTTAACGCTTATAGACCTGCTTGGAATATCAATAACGATAATATCACCGCTTCTGACAAGACCAATATTACCTCCAGCCGCAGCCTCTGGCGAAATATGCCCTATTGACAAGCCTGATGTTCCCCCAGAAAAGCGACCGTCAGTTATCAATGCACATTTCTTTCCCAAGTGACGTGATTTTATATACGAGGTTGGATAGAGCATTTCCTGCATTCCTGGTCCGCCTTTTGGACCTTCATAAGTTATAACAACAACATCTCCTGCCTGAACATCTCCACCAAGAATTGCATCAACGGCTTCTTCTTGTGATTCATAGACTTTTGCCGTTCCTTCAAAATGGAAAATACTTTCATCAACGCCTGCTGTCTTGACAACGCAACCGTCTAAGGCTATATTTCCTGTCAACACCGCCAATCCGCCATCTTTGACATAAGCATTTTCGCAATTTCTTATGCAACCTGTCTCTCTGTCTGTATCAAGTTCTTTATAAAAATTGGACTGACTGCCCAAAACAATATTCCGTTTATTCGCCGGGGCACTTTTCCAAAGGTTCTCTGCCTCCGCTCCAAAACATGCCCCTCCAACCGCATAAGCATCAATAGCACTTTGCAATGTGTGACCGTCAACTCTCGCACATGATGTATCAACCAAACCACTATCGGCCAACTCTTTCATAATCGATAATATTCCGCCTGCCCTATTAACGTCTTGAACATGATAGTGAGAATTTGGAGAAACCTTGCATAAAACCGGAGTTTTTCTTGATAGGGCATCTATATCACTCATTGTAAAATCAACACCAGCCTCATTTGCAATAGCGAGCAAGTGCAAAACCGTATTAGTACTCCCTCCCATTGCAATATCAAGAGTCATGGCATTCAAAAAAGCCTGACGGGTAGCAATGCTACGAGGCAAAACTGATTCATCATCTTCATTATAGTATGCATAGCAATTCTTGACAATCAAATTTGCCGCCTTGCGGAACAGTTCCCTACGGTTAGAATGTGTTGCAAGAATCGTTCCGTTTCCCGGTAAGGCAAGGCCTATTGCTTCATTCAAGCAATTCATAGAATTGGCAGTAAACATACCAGAACAGCATCCGCAACCGGGACAACCTGCTTTTTCCAATTCGGAAACAGAATCATCATCAACTGAAACATCCGCTGAATCAATCATAACATCAATCAAATCAACAGCCTTTTGACCAAGCACACCTGCCTCCATTGGCCCCCCTGAAACAAAGACAGTAGGAATATTCAATCTCATAGCAGCCATAAGCATACCCGGAGTAATCTTATCGCAATTGCTGATACACACTAAAGCGTCTGCCTTATGGGCATTGACCATATACTCAACGCTGTCGGCAATCAAATCGCGTGAAGGAAGCGAATAAAGCATCCCGTTATGCCCCATTGCAATACCGTCATCAATCGCTATCGTGTTAAACTCAGCAGCAAAGCAGCCAAGTTTCTCTATTTCTTCCTTTACAAACTGACCTATTTCATGCAGATGCGTATGACCAGGCACAAACTGTGTAAAGGAATTTGCAATGGCAATAACCGGTTTACCAAGCATTTCTTCCTTCATTCCATTGGCACGCCATAATGCTCGTGCTCCTGCCATTCTTCTGCCTTGCGTGCTTGCCGCACTTCTTAATGGTTTACTCATTTCTTTATAAAATAAAAAACCTTTCCACGCTTTGAGGAAAGGTTGTTATAATATGCTATTATAAGGCATCGACTACCTTTCCACATTTGCCAGACTACTAATGACAACTGTTGAAACAATCAGACCGATGACTATAATATTATTCATTTCTTTTGATTTTGATTGCAAATTTAAGGCAAACAATCCATATTTGCAAACAAACATACATTTTTCTGCTAAAAAAGTAACAAATCGAAAAACATCAATTTTTCTTTAATATTCCAAACTTGCTGAATCATAACCATATATTTGCCTATTATCCAGCCCACGAAAAATTTAGCATATAGCGTTTAATCAAATTATTTAGCAACTCCGTGCGCAATTTATGCACATATGCATTAGTAACTATACCACGAACTGCTAAAATTCAGATTTTACAATTCTAATTTACTGTATAACAAATGTATGTCATGATTTTTTGCTAATTTTGTAGTTGTCACAGTTAAATTTCAAACACCACAATGAAATATCTTAAAATATATTCTATACTGGGCGCACTTATGCTTGGTTTTCATTCTTGCTCTTCTGCCACAACAGATGAGCCTACACCCCCGAATTTAGAGGATAGCTACACAGTTGCACGCCACGATTTCAGCAAGCGATACAATCTTCCTGAAGACAAAATTATGAGACTTAACAACTTTTACGGTGTCGGAGAAGATAACATCGCCGTTTTCACAGGCACTAACGACCAAAACGAAACTGCTGCTATTATTTGCGACACTATCGCTAATAAAGTTCTCTATTCTAACTTTAATCAAATAAAATTCAACACAAATGTAAATTTTTCTATGCCTTACGGCGAAAAGAGATGACTATGGAAGAGATAGCGAATAAGTTTGGAATTACTAGAGAAAGAGTAAGACAAATAAAAGAAGAATCTATAAATTTAGATTGGATTTTGCTCATAATTATAGAGGTAACTTGCATCTTGACCCAGCATCGGTTGATAAAAGTAAACAATTTTATCAGTTATATCATGAAGCAATTGATACTAAAAACCTTACAAATTTGAATAAATATCTTAAGAAAATGAATGCTCCAAAAGCAACATTTGATAGTAATGGGAACATTGAACTTTCAATGCCAATATTATATAAGAATAGATTTGGTGGTAAATTAGAATAATATGCATATGAATGGTTTATTATCTTTATTAATATGTGCTGCAATATATATCATAATAGAAAATATATACGAATCGATAAAAGATTGTATACATGAAGAAGAGCCAGTCTCGCATGTAATTTCTAAAAATGTCAGATTTACTGCTGACAGAAAAGACCCTAATGGATACGAAAGGCATGAGGGAGTAGGTGTTGTGCATGCTGATTATCTAAGGAAGATACTACGAGAAGAGGGATTTTGCGAAGAACGGATTAATCGTTTTATTCGAGATTACGAGATTTTTATACAGTATGATTCCTTTATGATATGATAATTCAAAGCAAATTAATTCCAAAAGGAATATGTGTTAATTTGTTCGGTTCATTCTGGGCAAGAGATATTTCTTGGATAGATAAATATGTTATAAATCATGAACGTATTCATACAGCTCAACAGCGAGAATTACTGTTCATAGGATTTTACATATTATATTTTTTTGAATGGGTTGTAAGATATATTCATCACAGGAACTGGCATAAGGCTTATAAGAACATCTCTTTTGAGAAAGAAGCATATTCCAATGATCACAACTTAAATTATTTGCAAAGTCGATTACTTTTCCAACAATGGAGATTTTAATCTCAAGAAAAATCCAAATGTGTATACCAAATTAATTAATTATGTAAGTAATGAAATTAATACCTAAATATAAAGGAGGAAATCAAGTTAAGTTTAAATATAGACTTGGATATGATCCTGAATTAAATACAGTAAGAACAGCTTTTGTGGATATTCCAGAGGTTGTTG
>ENA-ORPF01002147-ORPF01002147.1-human-gut-metagenome-genome-assembly--contig:-NODE-2147-length-13874-cov-3.180476_pt1 | contig 13874 bp, 9 predicted proteins | sample MGYA00242140_ERZ509070 | MGnify/ENA primary metagenome ERZ509070 (study PRJEB26280, sample SAMEA2338713) | human gut metagenome | biome: human gut; feature: human-associated habitat; material: faeces... | reverse complement strand
CCGTGAGCGTCAGCCGGAACCTCGAGTGGAGCGTGAGCCGGGAGGTACTTCTCGGTCTCGAGAGCAATGCTGGCCTGCATCTTGACGGCCTCGACCGGGTACTTACCGGCAGCGGACTCGCCAGAGAGCATAACGGCGTCGGTGCCGTCGTAAATGGCGTTAGCAACGTCGGCAACCTCGGCGCGCGTCGGGCGCGGGTTGCGGATCATGGACTCGAGCATCTCGGTCGCGGTTATGACACGTTTTCCGAGCATACGGCACTTGCTGATCAGATACTTCTGAACCGCAGGCACTTCCATGCCCGGGATTTCGACTCCGAGATCTCCACGGGCAATCATGACACCATTGGCAATCTCACAGATTTCTTCAATGTGCTCCACACCCGAACGGTTCTCAATCTTTGCAATAATATCAATATCTTCGCCGCCGTTCTCGTCAAGGAATTTACGCATATCCTCGACATCTTTCTTTACGGAAACAAAAGATGCCGCAACGAAATCCACGTCGTTTTTGATACCAAACAGCAGATCTTTCTTATCCTGCTCGCTCAAAAATGCATGATCCATGACCTTGTTCGGGAAATTCATGCTCTTTTTATCCGACACCTCGCCTCCGACAAGAACCTTACAGATGGCATCCGGTGCTTTCAGCTTTTCTACTTCCAGAATAATCAGACCATTGTTGATCAGGACATGATCTCCCACCTTCAGATTGTTGATCAGGTTTTTGTAGGTTACGGAAACTCTCTCCTGATTTCCCACAATATCATCCGTTGTCAGTGTAAATGTATCTCCATCTTTTAACGTGATCTTTCCGTTTTCGAAGGTTTTGATCCGGTACTCCGGTCCTTTGGTATCCAGCATGATCGCAATTGGAAGACCTAACGCCTTACGCACTTTTTTGATCGTATCAATCTTCTTCTGATGTTCCTCATGGCTTCCATGGGAAAAGTTTAATCTGGCTACATTCATGCCGGCATTACACATCTGTGTCAGTACAGATTCGCTTTCGCTTGCAGGTCCGATGGTACAAATAATCTTTGTTTTTCTCATAATGCTTGTTCTCCTGTCTCTATCCAAATTTTTTTGTATCCCCTGAGTTTCATTCTGTCACACACAGACGGGATTTGCGCGGATATACCGCCCGACGATCAGCCGACGCGCCGGTGGAACAAGAAATTTGGGCTTCGAGGTCAGAATTCTCTGTACCAGCAACCACTGCTGTGTCATATGGCTCACCGGAAGGAAACGAAGCCCGATTCGCCTGACTTGCGGAACAACGGACGGTTTCCCTTCCCTGAGCACTGTCTGGGAAATGCAAAACTCTCCTGCATCATTCAGGTAATCCTCCGCCTGCCGGTTATGCATACTGCTGCTAAGCACATTGACCTTCTGCTGCATTCCACAGGCATCTGCTACATTCATCTCCACCGGCATGCGAAGCACAAACGCCGCAATGACCACAGCGGAACAGATCAGCACAATATGATGTTTCTTTTTGGTCCGTTTTCCGAAGTGCTTATGCATTTGCAATCACATCTGCCAGAGCTTCCATCGCTGGTAGGTCGGACTCTTTCATGGCGGAACGGATCGTTACCATCGGCTCCACAATGGTAATATTTTTCATGGTTTCCAGAATTCCCTTCATCGTTCTTCCGGCCGTCGGTCCCCAGGTACCGTTCTCAATAATACCTACGGTACGGTTCTGGAATGCCTTGGACTGTAAATGATGCAGGAAGTCCTGCATACATGGGAATACACCGCCATCGTAACTTGCTGCTGCAAGAACCATACGGTCATAACGGAACGCATCTTCCACAACTTCTGCCATATCATCACGGGAAAGATCCATGACAGAAACTTTCTCTACTCCTTTGGCACGCAGCATCTCAGCAAATTTCCGTGCTGCTTTTGCAGTATTTCCATGGATCGATGCATATGCTACAAGAACACCCTTATCCTCCGGCTTATAGCTGCTCCAGGTATCATATAATCCAATGTAATAACCAAGATTTTCATTTAATACCGGACCATGCAGCGGACAGATTGTCTGGATATCCAGTCCTGCTGCTTTCTTTAACAGTGCCTGTACCGGTGCACCGTATTTTCCTACAATATTAAAGTAATATCTTCTCGCTTCACAGGCCCATCCTTCCGGATCTTCATAATCCAGTGCACCGAATTTTCCGAATCCGTCTGCAGAGAATAAAATCTTTTCACTGCTCTCATAAGTTACCATCACTTCCGGCCAGTGTACCATCGGTGCCATATAAAAATTCAGCGTATGGGTACCAAGGGACAAAGACTCTCCTTCTGCCACTGTAATTTTATGGTTCTCATCTACCGGAAGCTCGTCAAAAAACTGTGGAAGCATCTGAAATGTCTTGGCATTTCCCACCAGAGTTACTTCCGGGAAAAGCTCTACCAGACGTCCGATACTTCCGGCATGATCCGGCTCCAGATGGGAAACAACCAGATAATCCACTTTCCGTCCGTCTAATGCGGCCAGCAGATTTTTCTCCCACTGCTCCACACCTCTGGTGTCTACCGTATCCATCAAAGCTACCTTTTCATCCAAAATCAGATAAGAATTATAAGATACACCATGCGGAACCACATACTGGCTCTCGAACAGATCAATTGTCTTGTCATCTACTCCGATATACTTTACTGCTTCTGAAATTGTTACACTCATTTTTTCTCCCTCTCTTTTTGTTTTTATTTATGTATTATGATGCATACATATCATTTTCCTCTTCACGCTCTAAATCCTCCGGACTCATATAGCGGCGGAACAGGCGCTCTAAAATAAAATCAAATACCATGGATGTAACTGCCGGAATTACCACAAGCAGTACCGGTATAATATAAATCGACAGAGCCGATGCAATCAAAATCACCAGCAGCAGCAATGCCCATGGCAGATGCCTTATCATCAGCAGAAATGCATTTTTCAATGTCTGCTTTACGGTATTTTCAAATCTTGCAATATATGGGAATAAAAATGCGCTCCACATAATCGCAACAGCAATCATAATCAGAAAGAAATAGAAAAATGCGCCCTTCATACTGCCGGTTTTTAATACCTGATAGGTGATATAGGCATCACAGCCCAGAATAATCATAACGGCCAGCCATATAAGATATGGCAGTGTTGCAGCCTTAAAGTTGTCCCTGAACGCTCCGAAAAAGGTTCTTGTGGTATATCCGCGGTCACCGCGGATGGATTTATGTACCGTGTAATACAACGCGGTGGTCGATGCCCCGATCGTAAAAACCGGAATGCAGCAGATCACCCATAAAATGCTGACCCACACGCAGTCCACAAGTTTTCCCAGCATCTGAAATACAATATTATCCCAATTAAATTTCACGCTTATTCCTCCAGTCGCCCAATAATTTCTTCTGCGATTTCTTCTTTTGTTTTTCTATCCGTAGCTACGAGAATGTCTGCAGCCGCCTCATACTTTGGCCGGCGTGCTTCCATCAGTTCAGAAATGTATGCAACATTCATATGACCGTTTAAAAGTGGACGGTCCGTACTGTTTTTTACACGTTCGTATATGGTCTGCGGTGTTGCCGTAAGAAATACAACGCTTCCCCCATCCCGCATGCAGTCTACATTTTCCTGTCGCATTGCCACACCGCCTCCACAGGATACGATTGTCGGCTCCTGCTGATTTAGTGACTGGATCAGTTTTGTCTCAAGCTCCCGGAAATAAAGTTCTCCGTATGTTTCAAAAATTTTGCTGATCGGCATTCCCTGTTCTTTTACGATACGCTCGTCCATCTCCACAACCGGATAACCCAGCTTTTGCTTTATCGCACGTGCAATCGTGCTTTTACCGGCTCCCATAAAACCGATCAGGAAAATATTTTTCTTTCCTTTATTCATGAAAAAATTTCTCCTTTACTTCTTCTACCGGCATATCCATACCTGTATATAACCGGAATGCAGCAACTCCCTGCCACAGAAGCATTCCCTTGCCTCCAATGCAGGTACATCCTGCTTCTTTTGCCTCGCGCAGAAGCCGTGTCTCCTGCGGATTGTAGATTACATCAAATACGAAAAGATCCGGTTGGAACATTGTCGTATCTGTAATAATGGTTGCATCCGTCTTTGGAGCCATGCCAACCGATGTGCCGTTGACAAGAATCGCACTGTCCGCAATGGCTGCGCGAAGCACCTCTGGGTCTTCATAATCATGCAGCGTCACTTTACACGTGGTACGCTCATTCAACTGGTTCACAATATCCTGCGCACGCTCCCAAAAAGCATCCTTGATATTAAATACCTGAATCTCAGCCACGCCATCAAGCGCTGCCTGCACCAAAATAGCTGTTGCAGCTCCGCCGGCACCAAGAAGTGTCATCTTCTTTCCAATGATATCTACACCCTTGTCCTTAACAGCACGCATAAAACCTACGCCATCCGTCGTATATGCAGTCAGCACACCATCCTCATTAACAATGGTGTTGCATGCACCGGAAATCTCAGATGCAGGCGAAAGCTTATCTGCTAATTTACACATAATATTCTTTCCCGGCATCGTAATATTCCAACCTCGCGCTCCCATGGTACGAAGTCCCTCTACCGCCTGCGGCATCTTCTCTTCCGGCACATCAAACGCCAGATATGTATAATCCAGACCCAACTGGCTGCACGCCTCGTTGTGCATCTCCGGCGAAACACTGTGTGCGACCGGGCTTCCCAGTAAACAAAGTAAACCTGTGTGTCCTGTGATATGATTCGACATCTTTTTTCCCCTTTCGTTTTCTCTGTCAGAACTTTCTGAGCAGTCACATTATTTAAACTTCTTCACCTGTGCAATGATCTCCTCGCAGATCTCATTCGCTGATTTTCCATCGGTCGCGATCACAATATCCGCTGCCGCTTCATACGCCGGTCTGCGCTTCTCCATCAGTTCGGAAACATATTCCACTGTCTTATTATTTTCCAGAAGCGGACGGTCATGGTTCTCTTTGACACGCTCCAGAATCGTCTCCGGCTTCGCGGTCAGAAGTATAACCTTGCCGCTCTTTCGCATCTCCTGTACATTGACCTCCCGCATCGCCACACCGCCGCCGCAGGATACAATCTTATTTTTCTCTTTCCCTACTTCCTTCAGCAGGTTTGTCTCCTCGTTGCGGAAATATGCCTCGCCGTGCAGATCGAAGATCTCGGAAATGCTCATGTTGTTCTTTTTCGCGATCATTTCATCCATTTCCACCACATCCATCGCAAAGGTATTCTGCAGTGCATTCGAAACGGTACTCTTTCCGACTCCCATAAATCCGATCAAGAAAATATTGAATCCAAACAACTCATGGGACTGGATCCGTTTGCTCCGGTAGAGGACGCTGTCGTAAACTGCCATGATTGACTTTTTGTATTCATAATCATCCAGCTTCGCAAGCATCTTGCTCTTCTTGCGCTCTTCCTCCTCTGCCTGGTAAATCGGAAGTCCGTTTTTCTGTTTATAATTTGTAATCTCCTGGATAATCTGGCAGCGCATCCGCAGGGCATCGATCAGAATCTCGTCGCACATGTCCAAATCATTTCGCAGCTTCTTTAATTCATCCATCTGTCTCATCCTTCTTCACTTGTATTCATTCAAATCACTTTTGCACTTTACATTGAAAGTGTGTTTTATTATTATACCCGAATCAGGATATGAACGCAAGTGCTAATGCGGAATAGCAGGTATAACTGTAGGGGATATAGTTTAATTAGATTCCCAGCTTCTCCTTCATGTAATCCACCGGTGTTGATTTTCCTGTATACAGTTCAATCGCGATCAACGCCTGGAACAGCATCATGCTCATTCCGTTGTATACTCTGGTGCATCCTGCTTCTTTTGCTTCCCGCAACAGTTTTGTCTCTGCCGGATTATAAACCGCATCACATACAACCAATCCCGGGCGAAATGCAGATAAATCTTTTACCACACTCTGATCATCCATCGGTTTCATACCAACGATCGTCGCATTTGCAAAAATGTCACTGGATGTGATCTCCTCTGTCATCTTTGCCGTATCTGCAATGTCATATACATTGACAACAATTCCCGGCACTGCTTTTCGAATCTTTTCTGCGGTCTGAAGAGTACGCTCAAAAAATGCATCCTTAATATTGAAAATCGTGATCTCTCTGGCTCCATCTAATGCACATTGTACCTGAATGGCTGTCGCAGCTCCGCCACCGCCTGCGACCGTGATCTTTTTTCCTTTAATATCTACGCCATGGTCCTTGAGGTTGTGTACAAAGCCTTCTCCGTCCGTGATATATCCGGTCAATCTGCCGTCATCGTTGACAATTGTGTTTACAGCTCCGATAATCTGTGCTGCCGGAGACAGCTCATCCACATACTTTGCCGCCTCGGTCTTATCCGGCATCGTCACATTGATTCCACGCATATGAAACAGTTTCACCGCGTCAAGTGCTTCTTTTACCTGATCTTCTTTTACATCAAATGCAACATATGCATAATCCAGCCCCAGCTTTGCAAAGCTGTAATTGTACATTGCCGGGGAACCGGAATGTCCTACCGGCGAACCGATCAGTGCAAGTAACCCTGTATGTCCTGAAATTCTTTCTTCCATCTTTTTTCTCCTGTCCTTGTATGTTGGTTATATGATACCATAACTTTTAAATTAAGTACAACAATTCCAGTGGTCTTTGAATAAGTACCTGTGCTCTGTTTTTACGAAGGAACTCCGCATCGCGGAATCCCCACATGACCGAAACACATGGAAGTCCCGTGTTTTCCGCGGTCTGAATATCCACCTCGGAATCTCCTACATAAATGGCCTTCTTCGTGTCCGTTTTTAAAATTTTCATGGCTTTTTGTACCATATCGGGTGCCGGTTTTTTTGCCACACCTTCCATCTCACCGATTGCCGTAGTCATATAACCCCGGAAAAAACGTTCATCCAATTCTTTTACTGCCGAGTCCAGCTTATTGGATACAATTGCTGTCTTCACTCCGCGCGCCTTTAATTCAGTCAAAAGATGCATGATATCCGGATATGGCTTTGTATGATCCAGACAATGCTCCCCGTAATATTTTTTAAATTCCGCAAATGTCTCTTCAAACTTCGGGTTTTTCTCCCCATCCGGCACGGCACGCACCATCAGCATGCGCACCCCGTTTCCTACATATCTGCGCACCTGATCCAGCGTACAAGTCGGCATATTCTGTGACTCCAATGCCGCGTTGGTAGCGTTTTTTAAATCTTCCAACGAATATAACAAGGTTCCGTCCAGATCAAAGATCACACTTTTTTGCTCTTCCTGCTCACCGGAATCCCGATAGATTTCTTCAAACAGATCTTTACGCATAATCCGGATATTGTTGATCGTATCACTGCTGTCAACCATGTAATCTCCAACCCGGCCAAGTGTATACTGTTCGTTTTCATCTTTATCCCGGAACAGTTTTACCTTGCGCGCCAGCCTGCGTGCACGAACAATTGTAGTTCCCTTTGGCACGCAGACCTTTGCACATTTCATCGGTTCTACGATGATTCCTTTCTCTACATCTTTGATGGTAGGTTCATACTCTGCATTTCTCAGATCAAACTTCCAATCCGTGTAAATCCGGAATTCTTCCATAAAAGCCTCTTCATTACGAAAGAAACATTCCCCTTTCGGTCCAATGATAAAAACAATTCCTGCTTCCACTGTAGCTTTCATATCTCCCTGCAGAGTCCGCACAGTCACCTGCGTTCCCTCCGCAAAGAGATCCGTTGCCCGGACATATCCCCACGGAACGGAGCGTCTGCAGTACGTCTTTACATCCTCTGCCTCTATTCTGCAATCCTGTGCATACACAATATCGGTATTTCCCATATAGTCCCGCATACGCTGCTCGATAACAGATTTAATACCCGAAGCTGCCGGCTGTTCATGTCTTCCCTGTGCATCATACTCCATGCGCGGTGCAAAATGATGTTCTTCGCAAAACTTTAAATATTCGTGTGTCATCAATTCCATCGGAATCAGGCCACCCGCTTTTTCCAGATGTCCTCCGCCGGAACCAATTCCTTTGCACAACTCTGCCGCAAGTTCACTCGCCTTGACTTCTTTCACACAGCTTCTCACTGAAAACTTCACACCTTCTGGTTGCAGATTAAATGCCACACAGATATCAATCGCATCCACTTCCAGTACCAGATCGGAAATCAGTCCGAGAATATTCGGATCACACTGCCCCACTTTTACAATCGCGGCACGAAATTCTTCTACATAATCCGTATGAAGAAGTGCTGCTCCAGCAACTTCCAGTTCTTCCAGCGAAAGATTGGCATTGCGGAGTTTCCTCATGATTGCCGGGTCAAAGTTTGCCTCGTCACGCAGATCCCGGTCTAGCGGATGTACAATTTCCGTCAAACTTCCAGTATCCGTATATAATCCATAATACAGTGCTGTTGACAACTCACGATTACCACGTACATCAAATCCTTCTGTTTTGAGCATATTCCAGACCAGTGTCGAGCACGCGCCCAGATTAGAACGCACCTCGGAAAGCTCTGGTAATTCCGTGCAGATCCGGTGATGGTCAATTACAGCAATATGTTCTGCTTCAAACACTGCAGAATTTCCGGAATGGTACTGGCAGTCCACCATCACCAATAACTCTGGTTTGTGCAGATAATCCACATGCTCGATTGGTATTTTCAGATCCCGGATCAGCATCACCAGATTCGTTTTCCGGATCACATTCTGCCCTCCGTAAATCAGACGTGGTTCTTTTCCTTTGGATTTCAAATACAGATAGACCCCAAATCCACATGCAATGGTATCTGCATCCGGATTGTTATGGCACTGTATTACAATATTGTCATACGCTAATAACTCACTCAGTCTCATCTTGATTCCCCTTGCCTGATTGTTCTACTTGCTTTTTAGATTATATGGGAAGAAAAAGCTGCTGCGGTTCTTTTTGTCAAACATCGAATTATATTGCAGCATATGATACTTTTCAATCCATTCTTTTTCTTCTCCCTCGGCCTCATCGATATGCAGATAGCAGCCTTTACTCTTGGAATAATAGCCTCTGGAATTGATGGCTGGAACAACCTCCTGCATATCTGCCAGAAACTTATTGTATGCCGGAAGCTCAATTCCAGCCCGTTCCAGTGCCATGGTAGACAGATAATCAAGACTGGTAATGTCTACCGTTTCTTCCGGTGTATCATAATTGGTCCAGATAAAAAACGGAACTGTGTACAGTTTTTCCAGCTCATCTTCCGTCAGCCCTGTGAGTCCTTTTCCATTCAGAATCGGATAAAAATTACTGTTTAAGCTTGGCTGATGATCTCCAAAGAAAATGATTTCTACCGGATCATCTACCTTTGAAAAATAACTGATCAGGTTTTTTACTGCCTCATCACTCTCGTGTACCAGGGACAGATACTGGTTGGCATCCGTATAAGAACGTCCAACTTTATAATAATTCTCTGGAAAATTGTCATAGGTTTCCGTATAACCACCGTGGTTCTGCATGGTAATTCCCATAAAGAACAGTTTTTCATTATTTTTACGGTTTTCATAACGCTTGATAATCTTATCATACAGTTCCTGGTCGGTAATATATTCCCGCAGGATCTTTGTCTGGTCAAAATAATCAATAAAGTGCATTTCGTCAAACCCGATATGCGGATACACCAGATTCCGGCTCCATCCGGTTTCATAATATGGATGCATGGCAATGCACGTATACCCGTCATCTTTCAGATTTGACACAATCGTTGTCGGAGTATCACTGATATACTGCTGATAAACAACGGATCCCATCGGAAGAAATGCCATGGAATTTCCGGACATAAATTCCCACTCCGAATTAGGAGTCTTCGCGCCAAATACCGACGAAAGTGCATATCCCTTCGTTGTATTCTCTTTCAAAGAATCGATAAACGGTGTGAGCGGCATGTTGGTCTGCAGATCCCCCAACACACTCAGATCGGAAAACGATTCATTCATAATGGCAATGATCGTCGGATTTTTTGCTTTTTCATTTGTTGTGCTGTAATCCTTTTTATCGGATTGATAGGTTTTCTCCAGTTCTTTGATCTTATCTTTGGAATATCCTTCCGGAGCAGAAATAAAACTGTCACGAACCCCCAGTACGTAATTCAACAGATATCCATTGCGATAAGTTCCCTTCTGTTCCCACGTCTCTGTGTTTACATCATAAGCATTTGCTGCAATGATCACACAACTTAAGGCTATCGCCATCACAGAAATTACCCGCATATGAATTTTTCCGGTAAACCGGACATGCCATTTGCGGACAAAAGCAATAAACAATGCTGCCAGAAAGATCACATATACTCCACGATCGTTCAATTGCAATTTATAATTTCCTGCCACACTCAGACCGGTTCCAATGGATCTGATATCGGAAAACGTAAATTCATTTCCGCGGAACAGATATACAAAATAGTCTACAAATCCAAACGAAAGCAGCGACACATGGGCAATGATGCAGGTCAGCCCACTGTTGTTCGTAAAAATCTGCACAACAAAATAGACAATCAGACAGCAAAGCACATTTAAAAAGAGCTTCTCGTACGTTGTCCTCGTAAAGTTTTCAGGATCAAGCAGCATATACTGTATCGAAAAAGTGGTGAGACAGGAACCTCCGATAAACAGAATCAGTGTCCAGAGCCACGGACACCGGTCATCCAGTTCCAGATGCAGACTTTTTACCAGATAGTACAAAAATCCATATGCGATCAATGCAACGATGGAAAAATCAATGGTCACATACATTACGACTGCCAATATAATTGCAATCGCCGCCCATATGTTATTTTTTTTATCGTATTGAAGTTTGATTTTAAATTTTGGTTTCATGCCATTACAATACAACAAAATTCCCGGCATGTAAACCGGGAATCCTGTCTGAAATCTTAATTTTGTGTGAATTATTTCTTTTTGAAGTTTGTGTATCCCTTCTGCTTATATGGATGTGCAGCCCAGAGTTTATCTGCTGTTTCTTTCCAATCCTTTGCGTAATCTACGCACTTTCCACACAGATGCTCAACCGGCTCCTCCTGTTCTACATCTGTAGAATGAGCTCCGGTCTCATGAACCATCTTCTGTAAAATCTCCGGATTCTCAAGCATCGGACATGGACGAAGCATGTTTTCGTTGAATGGCTGGTTATCACGGTAAGCCATAAACAACGGCTGCTTCAGACACTCAAGCAGGGATTTCTCGCGGATGTTTGCTCCAGAGTAGTGAATAAATACACATGGCTCTACATCACCCTTCGGGTTAATATGACAGTAGTTACGTCCTCCGGCGATACATCCTCCAACGTATTCACCGTCGTTCTGGAAATCCATAACGAAGATTTCTTTTCCACCTTCAAATCCACGAACTTCACGCAGTCTGTGGTAAATATATTCTCTCTGCTCCTTGGTCGGCATCAGTTCCGGTGAAGCCTTCATTCCTACCGGCATCAGATGAAAATACCATGCGAAACGGCTTCCATGCTCGATCAGAAGATCAAAGAACTCATCACTGGTAACCGCATCCATATTCTTGCTTGTATAACATACACTGTTTCCAAAGATCAGTCCGTTCTCATGTAACAGATCCATTGCGTGAAGGACTTTATTGTATACACCTTCTCCACGTCGGAAATCGTTGGCATCTTCAAATCCCTCAAGGGAAATGGAAAGGGAAAGATTTCCTACACGCTTCATATCCTCGCAAAGCTTCTCATCTACAAGTGTTCCGTTTGTGTAGCAATGGAATGCGCAGTCATTGTGTTTCTCACACAGACGGATGATATCAGCCTTACGTACCAGTGGTTCTCCACCGGTCATCATATAAAAATATACGCCCAGTTCCTTACCCTGTGTAACAATGTTGTCTAACTCATCAAATGTCAGATTTAATTTATGACCATACTCTGCTGCCCAGCATCCTGTACAATGGAGGTTGCATGCACTGGTCGGGTCCATAAGAATGAGCCACGGAATATTGCAGTTCTCAATTTCTCTCATTTTACGAATCTTCTTGGTTCCTGCAAACGCTGCCTGATATCCAAGATTCAGTGCTGTCATCTTGGCAACATGCGGATCTGTCTCATCCAGAAGACGATTTACATAACGCATCCACTTGCTGTCCGGATTCTGAATCATTTTCTTTGCGCCTTCGTATGCCTCAGAACGGAAATTGCTTCCCATAAACTTCTGTGCGAGGTTTACAATATTGAGCAAACCTTTCTCTCTGTCCTTATTCAGACTCTTTAACGTAGCATCGATAGCGAGCGAAAACGCCTGTCTTTCTGCCGCATCTTTTAAACTTGCCATTTTCTTACTCCTCCGTTTTCTTTCTTGTGTAAATAAATCATAAGATATTTCATCCATTGGAAGTATAGTTGTTTTTCCACCGAATGAACATATTCAATCACAAAACCATGTATGTTTGCAATATACAATCTTCTGAAAATGTCTAAAAAAACATGATTTGTGGATTTTTCCAACGATTTTTGGATATAATTTTTGTTGCAGACTCAAAACGTAGTTTTGAATACTACGTGACATTATACCACTATCTTATGTAAAGTCAACCTAAAATATTTACATCTGCTGAAAATTGACCGAAGCAATAAAATATACTATAATGCTGTTGTTTCTTTAAAAAATTGATTATTTACTGAAGATTGGAGTGATTGTATGCCGGGTTTTACCACCCACTATCTGTTTGGCATAGACGCATGCAGACGTCTGACCTCCACATCCATGCACAATATGATCCGACGCGATCACAGCGCATATGCACTTGGTCTGCAGGGACCTGATCTGTTTTTTTACTATCTTCCCTCTTACCTGATGCATCGAAAAAATATTGGAGATCTGGCACATCGCAAGGATACTGTCCAGTTCTTTGCCAATCTGCTGCAAAGCCGCAAACTTTTTGCAGGGAAAAAACATTCCCTCTCTATTGCAGACGCTTACATCTGTGGATTTATGGGTCATTACACACTGGATTGTACGATTCATCCCTATGTATATGCATTTACAGGCTATAATGCCCAGACCCCACCTTCCAATACGGAATATTTTGGTCAGCATGCTTATTTCGAAACGGAACTCGATTCCGAACTTTTATATGAGAAAAAGCATCTGTATCCTTCCCAATTTCATCAGAACGCAACGATTCGTCTGACGACGCTCCAGCGGAAAGTCATTGTGCGAATGCTGTGTTACGCATACCGGAACACCTATCCGGATATTTCCGTGAGTGAACTTTTCCTGAGCGGTGCACCATTCTGGATGAAACTTGGAACCCATTTACTGAATGATCCAAGTGGCCAGAAGAAAGTATTATCCCGTCTCATCGAGAAAATTTTCCTTGGACGTGCTTTTTTATCACCGATGGTTGCCAGCGATTATTATCGTTTTATAAAAGATCCGATGAATCTGCACCACCGCGTCTGGATTCATCCATGGACAAAGAAATCTTCCACGGCTTCTTTTCCAGAGCTTTATGATCAGGCTGAAAAAATTTATCATCAACGTCTGGTCCAATACGCGCATCTGCAGCACTCTGGTTTCCCGCAAAAAGAAACCGCACGCTTTCTGTCCGCGTACGGTAATCTTTCGTTTCTGAGTGGTCTGCCTTGTGATGAATAAAAGAGTTTCTTCCTATTATATAAGATTAAAATTTAGTTTAGTGTGATGTGAATTTTAAATTCACATTATTAACATGTGCATTATATTGTGGATAATGTGAGGAATAATTCACATTTTACAATTTGATTCATTTGTTCTTATCTGAGGCTCATTAACAAGTAAACAAACTTTTTACTTCAGTTTGTAGGAAAAATTAGAGTTATAGCTAGAATATGCTTG
>ENA-ORPF01002142-ORPF01002142.1-human-gut-metagenome-genome-assembly--contig:-NODE-2142-length-13897-cov-4.614434_pt1 | contig 13897 bp, 17 predicted proteins | sample MGYA00242140_ERZ509070 | MGnify/ENA primary metagenome ERZ509070 (study PRJEB26280, sample SAMEA2338713) | human gut metagenome | biome: human gut; feature: human-associated habitat; material: faeces... | reverse complement strand
TGCTGTTGGACGCCATTGCACTGGACGAAGAAACGAATACAGAGACGATCCCGTACACGCCGTCACTGCATCACCAGAAGCAAATCAAGGCAATGCTCAAGAACCCTCTGCGCTGGGCGCGTGATCGAGAGCGGCCTGTTTGGAAAAGAGCCTTAAAGCGGGTCGCTGTCATACTGCTGGTGATCTCGCTTGCATTCGGTAGCCTGATGGTCGTTAGTCCAACTGCTCGAGCGACATTTATCCGCTGGGTCACAGAATGGTATGAGACGCATGTAGTGTTTCGCTATGCTGGAGATGATGTTCAGGGCAAGATGCCACAGTATGAAATCGGAGAATTACCAGAGGGTTTTGAGGAAGAGCAAGAAAAATACTTCGCAGGTGAAGGTACGATCAGTAGGTATTATGAAAACGACAATGAGGATGTGATTTTGTTTGAATATGTCTATATGCAGCATGGTTCTATGAGTTGGATTAGTACAGAAAAAGCAGATATAATTTCTGTTTCTGTAAATGACCTTGATGGGAAGCTGGCAGTTCCAAAAGAAGAAGGTATCAATAGTACACTCGTATGGTTTGACCCTGAGAAAAATCTGCAATTTACCATTGATGCGCCTCTTGGGGAAAACGATATTTTGCACATAGCTGAGAGCGTCTCTTTAGTCGAAACGACAAAATAGAAATGTTTTCTGAAAAAGGAGAACTATGTAAAGATATGCAGCTTCTATAGTTGCTTTGAAAATAGGTCGAATCAGATTACAGGAGGGAACATCCTTGCAAGATGTTCCCGCCCTCTTGTACCCATTTCCGCTGCACGACATTACACCTCAATTTTACAGTCGTGCTGACTGACATCCATTCGCTGCAGCCGACATTGACAGGATTTCTTTCAAGATTGGTCGGCTGCATTAAGCCTTGCGGGCACGGGAGGGAAAGGCTATTTAATTATTTGGCAAATAGAAATCAGTTTCCTCTACACCGTCCCACTCGCCGATGAGCTGCATATCTGCCTGATTCGGCGTGGTGAAGGCATCAAAACGCCAGCCTGCATCAGTATAGATCAGAGTGACCGGATAGGTGCGCGTGTACTCATAGCTTGTTTCCAGCCGCTTGTCGTGCTCATCATCGGTTTCGTCCCAGCGTGGATAGGGATAAGAGTAGTGCGCCGTCACCGTGAAGTCGATACGATCATCCGTCCGTGAGGTCAGAGTATATTCATCTGGAATGTTGCTGTTGTAATATGGTATGAGACGCATGTGACATACCGTTATGCGGGTGATGATATGGTCGACGATCTTCCAGAGTATACCATTACTGAATTACCGGAAGGATACGCTGAAGATCGTGATCAACGAATCGAGTTTGGTACACAGACTTACATTTCTTATCAGAATGGTGATATTAATTCTACCATTACACTTCACTACTGTTATATGCAACAAGGTGCTGCAACTGTATTTGTTTTGGAAAATGCAGATAGTGTTCCCATCATAGTGAATGGCTGCGAGGGTCAAATCTTCTTGTCTAAGAATTTAGAAACGACCAGAAATGCTGTTACTTGGATTGATATTGAACAAAACATTCAGTTTACTATTCAGGCTCGATTAAGCACTGATGACCTTTTGCACATGGCTGAAAGCGTTTCTTTGGATAATTTGCCGGAAATTGAATGATTGTTTCTTTTTTGTAAGAAAGGCACCTTCTTTTTCATCTATTTGTCAGAAAGCGCGGATTCTTGACAAATAGCAATTGCCGTTTTTCATAGGTCCTGTAAAGAACATTGCGCAAATTGTAAAAAGTGGTGGCGAAAATGCGATTGAATTCTTCAAAAAAATTTTTAGAATCTACTACTGTTCAAGTTTTGACTATTACCCTATGTGTGTTTGCAATTGTTGCTCTGCTTCTTCGCCTGAGATTGCATCAGACAATGCTCAGCGTAGTTACAACATCGTACGCTTCCATAGATGAAACCAGAGCACACATAGAAGGGCAAATATGGTTGCCAGACTTGCGGCAACGCGATGTCGAGAATTATTGCGCGGGTTTTGTCTATACGGATGAGAGTAAAACAACATTAGACCATATTTCTGCGCGGTACGAACTTTCAGGGTGGCTGTGTATTGCGTTTCCTTGCAGATTACGACCGTACGATAGACTTGATTATAGACGATAGCAATGATTTGCAATTTTTGGAATGTGATAATCGTTGCATTTATTACAGGCAGGATAGTAGCTCACGGACTGATTTCTATTTCGCATACTTCAGCGAGAATGACATTTACTATGAACTTATGCTGTCAGTGCCAATTGGTACTTTATCTTCTGATGATGCGATGGGAATGTTGTTTCGAATAGCGTCTCCCTGACCTTTTAAGGAGAGTAAGTCCAAAACGAGTCGTATTCGAGCAAGTGGATGGCTGTTTAATTAAGATTAATTAAGAGGCTTATATTGGTAAAAATGCAAGTGTTGCTGATACTTCGCAAAGGAAAAAAGTACACTAAATATCATTACAACACTTTCTGCAGAGGATAATAAAATGGTAAAATGAATGTGATATAGAGGGTTGAGATGGGCTTAAAGATTCATGATTTTTGTGCGGTGCGGATACGTTGTCTTGTGATTGTGGAGATGATCTGCCTGATATTTTTTGCCGCAGGTTGTGCAGAAAAGGCTGAGGAGGGTGTCAAGGAAGTTTTTCCGTTTGAAACAGTCCAGCTTGCGTCAAAATATGGTACGCTGTATATACAAGCGTCCTCATACTCCGAGGAGATTGGCAAAGAGATTCTTCAGCAGTTTGACACCGATGTGGAAACTGCCGTGCAGCGGACTGGCTGCGGTGGAGCAGATGTCTTGCTCTGCATTGCGGATTCAGCGACCGCAAGCTATTACGCGGATGCGGACGAGTGGTATTGTTCTGCTCAGCAGATACAAAGCGGCGCTTACCGCAAGAGGCTTTTGGAAGAGCTTTACGATTTGCATGATTACGGCACGCTTGTCGGACTGGCCCGTGCTGTTTATGATCCTGAAAGCACGGGTGCCGATTTCAAAGCGTACTACGCAGATGAGGACCACCTATCTGTGCTTTCTCTGTTTGCGGCATATTTTATAGACGACTTCACCAATAGAGAAACTGTGGAAATGGCAGAGTGCACAGCAGGGGAGTTTGTCGGATATTTGCTGGAAAACGGCGGTTTAGATCGTGTGATTGCTTCGCCGTTTTCCGAGAGTGACCGCAATGAATGGCTACGTACGATCGATGTTGCAGCCGAATACCGTAACCTCTACGGTACGGAATTCCTCGAAGATGCGATTTATCGGGAAAACTATCGGTATCCGCTAATTATGCGTCACGGCGTTCATCAGTATAACTTTCTCCCCCTGCGCAGCTTTGCAACGCCTGTGGAAGTCTGGAAAGCATTGTCACAGTATGCGGAGGGAATGCAAACATTGTGGGATCATCTTGCTGAATATGCACCGTCCACTTGTGAACGCATTCGCACACAATGGGCGCTGCCGATGACGACGAGTTTTACCGCTGTAGGGGAAAGTCAGGAAAAGCATGGCGGCATTGTGACGGTTGCCCGCCCAATGGACTGGTTGCACGAAACTATACATTTTCTTCTGGAGCGCGAGATGGGAAAGGACCCTGCATGGACGCAGGAGGGAATGACAACATATCTTTCTAGCTTGACTGGACAGACATTTGATGGCGACAATTATTACGCGCTGCTAACGCTGGACTACAGCAAAATAGCGGATAGTCCGAGTAAGACCATCGCACTCCAGTTGGTCGAGTATTATCACACGCACTGGCTTCAGGAGAGCTATAATCCGTTGACATATTACCGCGCGCTGGGATTATTCCGCGAGGCGGCGGAGGAGGCTGGAGCGGAGGATTTCCGCCCCATCGTTGTCTCTTGTGGCGAGCGGCGGAATGAACTTTCCGGAGGAAACTTCACCGAAGAGAACGGCAATGAACTATCCTATTATCAGGCGATGCTCGTCGTTGACTATCTAGTTGAGCAGCATGGACTTGATGCTGTGCTTGAAGCCTTTTTTGAGGATGAAGATTTTCCTGAAAGCTTTGGCCTAACATATCAAGAGGCTCTGCATGCGGCTGAAACGTCTTTTAGTTAAAAATAGGAAAATAAAAATGCCTACAATAAGTAGGGTGCACTTATCTCAGATGCTAATGCCGCTTGTATTGACTGCTAAATGCAGAAGATATTAGCGCCTAATTGCTCACTGAAAGTGAAAACGCGCGTTGGTGAAAGATCTCAATCTTTATGAATTCTTCCATATTCGGTCAGATCAAATTATAGGCGGGAACATCCTTGCAAGATGTTCCCGCCCTCTTATACCCATTTCCGCTGCACGACATTATACCTCAATTTTACTGTCGTGCCGACTGGCATCCATTCGCTGCAGCCGATGCCGACAGGCTCTCTTTCAAGATCGGTCGGCTGCGCTTAGCTTCACAGGCGTTCGAGGGAAAGATTATTTGATTAGCAAGGAGCGTCCTTACCGTCCGGGTATTTTGGTGTGTACGAAGTGTCAAAGCTTTCCTGCTCCGGAGCGAGGGGAAATGTATCGATACTGCCAGCCTCACCGCGGAAGCAAAAATAGAAGCTGAGTGCGTGATAGAAAAGCACCTGCTGCTCTTCGGTCAAAAAGTCGGGTGCGGCGTAATTTGTACGAAGCTATTTGGAGACGGGCAGTTCGGCAGCGGAAAGAGAAGTACGTGCGTTATAGAAGTCAGTTTCCTCTACACCGTCCCACTCGCCGATGAGCTGCATATCTGCCTGATTCGGCGTGGTGAAGGCATCAAAACGCCAGCCTGCATCAGTATAGATCAGAGTGACCGGATAGGTGCGCGTGTACTCATAGCTTGTTTTCAGCCGCTCGTCGCGCTCGGCCTCGGTTTCGTCCTGACGAGGGTAGGGATAAGAGTAGTGCGCCGTCACCGTGAAGTCGATCCGATCATCCGTCTGTGCAGTCAGAGTGAATTCGTCGGGAATGTTGCTGTTGTAATATTGGTCGCCGTAGGCGCAGTCGAGGATAAAAAGCCGACCGTCGTGCTCGATGTAGATCGGCGCGTTACCGTTGTCATTGCAGGCAGACCAGAGTGCATTGGTGAACAGCGCATAGACGACGCGGTCAAAGTCAGCCCAGGACTGCCAACGGCTGTGGGAGCTGATGTAGGTATATCCAATGTCTTGCTTCCATTGTTCCAGTCAGCGCTTACACCCATGAATCGGCTGAGATGATATGTCATGGGAAAGTAAGTGATGTTGCTGTAAATCAGAAGCGGATACTTGGCCGTTTTATTATCAATGACCTGACCGTTGAGCGTTACCTTACCAGTAACAACGCTTGCGCGCATTGCTGCCTCAGCGGTTGGAATGGCACTCAAGGCCACCGTAACGCAGCACGCTATTGCAAGTAGAGACTGAATAATTCTCTTCTTCATGATTGAACCTCCTTGTTGTATAGCTACTTTTTGACAATTCTTCGTTTTGCCGTATTTCCTGTAGTACAGCTTGTAACTTGTTTTTTAGTACTTAACAAGTTTTCGATCGTTGTTGGACCTCGATTTTTACTTTTACAAAACACCCCCTTTCGTCGTTCGTCCAATTGATTTTGCTGCTTTATAAATGCATCAGGCGGTCGATTTCTTACATAATTTTTGCTTTTTGACATTTCAGCCAATTAGAGCATTGTCCCTTTGTGCAAAGTTTCAACTTGTGTTCTGGGACTTGTTTTATCTGCCAAACGATGCTTATAATCATTTCGCGGGGTATTTCACCTCGTGAGGAGGTTGTCCATGCTATCGTACTTACTCGCTGCGCTGGAAAGTGAAGAAGATAAGCGCAGATTTACAGAATTATATGAAGAAAATCATGTGCGTGCCGAGCAGACGGCGCTCCGTATTTTGAGAGATCCTCACGATGCCGAAGATGCCGTGCAGAACGCTTTTTTGCAGGTGATCCATCATTTTGATGAGATTTCCGAAATTCCTTGTAAGAAATTAGGCTTCTGGATCATCTCTATAGTGAAAAACGAAGCACTTATGATTCTGAGACGCAAACAGAAGGAGCTGCCGCAAGAGGATTGGGATACTTTTTCGGCAGATGTCAGCGATCCAACAAGCTATAACGAGCTTGTCCGGCTGTTCTCTCAGCTTCCCCCAACCTACCGTGCGGCGCTGGAAATGCGGCTGATCAACGGCTACTCCGGCAAGGAAATTGCACAGCATCTTGGGATCTCAGAGTCCGCGGTCAATACGCGCATTTCTCGTGGCCGCGCGCTGCTTCGTGAGATTGCAGTCAAGGAGGGATTTCACATATGACAGAGCAGGAACTTGACCTTTTCATGCGTAATGTGCTGTTGGACGCCATTGCACTGGACGAAGAAACGAATACAGAGACGATCCCGTATACGCCGTCGCTGCATCATCAAAAGCAGATCAAGGCAATGCTCAAGAACCCTCTGCGCTGGGCACGTGATCGAAAGCGACCTGTTTGGAAAAGAGCCTTAAAGCGGGTCGCTGTCATATTGCTGGTGATCTCGCTTGCATTCGGCAGTTTGATGGTCGTTAGTCCAACTGCTCGCGCGACATTTATCCGCTGGGTCACAGAATGGTATGAGACGCATGTGACGTACCATTATGCAGGTGATGATATGGTCGGAGATCTTCCGGAGTATACCATTACTGAATTACCGGAGGGATATGCTGAAAATCAGGAAGAACGAATAGCTACCCAAATACAGGTGTCGATTTTATACCAGAGTGACACTGGCTATCCGATTACGCTTCATTATATTTATCTTCAAGAGGGTGCAGCTTTGCAATTTGTTTTAGATAGCACAGATGATGTTGTGATAGATACTGTAAATGGATATGAAGCTTACATTTTTGTTGCTGCAGACCAGGAAAATGATAGCAATGCTATTACATGGATCGACACGCAGAGTAACATTCAGTTTACTGTTCAAGCGCAGATGAGCACAGATGACCTTGTGCACATGGCTGAGAGCGTTTCTTTGGTTAACTCGCCAAAAATTGAATAATTGTCTCTTTTTTGTAAGAAAGGCATCTCCTTTTTCATCTATTTGTCAGAAAGCGCAGATTCTTGATAAATAGTAAGAAAGGAGGTGCCTTTATTGAAGAAAAGAGTCTTTGCCTTGATAGCGGTTCTTTTGCTTGCAATGGCTAATACTGCACAAGCGGCTGTATTACGTGTTCCCACGGCTACACCAGAGTTGTCCTTTAATGATACAACTGCTAATGCATTTGCGCTTTGTACCGCTAGTACATCAGACCGTATTAGTGCAAAACTTACTTTATATCAGGGTAACACTTACATTGACTCGTGGAGCGCTGCTGGGACGTATCGTGTACCTGTTTCTGGCGAATGCACTGTCAAAAGTGGTAAGACCTATCGACTGGTTCTTACCTGGAGCATCAATGGAGTTGCTCAACCCTCAGAATCAACGACTCGAAAATGCCCGTGAGTGCATAAGGGTATGCCGATGTAACTTATGGTGCGAAGTAACTGTCATTAACATAGAGAGTGTGTCGTGTAGTGATTCTGAGGGACAATACGAATAGGAGTCAAAAATGTTTTATTCTATCTTAGCACAAGTTAAACACAATCTAAAGACCAGAAAGTGCAAAGCGGTTTTTGCCGTGATCCTTGGCTTTGTTTTAGCGAATTACCTACAAAATGTCTTCAGGTATGCTGGCTATGATGTCATTGATATGTATCATCCCATGAAGCTGCGGCTACTGGTCGCAACGGATAATCCGCTGGGGTTCTATTTCATGCAGCTTTTTCCATTTCTTGCGGTTATCCCAGCATCATTTATACTCTTGGAAAATAGAGAGACGAGATATGAGATATATATTTGCTCTCGAATTGGAAAACAAAGATACCATTTCAGCGCCACAATCTCAGCAGCACTGACAACATTTGTGGTCTTCTTTCTGCCATTTTTGCTGGAGATAGCTCTAAACGTGCTCGCATTCCCTCTGCAGGCTTTCGGCGATCCATCTAACTTGAGCTGCTATGATCCTTTATATCTGAAAATAGTCAGCCGATACTTTTGGCCCTCTCTATATGTGAAAATGCCATACTTGTATGCGGTTCTAAATGTGGTAGTTGTGAGCCTAACCAGCGCAGTTATCGGACTGCTTCCTTTTGCCATTGGAGGTTTCTTGAAAGGAAAGTATAAGTTGGTGCTTTTCCTTCCGACTTATCTTTTATTCTATGTCTTGCAGATTTGGGGAGGATCTGTTCCCGGTGAGTTTTCCACCTCGTATTTTGACTATCTGATGTTCTATGACGGCACACTTAAAAACTATGCTGCTTTTGTAGTTTTCCTGTTGAGTATGCTGATTTTCTCGCTCACTGCTGTAGCTGTGCTTTCCAAAAGGGATATCTGCAACTGAGGTGATGTTTTCGTGAAAAGAAGTAATGGCCTTATTGCAGCAGGAACGGTCCTTTCACTTGTTGCAACGCTTGACATGCTGCTGTCTCCAGAAAGTGTCAGCCTGATTGATTTGGTCCTCCGGATGAGTTATGTCGGCACGTCCTTTGAATTCCCATCGCTTTTCAACATGACGTTTCGACTTTTTCCTCTTTTTGCATTCCAAGCTATTATGGGGAATTCTTACTACGATTACTTCTGCACGGGCAGTGTGTATTATTTTTCGCGTTGTCAGTTGAGAAAGAAATGGCTTGCAAAAAAACAGTTTGAGCTTTTGCTTGCTTCTATATTATATTCCGCCTTCTTACTTGTCCCAAGCCTGCTGATACTTATTATGCAGCAGCGGCTCATGTTATCACGGATCGCATGGACAATTACCGGATATTATGTTGCCATCTTTTCTCTCTGGCTCTTTATCACGACAACAACAATCAATTTTCTGTCTCTCAAGATCAAGGAAGTTGCGAGCTATGCTTTTGTTATAGGAAGTCAGCTTTTACTCGTTATGGCACTTAAGTTTTGCGAGCCGGAGAACGGTGCTGCCGCCCGTTTATTAAGTATTAATCCCATTGCACATCTGATCCTCAGTTGGCATAATAGCCCAATTAGTGAAGTGGATTTCTATATCCATCAGATTGAAACAGGCATCTCGTTGAACGATTCGGTCGCCTTTTTCTTGGGCTTGTCCTCTGTAGCGGTGTTTGTTTCGATATTCATAGTCTGTCGGCAGGAAATCATTTCTTCAAATATAGAAACCGAGGTGGCATAAATGGAGCTTATTGCTGAGAATATCTGCAAATCGATAAAAAGGAATATGATCCTTGATCATATCAACTTACAGCTATCAGGGGGCCATATCTATGGATTTGTTGGCATCAACGGTGCCGGTAAAACGATGCTGTTTCGCGCACTTTCAGGGTTGATACGTATTGATTCGGGGCAGATACGATGGAACAACCAGATTCTGCACAAAAATATCGAGGTTCTTCCGAGTCTCGGAATTGTTATTGAAAATGCGGGGTTATATCCAAACCTGACAGGATTTGACAACTTGAAAGAGCTTGCCGACCTGAGACGCAGTATCACTTCTGATGATATTCGATTCGCAATGAATCGAGTCGGATTAGATCCCGCGGATTCACGATTGTATAAGAAGTATTCTCTCGGAATGAAGCAACGGCTGATTATAGCACAGGCGATTATGGAGCGTCCTGATGTGATCATGCTTGATGAACCGACCAACGCTTTGGATGAGGAAAGTGCCGCAAACGTGAGAGCAATAATCCGTGAGGAACGAGAGCGAGGCGCAATAGTATTACTTGCAAGCCATAACAGAGAAGATATTTATCCATTGGCTGATGTTATTTACCATATCAACGATGGGCGTATCGATAAGATTGAGATGGTGAAAGAATGAAACGAACTTTTTCGCTTTTTTTAGCAGCGGTTATTATAATTGCGGTGATTATCGGTTTGGTTAAACGCTCAACTTATACGGACATAACGAGAGAGCCTGAATATCTAAACCATTTCAGCGTTGCAGAATTGCCGGAGAACTTAGCTGTAGAAAATGCCGCATTACTCCCGACTGAGTTGAAAAATGCGCCTATTGTACTTCAGGTTGCTCCGGTTGGAGGGATTGAAGCAGTGTTTAAAACGCTTCGTCAGCCGGTAGAAATTGTACATATTTTGAAGGGCTCTGATTTGATTGACGAAACGATTGGCGAGCAGATCTATATCACGCGGGCTTCATGGTGTTTGTTTTTCGATGATATGACTGCAAATCTCGGGTTCGTAAACACTATGCGTCATGGGCAGTATTACCTGATTTTCCTTGAAGGAAAAGTTGAACTGCCCGAAGCACAGAAGTCGCCTACCAATATTTATTATCTTTGCAATACGATAGTTACCCCTGTTTTCTCTTATACTGAAGGTGAGGATGTCGTAATACCGATAGACACTGTTCCAACATATGTTCCTTATGCGGAAGTGGAAAACAACACTTTCTTTGCAGCTTCACAAAAAAGCCGTGAAGCGCTTGAATTACTTCGTAATGAACTGACAGCGGTATACCAAGAGAATCGCTCTGCTGGGCTACCGTAGAGCAAGATGTCATCCTTAAGTGAAAAGATAGACTCGCCGTGGGTGTTAGCACAAAATTAATCTGCAAAGGCGCTTTTGAGCAGCGCTCCCCGGCATAGCTGGATATTGGGCGCGGAGAGTGCGGTTTCGTTCAGCCAGCCCTGCCGGTAGGCTTCCACGACGCTGCTTCGACCTACATCCTGCCAGCTGTCACCGATAGTTTCCGCACCATAGGCGCGGCAGAGCATGACAGCCCACTGCTCCACAGTGATGAGCTGTTCCGGCGAGAAGCAGTCATTTCCCGTTCCGGCAGCGATCTCACATTTTGCCAGATATATCACGCTTTCATAGCAGTCCGCAGACTCCGATACGTCATCAAAGCCTGTGCAGGCAGCGGAAGCAGCTGCGGGCAGGATCAATGGCAGGACAAGGATGCAGACAGCCAGCACTGTTCTTCTAACGATCATCTTCATAAGTTCCTCCATATTCTTGTTCTTTCTCTGTCCTGTATCCTCCGGTAGAGTAGGCTCTTCTGGATGCGCCATGGTGACGCTATCCTATGGACAGAATTTTGAAAGGGAAAACGTCACAGCCCCCCTTGGCGGGAGGCTGTGACGTTTTATGCTTGGTCAGCCGGTATAAATTGCTGGTGAGGCTGCCGTTGGAGCGGCGGCGGTTCCGCTTCTCGATGAGCTGCCTGCGCTCCAGATCTGCCAGAGCCCGCTGGACTGTCCGCGGCGAAAGTCCCAATTCTCGGGCAATGGTCTTGATCCCCGGCCAGCAGACGCCGGAGGCGTCCGCCCGGTCCCGAAGGTAGATATAGACCGCCTTCTCCCGGTGGCTCAGATGCTCCTCGGCGTAGATAAAGTTGAATTGGCTCATCTGCTTCCCTCCATGTTATAGGGATTCTTTGTGCAGCTCCGATGGATGCTGCGGACGAGTTCGCCCTGGTCTACGTAGGAGATCTTTCGGGCTGCCCGCTCCGGCATCCGATAGCCGTCCGGATCAAAGGTGATGCCCCAATCCAGAAAGAGGCGCAGTTTGGTGCGCATGGGATGAGTTCCCGTTTTCATCACCACAAATTCGCCCTTGGGGATGGATTTCAGTTCATCTGGCGTCATGAGAGGGCGCTCTATCATCTGCAAGGACTGGCTACTCTCCTTTCCCTGACTGACAGAGCCGGACAGCACGGTCCTGCTGCCGAGGGCGGCGGAGAGGGCATCTGCCGTTTTGCTCTGGGTCGAAAAGCCGCCAAAGATGGTGTCCTGGCAGTTGTCACATATGATTTCCGCGCCTTCTTTACCATAGTTCTTTTCCAGTTGGGCGAGGCTTTGGATAATGGGCACCAGCGTCAGTCTGCGGGAGCGCCCTGCGCTGAATAGGGGCAGGATGTCAAAGGGCGGCATGGTTCCCAGCTCATCACAAAACAGCACCACGCGGTTTTTGAGTCTGCCGCCGGTTTCATCCGCCACGGAGAACAATTCGCGGGACAGGTTTTGGATCATGAGCGCCGCGATGAAATTCTTTGCCGGATCTTCTTCCGGCAAAATCAGAAAGATGGCGCACTTCTCCGAGGCAAACATTTCGGCATTGATGGGGCTGTCATAGCAGATGACCTGTTCCAGCTCCGTATCCAGAAAGGCGTTGAGGCGGGACATGACGGTGGACATGACCGAAGCCATAGATTGATCCGCACTGGTGAGGGCGGCGCCTGCCAGCCACCGGGCCTTATGCTCCGGTGGCAGTTCATCCATGAGCAGCTGAAAGCCATTCTTGCCTCTTGACTTCGGCACCGCCAGCAAATCCTGCACCAGCTTGAAGGCTGAAACGATGTGCCGCTTCTCCGGCTCCCCATCCTTTGGTGGTGCGAACTCCGCCAGCAGAAGCACAATGGCAGTCAGCAAACCTTCAGCGCTGTCGTAGAAGAAAGCATTCTCACCATACTGGGCAGCGTCGCCGTCCGGGTTGATAATGGTCTTGGCGAGGATCTTGGCGTATTTCTCTGCGCGCGCTCGGGCAGCGAGGTTCTCCGGATGCTTGCGCGCAATATCCATGTAGTGATTCATCAGCGTCAGGAAATTGAAACCGTCTGAGCGGGTTGGGTTGCGCAGGTCGATGACAGATACCTTGTAGCCGTAATACCGGGAGGCGATGGCACCGTAGTTGCGCGCCAAGTCTCCCTTGGTGTCCAGCGCCAGATAGCTCATGCCGCTGGCGCTGGCGTATTCGAGATTCGGATATAGGAAAAATTCCGTCTTGCCCACGCCGGAGGCGCCGATCATCAGACAGTGGACGTCATCGCTGTCCACCAGCGCCCGGATATCTCGCTGCTCCTCAATCATCTTTTTGACTTTTGAGAGAGCCTTTGATTTTTTCTTCGTCTTCCGCTTTCCCTCCACAGGACGTCGCAGCTTTTCCAGCAGCTTGCGAGAGGTTTTCAGCAGGAATCCTCCCTCGCTTTTATGGTTTCTGCCGCCGACGCTGCCAAGAACGAGTCCCTGCTCCGTAGGCAGATCCTCTCCCTTGCGCCAGCGGCGGGGACGGAACGGTACCGTCCGGTATGTTTTGCTGATCTCCCTGGGCGTTGCCCACCGGGCTGTGCCGTGCTGACCGTCGCCAACGGTTTTGCTCTTGAAATTGTTGAGAGAATAATTCTTGGAGAGGAAGGACACTACGAGCAAGAATGCCAGCAGTCCGCCGCCAAGCAAAATCAGGGGCCATACATTTTCGTTCATGTGACTTTCTCCTTCTTCTCGAATTTGGCGCAGAGATCGTCATTCCAGTCCTTGCGCACCGGGCAGAGCCGCTCCACATCCAAGCCCATCTCCTCCAGCGTATCCATCATGCGGTCGCAGGCATCGTTGCCCGCGTCATCGTTGTCGAGGCACAGGTACACCATGTCCAGCTTCGGATTCTGCCGCAGCCGCTCCAGCACCGGCTGGATGGAGAGCCCGCAGCAGGCAACGTAGCTGTGCTCCTGCCAGCCGTAGGGATAGAGGATAATGTGGGACAGAAGGTCGATAGGAGCCTCGAACACATAGAGGGACTTGTCGGTCCCGTTTTTGTGGAAGCAGTGCTCACTTGCGCTGCCCTCAATGTTCATGCGGAACACCCGTCCCTCGCTGTTGGTACTGCGGATGTGCGCGTGCTTGGCCTCACCGCTGTCATCCAGCCCCACGAAAACACAGTTGTGATGCTTGTCCTCGTAGAGCAGCTTTTCATGTACGAAGGCGGAAATAACCTCGCGGTCAATGTGGCGCTGACGCATAAGGTAAGCATACATACGTCGCATGGTTCCATATGGCTCCGGCAGAGCGAAGGGCTTCG
>ENA-ORPF01002137-ORPF01002137.1-human-gut-metagenome-genome-assembly--contig:-NODE-2137-length-13920-cov-5.273855_pt1 | contig 13920 bp, 13 predicted proteins | sample MGYA00242140_ERZ509070 | MGnify/ENA primary metagenome ERZ509070 (study PRJEB26280, sample SAMEA2338713) | human gut metagenome | biome: human gut; feature: human-associated habitat; material: faeces... | reverse complement strand
ATAACTAATCCCGGAATCTAGTTTTCACTAGACCCCAAGATTAGTTAAAGAACCATTTTTTTTTTGCTGTAGAAACATAGAGGACGATGTTTGTGGCAGGAGAGGTTTTGACTGAAGGTGCAGCGAAAAATAATAGCATATTGTATTAGTGACAAGTATTAGCTGCAAGCTATAAGCTTTCAATAACTATATATAGTATTTTATTTATATACTACCATATATAGTAGAAAAAATTTAATATGTATGCTATAATGTAAAAAATAACTTTAGATTTGTTCATACTAATATGTTTTACAGAACATATATTATGTGCTAAGGAGGAAAATAGTATGAAGTGTCCGTTTTGTTCTTACCGTGACAGCCGTGTAGTTGATAGCCGCGCTGTTGAAGAAGGCAGTTCTATTCGTCGTCGCCGCGAATGTCCCCAATGTGGCCGTCGTTTTACTACTTATGAAAAGTACGAGGAAACGCCTCTGGTGGTTAGTAAAAAGGATGGACGCCGCGAGCTGTTTGATTCCAAAAAATTACTGGCTGGTCTGCTGAAGGCCTTTGAAAAGCGTCCTGTTTCTTATGAAAAGGTACAGGAAATTGCTGATAATATTGAGCGTGAGCTGCGTATGAACGGTGAAAACGAAATTGACAGCTCCATGATTGGTGAGATCGTTATGAAGTATCTGGAACAGACCGATCAGATTGCTTATGTACGCTTTGCTTCTGTTTACCGTCAATTTGCTGATGTAAAGAACTTTATGCAGGAGCTGGAGCGTATTATGGATAAGACTAAAAAGGAAGAGTAGGTGATTTTTCATGAAAAAAGTAAAAGTTATGTTAGCTGCCTTGGCAGCAATGTTGGTAATGTCTACGACTGCTTTTGCTGCAACAAATACTACTGAGCGACTTTTCACTTTCTCTAATAATAATGATGGAGCAGTAAAAGAGGTTAACTACTATCTGTCTCAGGGCAGTGAGGTAAAATATCTGCATACTGCTGCTAAAGCAACTGATAGTACTGTCATTATTACCGTAGTACTGGAGATTCCCAAGGGAACTATGGACTATAAGGATTATAAGAAGCTAAACTGATAAAAATCCACAAAAACTAAATCTCCTCCTAAGTCTGATATGTGTCTAAAATTTTGAGTACATATCAACTCAGGAGGAGATTTTTATTGATACAGCAATATGTATTTTGTGGTTCTCTTCAATTAGAGCGCGTAATTAGTCTTGTTTAGTATAGGTGCTGCAGATAAATTTTTCTTTAGAAATGCAAAAAACCTGCTCCTAGGAGCAGGTTACTTGTAAGTTGATGCCAAAGGGCAAAATTATGCCATAGCGTTAACTTTTTTAGCAAGTCTGGATTTTTTGCGAGCTGCAGCATTCTTGTGGATAATACCCTTGCGAGCTGCTTTATCGATCAAACCGGAAGCAACAGCTAATTTAGCTTGAGCGTCTTCTTGAGCACCGGTTTCGGTAAGAGCAACAACATTGCGAGAAGCTTTACGGAGAGCTGCTTTAATCGGACCATTTTTTGCACGACGTTCTGCGTCGGTTTTTACACTGCGTACGGAAGATTTAATGTTCGGCAACGAATTTCACCTCCTGAATTTTCTTGTACTCGAATATTCTACCACGTGTGGCGTGATTGTGCAAGGGGTTTCCGCAATTTTCTTTAATATAAGTGAAAATATCTGCAAAAACCTGATAAATAGGATTTTTTGGGATGTAAAAGGTCCCGTTGTAATCTAAATTATGTAAAAAGTTTTTTGCAGAGCAAAGATAGCGGTGTTTAGCTTATTGCAAGTATTGGACAGTAAATGCTATAATAAATAATACTGATAAATTTTATTGCAAAAAGGAGCTTACAATGGAGCAGAACAAAATTCGTAACTTTTCTATTATCGCCCACATTGACCATGGCAAATCTACTCTGGCTGATAGGCTTATTGAATATACAGGCACCTTGTCCAAGCGTGAGATGGAGGAGCAGATTTGTGACTCCATGGATTTGGAGCGCGAGCGCGGTATTACTATTAAGGCTCAGGCTGTTCGCAGTATTTACCATGCTCGTGACGGTCAGGACTATATGCTGAATTTCATTGATACCCCTGGTCACGTTGACTTTACCTATGAGGTATCTCGTGCCTTGGCTGCCTGCGAGGGTGCGCTGCTGGTAATTGACGCTACCCAAGGTATTGAGGCGCAAACCTTGGCTAACGTTTATCTGGCTCTTGATAATGATTTAGAAATTATTCCCGTTATTAATAAAATTGACCTGCCCAGTGCAGACCCAGACCACGTTAAGCGCGAAATTGAGGATGTAATCGGCATCGATGCATCTGATGCTATTTTATGCAGCGCTAAGACAGGTCTTGGCATTGAAGATGTATTGGAGGCTATTGTAGAGCGTGTACCTGCGCCTCAGGGTGAGCAGGATGCGCCGCTTAAGGCTTTGGTATTCGACTCCAAATTTGATGCTTACAAGGGCGTTGTGCTCTATGTACGTGTTATGGAGGGCTGCCTGCGCAAGGGAATGAAGATTCGCATGATGGCAACTGGTGCTGAGTTTGAGGTAACTGAGGTTGGTTACTTTAAGCCTGGAATTGTAAGTGTAGATAGTCTTGATGCAGGTCACGTAGGTTTCTTTGCCGCATCTATTAAGAATGTCCGTGACGCACGTGTAGGTGATACTGTTACTGGCGTTGCTAATCCTGCTGATAAGCCCTTGTCCGGCTATCGCAAGGCTACCCCTATGGTTTACTGCGGTCTCTATCCTGTAGAAAACTCCGACTATGATAATCTGCGTGATGCTTTGGAAAAGCTGCAGCTTAACGACGCATCTTTAGTATTTGAGCCTGAAACATCTACAGCTTTGGGCTTTGGCTTCCGCTGCGGCTTCCTGGGACTGCTGCATATGGACGTTATTAAGGAGCGCCTGGAACGTGAATATAATCTGAGCCTGATTACTACTGCACCTAACGTAATTTATCAGGTGTTCCGTACCAACGGTGATGTGGAGCTGGTTGATAATCCGTCTATGTTCCCTGATCCTACTGTTATTGATCATGTAGAAGAACCCTTTGTAGCTGCAACCATCATTGTGCCTAAGGATTATGTAGGTGCTGTTATGGAGCTGAGCCAGGAAAAACGTGGTGAATATGACAATATGACATATCTTGACGATACCCGTGTCATGATTCACTATGCACTGCCCCTGAGTGAGATTATTTATGACTATTTTGACCGTCTGAAATCTGCTACTCGCGGCTATGCTTCTCTTGATTATGAGCTGTCCGGATATCGTTATTCCGATTTGGTTAAGCTGGATATTCTTCTTAATGGCGATCCTGTGGACGCTTTGTCTGCAATCGTACATAAGGAAAGTGCGTCTGTTCGTGGTCGTCAGCTAGTAGAAAAGCTGCGCAGCCTGATTCCTCGCCAGATGTTCGAGATTCCTGTTCAGGCAGCTATTGGCAATAAGATTGTTGCTCGTGAAAATGTCCGTGCAATGCGTAAGGACGTTTTGGCTAAATGCTATGGCGGTGATATTAGCCGTAAGCGTAAGCTGCTGGAAAAACAAAAAGAAGGTAAGAAGCGTATGAAACAGGTTGGCTTTGTAGAGCTGCCCCAAGAGGCATTCATGGCTGTTCTGAAAATGGACTAAAAATAAATTTAAGGTTGCGAGGTTATCATAAGATAGCCTCGTACTTTTATTATGTAATGAAAATTATTTGATTTATGCTATGGTCCTAATGCTTTTTTTCATTCGTCTCTGAAAAGCTTGCAGATGAGCATAGTAATGGTGCCTTCTTTAGAAGAAGTTTATTAAGGTTATGGAATATGAATTATAGAAGTGTCAAATGAAAATAGAGTGATGAGTATGAAGAATGCTAATGAATATAAAATGACGCAGGCTGTGTATGTACACATTCCCTTTTGCCGTCAAAAATGCTTGTACTGTGATTTTGCATCCTATGCAGGCTGCAGCCAGCAGCAGATGGATGCTTATGCTGATGCTGTTTGTCTGGAGATTGCAGGACGTGCTGCTGAAGCAGAACGTGTAGCTAATGATGCAACCATTTATTTTGGCGGCGGTACTCCCAGCACCTTGCCAATGGTTGCTTTAGCAAAAATAGTGGGTGCTTTAAAAAAATATGGATTTTGGCGTACTCCTGCAGAGGCGACTATTGAGGTTAATCCTGGAACTGCGGATTTAGAAAAGCTGCGTTTTTTTCGTAGCTTAGGCTTTGACCGTATCAGCTTTGGCGTACAGTCTTTAAATGACGCAGAGCTAAAGACTATTGGCCGTATTCATAGTGCTGCGGAAGCCTTGGACGCAATCCAGCTGGCTAAGGCTGCATGCTTTGAGCGTATTAGTGCTGATTTAATATATGGATTGCCCGGGCAATTATTGGAAAGTCTTAAAGCTACGATTGAAAGTCTATTGGCTACAGGCATTGAGCATATGTCAGTTTATGGACTGATTGTAGAGGAAGGAACGCCCTTAGCTAAGCTAGTAGATAGTGGCAGGCTGCAGCTTCCTGATGAAGATACTGCTGCCGATATGTATGATTTGGTGCAGCAAATGCTGAAGTCTGCAGGCTTTAAACGCTATGAGATTTCTAATTACGCTAAAAATGAGCAGTATTCACGTCACAATCTTGTTTATTGGCAATACCATCCTTATGTTGCCTTTGGCGCTGCAGCAGCAGGCTTTGACGGCAGGGTGCGTCGCAGTGCTGTGGAAGAGGTTGCGCCTTATATAAAGGGAGTACAGCAGCTGTATGGCGCACCGATTGAGAGTAGGGCTTTGTTTGAGAAAAGAACAAATACTGAACAATGTCTTGAGAAAACTGCTAAGGAAATGGCAGATGTTGTGCCAGGCATTGAGAAAGCTCCCAAGGAAGCAGAAAATGCCATGCAAGGCCCTGCAAACGCCGAAAAGGAGCATGGTTTAGATTCTGTTGAACGTGAAAAAGCATATGCTAAGCTTTATATTGAGGAAAAACTGACTGGTGACGAGCTTTTCGGCGAGTTTATGTTTATGGGACTAAGGCGTGCTCAGGGTGCGGACCTTAAGGAAGCCAAGGAACGCTTTAGTATAGATGTGTGGGAACGCTATCACAAGGAGCTGCAGCCTTTAATAGAGCATGAGCTTTTAGTATATGATAAGGAAAACGGATACTTGCGACTGACAGAGCAGGGAATGGCTGTTGGAAATCAGATTTTTGAGATTTTTGTTTGATACAGTCTTATAATATGCAAGTAAAGCTTTAGTAGGTTTGTAGAGGCTTATGAAGTTATAACCTTGTATAGGAAGAGCCTGGCTATTAGCTTTCATGATTTAGGGCGAGCTTTAGCCGCCAAATGGTAAAGATAACTCTATACGGTTTTTGATAAGGATGCTTTTGGTGAGCGTCCTTATTTTTTATGCTGCAATCTTTGAATTATTTGTGACTATGCTAAATTTTTCTAAAATAATGTTGACAATAGACTAGGGCAGTGCTATTCTAGTATCAGATGTTAGCACTCCAACTGAATGAGTGCTAACAATCAAAAATGAGGTGGGAATATGCTAAACGATAGAAAGAAAAAAATTCTCCAGCTCATAATTGAGGATTATATTTCAACTGCCGAACCTGTGGGCTCACGAACAATTGCCCGCAAGTACGATTTGGGTCTCAGCCCTGCGACCATTCGTAACGAGATGAGTGACCTGGAGCTCTTAGGTTATCTGGAGCAGCCACACACATCTGCAGGACGGGTACCGTCAGCTCAGGCCTATCGCTTTTATGTAGATTCTCTGATTGAGCCGGGAACATTAACCGACAATGACAGAGCACTTATAAATAGCTGGTATAGTGAACGACGCCGCAGTATTGAAGAAATTTTTCAGTCTACTGCCAAAATACTTTCCCGCATGACACAGAACGTATCCATGGTTCTGGCTAACAGGGACGTAAGTGCTCGCTTCCGTTATTTGAAATTTTTGCCGTTAGATGAGCACCAAGCAATTCTTTGCATCGTAACAGATGATGGAAATGTTGATAACTGTGTAGTAGAGATTCCCATGGGAATGCGTTTTGAGGAGCTTGACTATATGGCAGGTCGCATCAGCCGTCTGCTGGAGGGCAGAGAACTTGCTGGTATTACTGAAGATCTTTTAAGTGCAGTTCATACTAACGTAGCCGATGATAAGCTGCTCTTTACCTCTCTGGTACAGTCCATACGTCGTATGGGCCGTAAAAATCAGGAGCAGAGAGTTTTCCTTGGTGGTACTAAGCAGCTTTTGAATCAGCCGGAATTTCGTGATGTAGAAAAGGTTAAAAACCTTTTGGGAATTCTCGAAGAAGAGCGTGTTGTCAGAGACCTGCTTGCGGCAGGCGAGGACAGCGGACTTAGAATTACCATTGGCAGCGAGAACAAGTTCACTGGTATTCAGGACTGCAGTATGGTACAGGCAACCTACCGTTTAAACGGCAAGATTGTTGGCACTATGGCTGTACTGGGACCAACTCGTATGGAGTATGGCAAGGTAATCACCGTTATGGATTATCTTCATAAATATCTGAAGACAATGTTTGAGCAAAATACCGACAAATAGAAGCAAAAGGAGGAATACCCTTGCAAGAAGATGTTAAAAACACCAACGCAGAAGAGGTAAAGGAAGAGGTTGTAGAGGAAACCACTGAAAATACTGAGACTTCTGAAGAAACTGAAGCTAAGGCTGATCCCAAGGATGAGCAAATTGCTGAGCTGCAAAACCGTATGCTCCGACTGCAGGCTGATTTTGATAATTATCGCCGTCGTACTAATACTGAAAAGGAGCAGCTTTCCACCTTTGTTACTGCAAATGTAGTAAGCAAATTCCTGAAGGTTTTAGATAATTTTGAAAGAGCTGAGGCCAGCGTTACCAAGACTAAGGATATCGAAGGCGTTATCGAAGGCATGAAGCACATCCGCCGTCAGTTCGAGGATACCTTTAAGGAACTGAATGTAGTAGAGATTGAGGCTGAAGGTCAAAAATTTGATCCCAACCTCCACGAAGCTGTAATGCGTTCCAGCAATCCTGAGCTCGAGGATGAAACCATTGATATGGTTTTTGAAAAGGGCTATAAAATCTATGACAAGGTAATCCGTCATAGTAAGGTTAGAGTAAATTCTAATGAATAGAACAGGGAAACCTGCTCATAATAAATATGTAAATTAATTCTTTTAGTTAAGATTTAGGAGGAATACAAAATGTCTAAAGTAATTGGTATTGACTTAGGTACTACTAACTCTGTTGTAGCAGTTATGGAAGGCGGCGAACCGACTGTCATCACTAACCAAGAAGGTGCACGCCTGACCCCGTCCGTTGTTGGCTTCTCCAAGAGCGGCGAACGTCTGGTAGGTCAGCTGGCAAAACGTCAAGCTGTTTCTAACCCTGACAAAACTATCAGCTCCATTAAACGTCATATGGGCGAAGCTGGCTACAGAGTAGAAATTGATGGTAAAAAATATTCTCCGGAAGAAATTTCCGCAATGATTCTGCAAAAGCTGAAAGCTGACGCTGAAAACTACCTTGGCGAAACTGTTAGCCAAGCAGTTATCACCGTTCCTGCATACTTCTCCGACAGCCAACGTCAGGCAACTAAAGATGCTGGTAAAATCGCAGGTCTTGACGTTCTGCGTATTGTCAACGAGCCTACCGCTGCAGCATTTGCATACGGCATGGACAAAGGCGAAGACCAAGTAGTTATGGTATATGACCTTGGCGGCGGTACTTTCGACGTATCCATCCTGGATATGGGCGACGGCGTATTCGAAGTAAAAGCAACTAATGGCGATACCCATCTGGGCGGCGATGACTTCGATAACAAAATCATGGAATGGATGACCAGCGAATTCAAAAAAGCTGAAGGCATCGACCTGACCACCGACCGTATGGCTATGCAACGTATCCGTGAAGCTGCTGAAAAAGCTAAAATCGAGCTGTCCGGCGTTCTGTCCACCAACATCAACCTGCCCTTCATCACTGCAGGTGCAGATGGCCCGAAACACTTGGATATGGACCTGACCCGTGCTAAATTTGAAGAAATGACCGCTGGTCTGGTAGAACGTACCATGGGTCCTGTTCGTCAAGCTATGAGCGATGCTGGTCTGTCCGCTAACGATATTGACAAAGTAATTCTGGTAGGCGGTTCTTCCCGTATTCCTGCTGTACAAGCAGCTCTGAAGAAATTCATCGGCAAAGAGCCTGACCGTGGTATTAACCCTGATGAGTGCGTAGCAGTTGGTGCAGCTATCCAAGCTGGTATTCTGGCTGGTGAAGTTAAAGACGTACTGCTGCTGGACGTAACTCCGCTGTCTTTGGGTATTGAAACTCTGGGTGGTGTATTCACCAAGATTATCGACCGCAACACCACTATTCCTACCTCCAAGAAACAAGTATTCTCCACTGCAACTGATAATCAGCCTTCCGTTGACATCCATGTTCTCCAAGGCGAACGTGAAATGGCAGCAGACAACAAAACTCTGGGCCGTTTTGAACTGGGCGGTATCCCTGCAGCTCCCCGTGGAGTACCGAAAATCGAAGTTGCTTTCGACATCGATGCTAACGGTATCGTAAACGTAAGCGCTAAAGATCTGGGCACTGGCAAAGAACAAAAAATCACCATTACCTCTTCTGGCAGCTTGAGCAAAGAAGACGTTGAAAAAATGGTTAAAGAAGCAGAGGCTAACGCTGAAGCAGATAAAAAACGCAAGGAAGGCGTAGAAGTACGCAACCAAGCTGACTCCCTGTGCTATCAAGCTGAAAAAACTATGAAAGACATGGAAGGCAAGGGCAAAGACGACATGATTGCTAAGGTTAAGACCGCTCTGGATACTCTGAAAGAATCCATGAAGGGCGAAGACCTGGAGCAAATCAAGAAAGACACTGAAGCATTGACTAAACCGCTGTATGAGCTGTCTGCAGAACTGTACAAGGAAACTGAAGCAGCTAAGGGTGCTCAACAAGGTGCAGCTGGCGCAGAAGGCGCTAAAAAAGCTGACGACGATGTAGTTGACGCTGAAGTTGTTGACGAAGACAAGAAATAATTAACAATAGGATGGTGTAAGCTTTGAGTAAAAGAGATTATTACGAGGTCCTGGGCGTATCTAAAACAGCTACCCAAGATGAGCTGAAAAAAGCATATCGCAAGCTGGCACGTAAATATCATCCTGACTTGAATAAAGATAATCCTGAGGCTGAAGAAAAATTCAAGGAATGCAACGAAGCCTACGACGTCCTTTCTGATGAGCAGAAGCGTGCTCAGTACGATCAGTTCGGTCATGCTGCCTTTGAAAATGGCGGCATGGGCGGCGGTCCTGGCGGCTTCGGTGGCTTTGGTGGTGCAGGCGGCTTTGGCGGCAGTGGTATGGAGGATATATTTGATATGTTCTTCGGCGGTCAAGGCGGTCGCGGCGGACGCAGCAATGCTGGCCCGCAGCGTGGTTCTGATCTGCGCTTTGACCTAGAAATTTCCTTTGAGGAAGCAGCCTTTGGCGTAGAAAAGGAAATCAATCTTTATAGGGATGAGCAGTGCAGTCACTGCCATGGTGAAGGCGCTGAGCCTGGTTCCAAGGTAGAGACCTGTCCTGAATGTCATGGCAGCGGTTACGTGCGTTTTACCCAAAATACCATGTTTGGCCAGATGGTAAACGAGCGTCCCTGCTCCAGATGTCATGGCGAGGGCAAGATCATCAGTGAGCCCTGTAAAGCATGCCGTGGCAAGGGCACAGAAAAGAAAAACAAGAAGCTTAAGGTTAAGATACCTGCAGGCGTTAATGATGGCTCCAGACTGCGTGTAGCAGGCGAGGGCGAGGCAGGCGCTAAGGGGGGACCCAGCGGCGATTTGTACGTATACATTTACGTAAGACCTCATAAGTATTTTGAGCGTGACGGCACTACTGTAATGTGCGAGGTTCCTATCAGCATTGTTCAGGCTACCCTTGGTGCTGAAATTAAGGTTCCTACACTGGACGGCCAAGTTACCATGCGTATTCCTGAGGGTACTCAGCCCGGCAAGGTGCTGCGTCTGAAGGGCAAGGGTATTCCTAGTCTGCGCGGCGGTGGTCGTGGCGACCAGCTGGTACGTGTCAAGGTTGTTGTTCCTACTAAGCTCAATGATAAGCAGAAGGAAGCTCTGCGTAAATTTGAGGATGTATGCGGTGATGCAATCAACCCTGAAGAAAAAAGCTTTTTAAAGAAAATTAAAGACTTTTTTAAATGACTGCTAAATTAAAAAGCAGCGTTCCTGAAATATGGAGCGCTGCTTTTTGTATTCTTAAACAAGTTATATATGAATCTCGGCCATAATGTCTCCAAGTATTTTGTGATATGGTTTTTAGGGCCATATAGGCTTCTGGAGAAGAGTTTATGCATAATAGGAGTAATAAATCATATTTGCTGAAAAAACGCTCAGCATGCTTTTAGGCAAAAAAGAAGCCTGTGTGCATCCCTCTACGCACACAGGCAAATTCGTGGGGTCGGAAGAACATTGCCCCAAGTAAAATGTGTCTCATCATTTGCCATCATTATAGTTTTTCTTAGTAGAGATAGTTGTTGCTTGAGCAACATGAAGTCGCAGAAAAATTGCTTTCTTTATTTACATAATCTACTAAGCCATAAAGACTGTAGCAAAGCCAAAAAGCCAGTATTTATGGGCTAAATTAAATAAGTAAAATAAGTAAATTAAGTAATTTAAATAAACAAATACGTGTTGCAAGAGCAACATAAATTACTTAACGCTTACTTTAGTTACAAAATATTTACAAAAACAGTATTTTTATAGATAATGATAATGAAAATTGGAAGGAGCGATGGTGATTTAATGTCTACGAAGGTTTTTACACCTAATTATTCTGAACTACCGTTGTTTTCAGGATTAGGTACGGATGAAATTAATGAGGTGCTGAAGAAGTTCCACGCTTTGATCAAGCATTTTCCTAAATCTGATTATATATTTCTGGCAGGTGACTGCGTAGAAAGCTTGTGCGTAGTATTAGAAGGCACAGTACAAATGATCAAAGAGGATGTGTGGGGCGATAAGTCCATTATTGCCAATTTAGGTGTTGGTGCTGTATTTGGAGAAAGCTTTCTGGGAAAAATGGGTGATAAGTCATCTGTGAGCTATTTTGCAGCTAGTGACAGCGAGGTTCTGATGCTTCCCTTAGGAAGGTTCCTGCTTGACAGCAGCATGGATAGCACAGCTTGCCGCAGAATGATGTGTAATATTGTTTCTATATTGGCTGATAATAATACTCGCCTGATTGAGAAGACCGAAATTCTGTGCAAAAAAACACTGCGCAGCAAGATTATGGCATATCTCGAGCAGGAGGCTAAGTATGCAGGTACAAATACCTTTACCATTCCCTTTAATAGAACTGATTTAGCCAATTATCTTGATGCTGACCGCAGTGCGTTGACCAGAGAGCTGGCGAGAATGCGCAGTGACGGTTTGGTAGATTTCGAAAAGAATACATTTACTATTTTAGAAGCTTGCTAGAACGTAATCTTGAGGCTGCCTTAGGGCAGCCTCATTTTTGTTTTAAGAGCTTTTTACGGTGTATGGCTATGACTATAAGCCTTTTAGTGCTTGGCTAATATAAGACATATTTACGGCGTCCTGGGATATAAGCTTTAGTAATGAATCATTGGTGAATAATTAAGAAATGCCTTCTGCTCATAGCCGCTGTGATTTTGCTGGGGCCAGGGTTTGCTTCTCTGGAATGTTTTTGTGCAGATAATGCTCTAGCTTTTTTGAGCAGTTATAACAGATAGTATTCCGGAAGGTGATCCATAAGCAAATGAATTAATGAAAAAACTGCTGCAAAAGGTTAAGCACCAAGGAACTGAGAGCGAACAGCTAGTTATTTATATTAAGCATAATTAGGTGGATGAATTATGCAATTAGTATTAGTAGTAAATTTAGTTAAAAAACATATGCAAGTAATAAAAATAAATGATTAAAAGATATCTAAATAAAAAGTAATAAAAAGGATATATAATGCAAAGCATCAGATTTTATAGGAATTATTGAATATTTATCGTATAATCTATATAAAAATACTAAATGTTACTTTAGTTAAAAAACATATGTAAGTAATATGAAATGAAATGTGCGCAGAAAATATGTTGCCAAAGCAACAGAAATGAAGAAAATTAACTGTTATTATAGCCTCGTAATCAAGATAAAGATTACACCTCTCAATAGAGGATTATTCTTTAACGATATATAATGCAAGAGCATTGTATATAAAAATTTTATAAGGAGGAATTTAAAATGTCAGTTATAAAAATAACAAGTGAAAATTTTGAAAGTGAAGTATTAAAAGCAGAAAAACCAGTATTGGTAGACTTTTGGGCAGAATGGTGTGGACCATGTAGAATGATGGCTCCAGTTGTAGAAGAATTAGAAAAAGAAATGGGAAATGAAGTTAAATTTGCAAAAATAAATATAGATGAATGTCCAGAACTAGCAGAAAAGTATAATGTTATGAGTATACCAACATTTAAATGTTTTAAAAATGGAACAGAAATTGGTACAACAGTTGGTGTTCAAGGAAAAGGAGACTTAGTAAGAATTATAAAACTATAAATAAATCGGAAACACATTTAAGTTTATAAAGAGAACAAAAAAGGTATTTACATTTGTCTTTTTTTATTAACTTATGATATAATACTTAAGTAGTTGTTCTAAGAGAACAATATTAGCATCTTAGTGGAGGCAGAAGTATGTATAAAAAAGTAGAACTAAATGATAATGAAGTATTACAAAATGGAATAATTATTGGTCAAGTGATTAAAAAAATTGATGAAGGTTTTGTGGTTAGGTTAAATGGTAAAATAGCATTGAGACTTGCTTTTTATGGGACTGTTGATAGAAAAGGAAATTTTTATCAATTTTGCAGAAATAATAATTGTGGGTCTCATTGCAAATCTTCGGAAAAACCTTCATGCAGAAATAATCAAAAATATTCCAAAAGAAAAGGACTTTATATTAATATTTAGTGATTTTACTTTAGCCACTTTTAGCATATGTTAGAAGTGGCATTTCTTATGTTTTGATTTATTTATTAAAAAGTGGTATAATATTCTTATACATCGTCCGATTTGGACAAAATACAACATTAGGAGGATACAGAGAGATGTATAAGAAAGTGGATTTTGATCTTGGAGTGGCTACTATCGATGGAAAAACCATTGGAATGGAGAAAGACAATTTTAATGGCACAATTGTTATTGAAGGAAAAGATGGTACGATATTGTTTGCTGAATATGGCACATTAGTGGACGAAGAGTTTTATCCGTTTTGCAGAACCTTTAATTGTATGAACTGCAACCGGCGAAACAGTCCAAATTGCCGATATAATAGGCTTACAAACAAGAACGATGGATATTACGTAAAAATGGATTAACACTTTCAGAACCCCACCGCGATGCGATGGGGTTACTTTATAATATGATATAAATTTACAAAGATAAAGTTTAGAAATGTAGAAATAGATAAATAAAAGAGGAAAGAAAATGAATTATAAAATAGTAAATGGCTCAGTATCTTATGGAGCTGAGACAATTTTAGAGGAAATAAATTTTGAAATAAAGGAAAAAGATAAAATAGCTATTGTAGGTAGAAATGGCTGTGGAAAAAGTACACTCTTAAATGCGATAATAGATAATTCTATGTTTGAAGAGGGGATTGGAGAAGAAAAATTTAATATATATATACAAGGCTCTCCAACAATAGGCTTTTTAAAGCAGATGGATTTTCAAGATTCTTCTAAAACTTTATTAGAAGAGATTTTAAAGGTATATGCTCCAATTCTAAACTTGGAAAATAAGATTACAAAGTTAGCTAATGATATGCAAAATAATAGTAATCAAAAAAATATAAAAGA
>ENA-ORPF01002136-ORPF01002136.1-human-gut-metagenome-genome-assembly--contig:-NODE-2136-length-13927-cov-4.251009_pt1 | contig 13927 bp, 13 predicted proteins | sample MGYA00242140_ERZ509070 | MGnify/ENA primary metagenome ERZ509070 (study PRJEB26280, sample SAMEA2338713) | human gut metagenome | biome: human gut; feature: human-associated habitat; material: faeces... | reverse complement strand
AGGACGCGGATAAGGATCACGTCTGCGATCACTGTGGCAAAGTGATTTCCAACCACGAAGATGCAAACAAAGACCACGTCTGCGACCTCTGCGGAAAGACAATCTCCAACCACGAGGACGCAGATGAGGATCACGTCTGCGATTACTGTGGAAAGGTGATTACAAACCACATCGGAGGTAATAAAACCTGCAGGGATAAGGCAGTATGCGAAGCCTGCGGCAAATCCTACGGTGAGCTTGATCCGAATAACCACACCGACTTAAAGCATTTCCCGGCCAAGGCGGCGACCGAGGATTCCGAGGGCAACATCGAGTATTGGTACTGCAGCGGCTGCGGAAAGTATTACAGTGACAAAGACCGCACCAAGGAAATCGCCAAAGCCGACACCGTAACGGCGAAGCTGCCGAAGGCTCCCCCGACCGGCGACAACAGCAATCTTATGTCATGGTTTGCGCTGCTGTTTGTAAGCGGCGGAGCTGTTGTCTGCACAGCTGTTAACAAAAGGAAGAAACAGCAGAAATAAAACCTGAATACAGACACATATATGGTGCAGGGGCGGCGGGTTGCGCCGCCCTTGTGCTTTAAAACGAAAATTTACATGTAAAAAAACAGCGGAACTGTTGCTTCCTCTTGACATTGTTCCAAGTTGAGAATATAATATAGTCAGAGAGGAGATGTAAACGATGTACAGCATAAAATACATTTCAGCTATTGAAGCGGCGGAACGCTGGCACCTTTCAAGACGCCGTGTGGTTGCTCTTTGCGGAGACGGTCGCATAACCGGGGCACAAAAAGCCGGGGCATATTGGATAATCCCCGAAAATGCAAAGAAACCGTCAGACGCCCGTGTTAAAACCGGTAAATATATCGGAACCCACGTGGCGGAAAAGAAATCAAACTGAGACAGAAAAGCTTTCATACACAGACCCTTAGGCAAAGGAGTTCCGGCAAAGCCCACGAGCCAACAAAAAAGAACGAGGCATCGGCTTTGCATGTGAAGTGACCCCAAAAAGTTAGACAAAGGATTTAGCGAAAATAGTTCAAGCCACCGAAAGGGCTTGCTGTCTGTGAATCGCAGGTGGCAAGCCCTTAAGTTTTGCCTTGATCCTGCGATTGTTGTAATAATCCAGATATTCGATCAGTTCCTGCTTGAAGTGTTCCATCGATCTGAACTCTTGCAGATACAGCAGCTCACTTTTGAGCAATCCAAAGAAGTTTTCCATCACAGCATTGTCCAGACAATTTCCTTTGCGGCTCATGCTCTGTCGGATGCCTTTTTCATGAAGCATTCGCTGATACTGTTTGTGCTGGTACTGCCAGCCTTGATCAGAGTGAAGAATAAGGTTTGTTCCATCCGGGATCTTTTCAAATGCCTTGTCAAGCATGGTTGTTACCATGCTCAGCACCGGACGATCCGAGAGGGTATAACTGACTAAATCGCTGCTGTGCAGATCAAGAATCGGCGACAGATACAGCTTTTCACCGAACAAGTTGAACTCCGTCACATCCGTGACCCATTTCTGATTCGGTCTGTCCGCATGAAAATTCCGATTCAGCAGATTCGGCGCGATCTTGCCCACTTCGCCCTTGTACGAACGGTATTTCTTCATTCTGACACGGCAGATCAGTTCCAATTCCTTCATGAGCCGTTGGACGGTCTTGTGGTTCACGGAAAAACCACGGCTGTGCAGCACCTCTGTAATCCGGCGATAGCCATATCTCCCTTTGTTTTCATGGTAAATTGCCGTGATTTCTTCTTTGACGGATGCGTATTTGTCTGCTTTCTGCATCTGTTTCAAATGGTAGTAGAATGTGGCACGGGGCAGTTGAGCGATTGAAAGGAGAATCGACAAAGAATGTTTTTGCCTCAGTTTCTGAACTACCAGCGTTTTTTGCGCCGGCGTCGCTCGTCTTCCAAAACCAAGGCGTGCAAGTTTTTTAGGTATTCATTCTCCGCACGCAGCCGCTGAACCTCCGCCAACAGATCCTCTTCTACTTCTTTTGGCAGCTGCTTTGGCGGATGACCCTTGCTGCCACGGCCGCGCCGTTCGATGGCAAACCCCTCCGGTCCCTCTGTCAGGTAGATCCGTTCCCATGCGGCGATACGCTTGTCATCACTGACCTCAAATTGTCTCGCTGTCTCGCAGTAACTTAACTTTTCCTTCAGCATGGTTTCCACGACCAGCTTCTTGAATTCCGCCGTGTATCGTTTGTTTGGTACTCCCTTTGGCATAAATAATCACCCCATTTGTTAGACATTATACCACATCGTCTAACAAATGGGGTGCAGTTCACATGGCAGGGTCGGTGCCTTACGGCTTTTTACAGGAGGTGCGACAAATGAAAAAGGTTATCACAATAGGACGCGAGTTTGGGAGCGGCGGTCGTGAGATCGGTCGCAGAATTGCGGAAAAACTGCAAATTGCCTATTACGATCAGGAGATTGTAACCGAGATTGCCAAGCGCACAAAGCTCTCCGAGGAATATGTGGAACGCATCACCGAAGACCGCCCGTATATGGCTTATCCCGTCCATGCCGGTATGAGTTTTCATACGGCATATTATGCTTATACTGAGTTTGACAGGAGTCTTACGGTGTTTGCCGAGCAGCACAATATGATTAAAGAGCTGGCGGAGAGATCCGATTGTGTTATCGTCGGGCGATGTGCCGATTATATTTTGAAGGAAAAAGATCCGTTCCGTATTTTCGTCTATGCGGATGCAGATAGCAAACTGAAACGCTGCCGGGAACGAAGTCCGGAGGATGAAAGCTTATCCGATTCCAAGATAAGAAGAAATATACGCTCTATCGATAAAGGAAGGGCAAGATATTATAACTATTTCAGCCGACAAAAATGGGGAGCACGTGAAAACTACGATCTGCTTATCAATACATCAGGTAAAGATGTCAAACAGGTTTCCGAAGCGGTTGCCGGCTATCTGAAGAGATATCTGTTTGAATGATGGATAATTTAGCCGCGGGAGTGAAATTATGCAGGCAAATTGGCCTTCAAAGCGGGATGAGCTTCTGTTCCGTGAAAGAATCGCAGGATGGAAGGAAGCGTGTATATCGGGAGGCTGAACCGGGAATACATTGAACTGCTCAGTCGTGACGGCTCGGAAACGGAAAAATTTTGGGAACTGTATAGACGCATACGCCGGGATAAACGAAATGCCGATGTGCAGGCGGAAATGCGCAACTCGGAGATTCTCGCTAACCTTTGTCGCTTGGTCAATGAAGGGGCAATCGGTTATGACGATCTCGACGGATTAAGCGAAGAATTACGTGAAAATATGATTCGGATCACATCATATAATGCACATGAATCAGAATAATTCGGAGGAATTTATGATGAAGACAAAACGATGGACAGCCGTTATTTTATGCCTGTCTGTTCTTGTGACAGGAGTGATGAGCCTTTCCGGCTGCGGGACAAAGGTGCAGGCAGCGAATCTTATGGAGGGCATTACGGCAAAGACGGTTTCCGGCAAGGCTGCGGATGATACTTTCAAAAACAGCACTGCGGACTTTGCGATCAAGCTTTTTCAAAAAGCGCGAGACGAGAACAAAAACAGTCTTATCTCACCGCTGTCGGTCATGCTGGTGCTCTCCATGACGGCAAACGGAGCGAAAGGCGAGACGCTTGCACAAATGGAATCCCTGCTCGGCGGAGATATCCCCATGGGAACGCTGAACGAATATCTGTATTCCTGTATAAAGGAACTGCCATCCGAAAAAACGGCAAAGCTGAATATCGCAAATTCTATTTGGTTCAGGGATAACGGATTTACGGCGGAAAAGGCTTTTTTGCAGAAAAATGCGGATTACTACGGCGCTGCGGCATATAAATCGGTGTTTGACGAAAAAACGCTGCGGGATATCAACAACTGGGTAAAGAAGAATACCAACGGCATGATAGAGAAAATCATCGATGATCTTGACCCGGATGCCGTAATGTACCTGATCAACACCGTTCTGTTCGACGCTGAGTGGGAGAGTATTTATAAAAAGGACGAGATCAGGGACGGCACATTTACTGCTCTTGACGGCACAAAGAGAGCTGTTTCGATGATGTATTCGGCTGAACAGCGATATCTTGACGATGGCAAGGCAACCGGTTTTATCAAGCCTTACAAGAACGGTTACAGCTTTGTTGCGCTGCTGCCGAACGGGGACATTTCTCTCGGCGACTATGTTGCTTCCATGACAGGGAAGTCCTTTATTGACACGATAAAAAACGCCAAGGATATCCCGGTGGAAACGGCAATACCGAAATTTTCATATGATTATGATATTGAAATGAGCGATGCGCTGAAGGCGCTCGGTATGACACTGCCGTTTGATTCGACAAAAGCGGATTTTTCGTCGCTCGGATCTTCCGACAGCGGTAATATATTCATCAGCCGCGTGCTACATAAGGCGTATATCGCCGTGGACGAAAAAGGAACAAAAGCCGGTGCGGCGACCGCTGCGGATATTAAAGCAACCTCTGATACAGAGGGGTTATACAGCGTTACGCTTGACCGCCCATTCGTTTACGCCGTTATAGACGACGCTTGCGGGCTGCCGGTATTTATCGGCGCAGTCACGGACATCGGAAAGTAATGTACGGCAAACGGCTGACCGAAAGCAACGGAGGACACGGTTTTGATTCTGCTTCCGATACTGATAAAAGAGGTGATTGTAAATGTTGAAGCGAAAAGTTTCTGCCATATTGGTCTTAATTCTCGCCGTAATAACCGTGGTTGCCTGCGCATTCGCTGCGGATACCTGTATCCGCCGTAACCGGCAAATGTCAGCACCGAAATCAAAAGAGATCGGCAAGTTCCGTTTTCTGAATGACAAAAGCGATGCCGAGGGCGTAAGCTTCGAAGTTATCGGTGTCCGTGAGGTCGGCTCGGATGTTGTTCTGGATTTGCTGTGGGTCAATAATTCCGGAAACCCCATTGAGTACGGCAAGGCATATGAGTTGTATCGACTGAAGGAGGAAAATTGGAAAGAAATTGACACGGAGCTCTTCTTCCCCGATATATGCCTCAGTATAAACAGCGGATCTGTCGGAGGGGTTTCTTATACAATACCGGGTCATGTCGATATGACAGCAGGTGAGAGATTCCGTCTTCAGACCGAATTTCGATTCCAATACGGGGACGAATATTGCGAACCGTTGAAAAATCTGCTGGAATTTGAAATTGTGAAAGCTGCGGAGTACATTCCGAAGGAGTCTTACACCTACAGATCCGAGCACGACTTTGCAACGCTGTGTCTTGATCCGGACAACAAAACCTTTTCTCTCGTCTTGTCTTTGCTCAGCTCCTATTGGCCTCACGGCAGATATACCGAGACGGACGGGTACATTGTATGCAAAGCCGATGATGAAACGGGAAACACCTACATATTCCGCAGAGAGAACGAGACGTTGGTCTTTGAAGCCGGACGTTCGTCACAAGTCCCCGTGTACCGATACGGACTGACAGATAAAACTGCTGACAGATGTGTTCCGGACGGTGCGGTGTTCCGTCAGAAATCGTTCAGTTCCAAAACCGACGTTCCGTCCCTTCTGATCAGGCTCGAGGCGGACACAGAAATCGAAAACGACGAAATTCTCGCTGCGCTTTGCGGCTGCGACCGGACAATTCCGGCATCGGACGGAAGCGGGCAAATGATTAATATAAATGCCTGCGGCACCGGAATCGGGGCGGAAATCAATTTGCCCGAAGTAAGCATTTCCTTACCGGCAGAAGCTTCGCTGCACTTTGACACTCAGCCCGATACCGTGACGGTAAAATGTCTTAATAAGGGTAACAGCGTTGAGGAGACCTGCGATATCGACCGTTCGGACGGAAATTACTCCTTCAGCCTGAAAAACGGAGAAAATGTCTACCGAATCACCGCGGAATGGCAGAACGGCGACCGTGCGGAATACGGTTTTGCCGCATGTTGTTCAACGACCGCTTGACAAGGCTTCAACTTTGATCGTATAAATCTGAATATGACACCGGTGCGACTGTATCGATGCCAAGGCTGTAAAGAAAAATGACGGAAAACCGACAGGCGCACAGACCCGGTAAGAAGGGAGCTGTGCGCTTGCTTTTATATTTCACATATGTATATACCCTTTCGGGGTGATGAAAGGAATAACCGATATGACCTATACGAAAAAAACAACGGAAAATCTGCGGCGGCTTGCTGCACTGTCTGATGAGAGAAACGGCATTACGCCGGATATGTATACCGAACACGCCGTGTTCAGGGGGCTCAGAGATATGAGCGGCAACGGTGTTGTGACCGGTCTTACCGAAATATCCACCATAAAAGCAAAAGAAAAAACTCCTGACGGCAGTGTTCATACCTGCCCCGGAGAACTTTACTACCGCGGATATAATATCTGCGATTTGGTGGGCGGATTTTCCTCAGAAAACCGCTTCGGCTTTGAGGAAACCGCCTATCTGCTGCTGTTTTCCTCGTTGCCGGACAAAAAGGAACTGCAACGATTTGAAAAAATGCTTGCCGAATTTCGCAGCCTGCCTAAATCCTTTGTAAGGGATATGATTATGAAAGCGCCGGGGCGGGATGTGATGAATATTCTTTCCCGCTGTGTATTGGCACTCTACACCTATGACGATGATCCTGACAATATTTCCACCGAAAATGTCCTGCGGCAGTGTCTGCATCTGATAGCGGCATTCCCGATGCTGGCGGTATACAGCTATCAGTCCTATCAGCATTTTCACTGCGGACAGAGTCTGGTAATTCACCGACCGGAAAAAGGGCTTTCCGCGGCAGAAAATACTCTGCGGATGCTGCGCATCACCGGCGAATATTCACCGCTTGAGGCGAAGCTGCTCGACCTTGCTCTGGTGCTGCACGCCGAGCACGGCGGCGGCAACAATTCTACCTTCACCACGCATGTCGTGACCTCCTCCGGCACCGATACTTATTCCGCCATTGCAGCGGCGCTCGGTTCGCTTAAGGGACCGCGTCACGGCGGTGCTAACATCAAGGTTGTGAGGATGTTCGAGGATATGAAAAACAGCATTAATACCAAAGACGAGGACGCCGTTGCAGGCTATCTGACGGCACTGTTAAACAGGGAAGCCTTCGATAAAGCAGGTCTTATTTACGGTATCGGACATGCCGTTTACTCCGAGTCCGACCCCAGAGCAGGGCTTTTAATGGACTGCGCCGCATCTCTTGCCGCGGAAAAGGGATATGAGGATGATTATGTCCTTTATTCGCTGGTGGCAAGGCTTGCGCCGGAGATCATTGCGAAGAAGCGGAAGATGTACAAGGGAGTCAGTGCGAATGTGGATTTCTATTCGGGACTTATATATCGGATGCTGGATCTGCCATGCGAACTGTATACGCCGATTTTTGCAATGGCGCGCATTGCCGGATGGAGCGCCCACCGCCTTGAGGAACTGCAGAATGCCGGAAAGATCATTCGCCCGGCATATATCGGAGTGAAGTCTACTCAGGAATATGTGCCGATTGAAAATAGGTGATAAAATCAAAAAATTACGCCCTCGGAAACCGGACATTACGGAATCCGAAGGCGTTTCTCTTGTTTTGGCTTAATCGGCTTTTTCAGCCGTTTTGATTCTGCGGTACATATCCTGCATCTGTCGATCGATTTCCGCTATCTTTCCGGCGCAGTCGAACATTTCTTCGTTAATACCCTCGGGCAGCTTGGTTTTGTCCACCTTATATCGGATGTCGTGCTCAAGGCTTGCCCAGAAATCCATGGCAATCGTGCGAAGCTGGATCTCCGCTACCACATACTCTGTTCGGTTCGAAAGATATACGGGAACACGGATGTCGAGATGCAGGGAACGGTAGCCGTTGTAGTTCGGCTCCTTGATATAGTCCTGCTTTTTGAGAATCTCCACATCCTTCTGCCGTTCAAAAATTTCGGCTACTCGGTACACATCGTCTATATAGTTACAGACAACGCGCACACCGGCAATATCGTTGATATTTTCTTTAGCGGTGGCAATGGTAAAAGGAATACCTTTCTTTGCAAGCTTTGCCATGATGCTCTGTGCGGATTTTACCCGGCTTTCAATATGATGAATGGGGCTGCGTGAATACTGTATGTTGAATTCGCTGTTCAGCACTTCAAATTTCAGAGCCAGCTGTTTCACGGCAGACTCATAAAGATTTCGCATAACAAGAAATTCCTGTGCACTCTCAAAGGGGTTGGTTTGTGTTTTATCCATGATAAGAACCGTCCGATCCGTATTACTTTTTCCCTAAAAACAGGACCTACAGTACCTCTGTGCTGTAAGTCCTGCTTTTGAGGGTTACTTCTTCAGAGCATCCTTAAATGCCTTGCCGGCCTTGAAAGCCGGAACGGTAGAAGCCGGGATGTCGATCGTGGCACCGGTAGCGGGATTGTGCCCTGCGCGTGCAGGTCTCTTACGCGATTGAAATGTACCAAAGCCTGTGAACTGGACAGAGTCGCCTTTCACGACAGCGTCGGTAATCGCAGCAAGCAGCGAGTCGATAACTGCGGCGGTATCCTTTTTAGATACACCTGCGCTTGCGGAAACCGCATCAACGATTTCTTTTTTGGTCATTTTCCGTGATCTCCTTTCTCGAATTGCTTTTCTGCTTAACCGATCTTGCCGGATAAGCAAGTACATTATACCATATATTTGTAACTTTTTCTACTGTTTTTGTTTTAATAGCCCTTTGGGGAGGGAGAAGCACGGTTTTTTGAAGAAAAAACGATAAGATATTTCTTACACAAAAAAAGTCCGACGGTACTGTTCCGCCGGATTCCCCACAACACTATTATTATATCATACAAGAAGCCGATTGGTCAATACATACAAAACAAAAAGAAAAAGTTTGTATATAAGCATAAAACCGAATGCCGGAATTCGTATATCCTGCCGATTGTTTTTTTGAGGAAAATATGCTATTCTACAAGTGCAAAGAGGAAGAGGTGATTCCAATGACCTAAGCACTCTCTCCCTTGTATACAGGCAGGGAGAAAAGCCCGGGCACCAGAAGACGACATAACGCCTGACAGGCCAAGCCGCTTTAGTAGGCAAGTCCATCGCACTGCGGTGTTTATATATAGGAGAGGCGTAGATTTGGCGGACACAGCAAGGTGCCACCAAACAAGGAAAGAGAGGTACAAGAAAAGATGTTAGATATCAAGAGTGAGGGATAGCCCTTGATTGCTGATATGAAAGGCAGTCAAGGGCTATCTTTTTTTGCGATATTAACGGTGAACTATAACGGAAGAAATCTGTTCTGACAGAATTCAGATTGGATTTGTTTCGTTATTTTGGTTGTTCGAGATATGTGCAGGCAGAAACTGCGGCAACCGTGCCGTCGGAAACAGCAGTTGTAAGCTGGCGAACGCTTTTTTTGCGGCAGTCTCCGGCGGCAAACAATCCGGGTGTTTCGGGGACTGCCATTTTTTCGTCAGTAAACACATAGCCGTTTTCGTCAAGCGTGGCAAGACCGACAAGCACTTGCGTGTCCGGCAGTCCGCCGAGGGCTACGAACAGCCCGGATACCGGCAGAGTTTCGTCTTTTCCGATTTTGCTTTTCAGTGCTAAGCCTGTTAATTGCCCGTTTTTCTGTATCAGCTCGGAAACAGTCATGTCGATCAAAAGAGATATATTATTGCACTGTTTCACTCTCTCAACAAGAATCTGCTCGGCACGAAAGCTGCTTCTCCGATGAATCAGTGTTACATGATGGCATCGTTCACTCAGAAGAAGAGCATCATCAAAAGCAGAATTTCCTCCTCCGACTACAGCCACATCCTGTTCTTTAAAAAAGCTGCCGTCGCACAGTGCGCAATAGCTGACACCATGACCGATAAGCTCTGCTTCTCCGGGTAGTCCAAGCGTTTTCGGCCGCGCACCGCAGGCATAGATAACAGCTTTGGCATAGCATTCGCCGTCGTCTGTATCCAGCCGAAAAATTCCCGAAGTTTCTTTTACCATCTTTTGTACATCCGTAAGGCTTATCACGGCACCCGCCGCCTCTGCCTGTGCCGCCATACTGTCGCCGAGCTGCAAGCCGGATACCCTTCCGGTGCCTGGGTAGTTTTCTACCTGCGGCGCGCGTGTTATCTGCCCTCCAATGCATTCCCGTTCATACACCGTAACGGTTTTTCCGGTTCTTGCGGCATACAGGGCGGCGGTAAGACCCGCAGGGCCACCGCCGATCACCGCTATGTCGGTCATAACGACAACTCCTTGAGCAAAGCTTTGATTTGCGCTACACCGGTGTATAACACGGTTTTATCTCCCGATTGAACAGCAAGAGTGGGCGCCTGCCTGAGCCCCAGAGTCGTTGCCTCCTCAATATATTCATCTACATCCCGTTCCGTATAACAAAGTCCGGATTTCTCCAAAAGCGGCTTGACGGCACGGCAATTCGGACAGGTGGCTGTGGTATACAGAATATATCCGTCCGCATCGCAAACCGACGAAATTTTATTCTCAGCTTTAGCTTCGTTCTTTATCTTGCCGATATGATAGGTTTTTCTGTCCCTAAACTCCTGACTTTTGCCGTCATTCCAGTTCTGCACCGGACGGTAGTAGCCGGTGATGCGGCTGTAGACCTCGGTCTTTCTGCCGCAGTGCGGGCAGACTGCCTGCTCCCCGGCAAGGTAACCGTGATCTGCGCAAATGGAATAGGTGGGAGACAGCGTGTAATAGGGCAACTCGTAGTTCTCGGCTATCTTACGCACAAGGGCGGCGGCAGCCTTCCAATCCGGCAGTTTTTCTCCGAGGAAGGTGTGAAACACCGTACCGCTGGTATAAAGCGGCTGCAGCTTGTCCTGCACATCAAGAGCGGCGAACACATCTTCGGTATAGCCTACCGGCAGGTGACTGGAGTTAGTGTAATAGGGGGTTGCTCCCTCATGCGCTGTTATGATGTCAGGGAAATGCACCTTGTCGTGCTTGGCAAGACGGTAGGAGGTGGATTCGGCAGGGGTCGCCTCTAAGTTGTAAAGATCACCGTATTGTTCCTGATAATCCGACAGACGCTCGCGCATATGATTGAGAACACGGACGGCAAATTCCTGCGTCTCTTCATGGGTCAGATCCTTGCGCAGCCAAGCGGCATTAAGCCCTGCTTCGTTCATGCCGAGAAGTCCGATGGTCGAGAAGTGATTGTCAAAGCTGCCGAGATACCGTTTGGTATAGGGATACAGCCCTTCTTCCATCAGCTTGCCGACTGTCATGCGTTTGATCTTCAGACTGCGTGCGGCAATGTCCATCATCCGGTCAAGACGGGTAAAGAACTCTCCCTCGTCTGCCGAGAGATAGGCGATGCGCGGCATATTGACGGTAACGACGCCGATGGATCCGGTGGATTCGCCGCTGCCGAAAAAGCCGCCGGACTTTTTGCGAAGCTCGCGCAAATCAAGCCGCAGCCGGCAGCACATACTGCGTACATCGGAGGGCTCCATATCCGAATTGATGTAGTTGGAAAAATAGGGTGTGCCGAATTTCGCTGTCATTTCAAATAACAGACGGTTGTTTTCGGTTTCGCTCCAATCGAAATCCTTGGTGATGGAATAGGTGGGAATGGGATACTGAAAGCCGCGGCCATTGGCGTCGCCCTCAATCATAACCTCGATAAAGGCGCGGTTGATCATATCCATCTCCGCCTTGCAGTCACCGTAGGTGAAGTCCATCGGCTTGCCGCCTACGATGCAGGGCTGATCGGCAAGGTCCGCCGGCACGATCCAGTCGAGAGTAATATTGGTGAAAGGTGCCTGTGTACCCCAGCGGCTGGGCGTATTGACACCGTACACAAAGCTTTCGATACAATGCTTAACTTCGTTATAGGTCAGTTTGTCCGTGCGGACAAAGGGGGCAAGATAGGTGTCAAAGCTCGAAAACGCCTGTGCGCCTGCCCATTCATTTTGCATAATGCCAAGGAAGTTGACCATTTGATTGCACAGCGTCGCCAAATGCTTAGCCGGTGCGGAGGTGATTTTGCCGGGAATACCGCCGAGACCCTCTTTAATGAGCTGCTTAAGACTCCAGCCGGCGCAGTAACCGGTTAGCATGGAGAGATCATGCAGATGCAGATCTGCGTTGCGGTGCGCGTCGGCAATCTCCTCGTCATAGATCTCGCTGAGCCAGTAGTTTGCTGTGATAGCTCCGGAATTAGACAGAATCAGTCCGCCCACAGAATAGGTGACGGTAGAGTTTTCTTTTACACGCCAGTCGGATACCTTCAGATAGCCATCCACAAGCCCCTTATAATCCAGTATGGTGGAACTCATATTACGGAGCTTTTCGCGATTTTTGCGGTACAGGATATAAGCTTTGGCAACCTTGTCGTAGCCGGCTCTCTGCAGCGTTTTTTCCACACTGTCCTGAATGGATTCGACATCGATTGTATCGTCCTTTACCTTAGGAGCAAAATCTGCTGTCACCTGAAGGGAAAGAAGATTGATTACATCCGGGCTGTAAGGAATACCGGTTGCGTCAAATGCTTTGGTAATGGCATGAGATATACGGGTCAAATTAAACTCAGCGCTTCTGCCGTCTCGTTTGATGACTGTATACATAGCTATTCTCCTCTGTTTATTGTATTGTTTTATCGTTCACACGCCGCGCAGCTCTGCGGCGGGGATATACGGTTTTACGGCGCTCAGCAATGCCTCAAGCTCCGGCTTTTCCATAGCGGAAATCCCGCTGCCGAGCAGATTGCCGGAATCGACAAATGGCTGGATATAATAACGTTTTGCATTTCGAAGCCAGTGTCCGATTTCCTCCATGCACTTCGGCGAATGAAAGGGATGGCAAACCGTTGTACGAAATTCATAGTCGATATTGCTGTTTTTCAGCAGTGCAGCACTTTTTTTAACCTGTTCAATTACATCTGCACCGCAGATTTCTGCATATCGTGTGGGAGCGTTCTTGATATCGATTGCCACATAATCAAGCAGCTCTTCGCGCAGAAGATGCTCAAGCATTTCAGGGACAGTTCCGTTGCTGTCCAGCTTAACAAGAAACCCCATCTTTCTGATACGGCGAAGCAGATCGGGCAGGCTTGGGTATAGCGTCGGCTCGCCGCCGGTAATGCAAACACCGTCCAGCTTACCCTTTCGGGAAAAAAGGAACTCAAACAACTCATTTTCCGAAACGGTTTTTCCGTTATTTCGCGGCAAAACAAGCTCGGGATTATGGCAATAAGGGCAGCGAAGATTGCAGCCCGTCAGGAATACGGTGCAGGCAACTTTGCCCGGAAAATCCAGTAAGGTCACTTTCTGCAAGCCGCCGATCATTTCATCACCTCCGGTTTATAAGGCTTGTACTATCAGTATACATGATGTAGTTGCAAAAGTCAATGAGAAAATCTATATATAGTATGACTGTGAAATAATAAAACTAAATATGGTGCTTTTTGCTATATTAACAGAGCGTTTTTGCATAGAGCCTTCAGTGAAAAGATGTTGCCCGATAGTTCGTTTCCTTATATGATTAAGCTCGACGAAGCAGGAGGGCTTGCCGTCGTCTCGTCTCTTTTTGTATGCCGATATGAGCGGGGATACGCTGCAGGCGAAGGAAGCTTTCCTCGAAAAGCGGAAGTATTAAGACGAAGAGCAGTGATGTGTTTTAACCAATTATATCAGCAAAAACCATATATAAGGAAAATGTTCGAGACAAAATTTGTAGCAAAAAGCAGTGCCCCTACCGGATTGCACTGCTTTTTTCTGTCTTATGTGTTTAAGCTAATCCTGTTTTTCAAAGCATGAATGACTTCGTTTGAAAACTTTTTGGTGTTTCTGACGGGGCATGTTCACAGATGGCTGTGTCACGCATCTGCTTTTCTCTTGAGGCATAAGCCGCAAAAGCAGAGCGCAGAGAAGGCGATGCCGCAAAGAATATATGTCTCGTTAAAGAACAGCAGGTTGGCTGCGTACCGCATGG